>JGI20225J20221_1000435_pt1 | contig 75690 bp, 81 predicted proteins | sample BioMet4_FD_20221 | JGI IMG/M metagenome (IMG submission 20221) | reverse complement strand
CCAGCAAAAGATCACCCATGGAGGCAATCCAATTTTATAAAACACCACAAATATATTGCAAAAAAATTTTATTTAGAGGTATGAAAAAGCACCGGATTTCCGGTGCTAATGTTTAGAGCTTTTTGGGACATTTTCAAAAACGCTTGACACACCTGTCAGACAGAATTCAGCAAATTTCCCTTCCTCCTATTTTCTGCTTTTTTTCCCTTCATTAATATGTCATGATCCAGTGTCCTGTCATTTTCAACCGTCATATAGGCAGCGCATCAATAAAAGCTATTTTTCAGCAGGATTTCTCCGACTTTTGTCTAATTGTACATATGGTTTTAATTCTATAATCTGGAGATGACATATTATCCTATGATACAACTTTCCCATATCGCCACAGAGCGCCGCAATCCAGAAAGCGAAAAAATCGACACCCTGGACACCCTGGAGATCCTCCGGCTGATCAATAAGGAAGATCAAAAGGTTCCTCAGGCTATTGCCGCGGAACTGCCGAAAATCGCGAATGCTGTCGATTGCATTGCTGCCCGTCTGCAAAGCGGAGGCCGTTTATTTTACCTGGGAGCTGGCACTTCTGGCCGGTTAGGAGTTTTAGACGCCGCGGAATGTCCCCCTACCTACGGTACGGATCCGTCTTTGGTACAGGGAATCATTGCCGGCGGAATGAAAGCACTGCTTATTGCCAGGGAAGGTGCTGAGGATTCGGACAGTCTGGCTGCCGAGGATCTGCAAGCCGCCCATTTTTGTGCCAAGGATGTATTGGTAGGCATTGCAGCCTCCGGGAGGACCCCCTATGTGATCGGCGGTCTCCGATACGCTGGAAAAATAGGTGCAGCGACAGTCTCACTCAGCTGCAGTCCGGACTCTCCCATTGCCAAGCTTGCCGATATTCCCCTGACCATAATCACCGGGCCGGAGATTATCACGGGATCGACACGTATGAAAGCAGGCACCGCCCAAAAAATGGTTTTGAATATGCTCTCTACAGCTACAATGATACGGCTGGGAAAAGTTTACGGTAACCTGATGATTGACGTAAAGGCTTCCAATAAAAAATTAGAGGAGCGCGCCCGCAGTATCGTCATGGAAGCGACTGGCTGCAGCCGCAGCGAAGCCATAGACGCGCTGAACGAAAGCGACGGCCGTGCCAAACTGGCGGTTTTCCTGCTTTTAACCCAGCTCCCTGCAGATTCAGCAAAAAAAATCCTGGCCGAGGCCAATGGCCATATACGGCTGGCTTTGGAAAAGCTTACAAATAAAAGGAGTATATAAAATGAATCAAAATGAATTAGCCCAAAAGATTTTCGCCATTATTGGCCCTGCAGAAAATATAACAAAAGTAAATACCTGCATGACACGACTCCGCGTATATCTTAAGCGACAGGATTCTGCCATGACTGCACAGCTAAAAAAACTGGATGGCGTGCTGGGCATCTATGAAAATGGTGCTGAGCTGCAAGTCATCCTCGGACCAGGCCGGGCAGCCGCGATTGCTTCCATCATCTCCGGCTGGTGCAAACAGCCGGCAGCCGATACCCCCCAGCCATCAGACGCAGAAAAGAAAGAGAAGCCTCAGATTGGGGACGGCAAGGAACTGCATGCAGCCATTCGAAAGAAGAATGCTACTCCCATGAAAATGCTGTTTAAACGCATCGCCAGCATTTTCTTCCCGCTGGTTCCGGCATTCATTGCCTGCGGTCTGATCACCGGATTCCTGAATATCCTTTTGAAGGCAGACCCTGCGGCCGCGGATATGGCAATCGTAAAATTATTGGCCGTCATGGGAAATGCGGTATTCTTCGGCATGAATCTCTTTGTCGGGGTCAATGCCTCCCGTGAATTTGGCGGTTCACCTATCATGGGTGGTGTGCTGGCCGCCGTACTTACCCATCCCGCTCTATCCAATGTTATTCTCTGGGATCAGCCCCTTACACCGGGACGCGGCGGCATCATTGCCGTATTGCTGGTTGCCGCCTTTGCGGCCTGGCTGGAGAAAAAGCTCCACCGCCTTATTCCGGAAACGTTTGATTTGTTTTTCACCCCATTGATTGTACTTCTGATATCCGGTACCCTCGCCATCTTTATTCTGCAGCCAGTTGGCGGAATGATTTCTGAAGGCATCGGCGCGGCGGCGAACATTTCTGTCGGGCAGGGCGGCGCGGTGACCGGCTTTATACTGGGCGGCATCTGGCTTCCCATGGTCATGCTGGGACTCCATCAGGTATTTACGCCAATCCATGCCGAACTCTTTGTGCGCTACGGAGTGAATATCCTCCTGCCAATCCTTGCCATGGCTGGCTGCGGGCAGGTTGGTGCCGCGGCTGCCGTTTATCTGAAAACGAAAAATGCTCTTTTGAAGAAAACCATTGCCTCGGCCCTGCCTGTTGGTATCATGGGAATAGGTGAACCATTGATTTACGGTGTTACCCTTCCCCTAGGCCGTCCCTTCATCGGAGCCTGTATCGGCGGCGCTTTCGGCGGCGCAATCCAGGCCGCTGCCGCTGTTGGTGTCTCAGCAATGGGTATTTCCGGATTGCCCCTGGCCGCAGTCAGCAATAATATCCCCATCTATCTTTCAGGCCTGCTTACAGCTTATATCGTCGGCTTCATCGCCACCTGGATCATCGGTTTCGATGATCCGGAGGAAGAATGAGCCAACTATCCAGAGGGAGGTTTTTGCATGCAAAACGGCATTTCTATTTATCCCGGGCTGGATAACAGTCTGGAAGAGAACCTGCAGCTCATTGATACCGCAGCCCAAAAAGGAATCACGCGGTTATTTACCTCCTTCCATATTCCGGAAACCAATAAAAGGGTTTTTAAGGAGGAAGTGGGAATCATACTGAAAGCCGCACGGCAGTCCGGTATGGAGATTATTTCCGATATATCCCCGCAAACGATGGAGCTGCTGGGCATGGAAAAATTCAGTCTTTCCGCCTTTCAATTCCTCGGTATCCATACCCTACGCCTGGACTATGGTTATGGAATTGAGGAAATCGCTGCATTGAGCAAAAATTCCCAACACATCCGTATTCAGCTCAATGCTTCCACCATCACCGGGCGGCAGCTGACCGCTTTACTGCAGGCAAAAGCAGATTTCAGCCAGCTGGATGCACTGCATAATTTTTATCCCAGAGAAGGCACCGGCCTGTCAGAGGAAACCCTGGTACGGAAAACAGCCATGCTCCACAAAGCGGGAATCCGGGTAGGCGCTTTCATTCCGTCACAGCATCGCTGCCGTTCCCCGCTGCGCTGCGGCCTGCCCAGTCTGGAAATGCACCGCGGCCGTACGGTCAGTCTGGCAGCGCGGCATTTGGCAGCAATTGGCATGGATTCCATTTTTATTGGAGATTCACTGCCTTCAGACAGTGAAATGGACATCCTGCAAACTTTGGCGCCCGACCAGGTAACGCTGCGTGTACAGCTGCTTACCAAAGACCCTGTCCAGCAAGCCCTGCTGTCCCATGCATTCACCGCCAGGCTGGATGAAGCCCGGGATGCTGTCCGGGCCCAGGAAAGCCGTCAGCTGCTCCAGGGGCAAAAAATACAGCCTGAAAACACCAAAATCCGCAGTCATGGAACGGTAACCATTGATAACATGGGATACCAGCGCTATATGGGCGAGCTGCAAATCATCAAACGCCCCCAGCCTGCAGATGAGCGCTGCAATGTTGCGGCAAAAATCCCTGATGATGAAGCTTTTCTTATCAACTATATCATTCCCGGCCGAAAATTCGCCTTTGAATTTTCCCCCCAGACAGAAAATGATCTGAAAAAATCTTCTAAGGATGCATGCTATGATGAAACAACTTAAGAAAAATTTTTGGACACCCATTTTGAAGGGACTGGCTATTTTGGGCGTGCTGCTGATTTGCTGCGGCATTGGCGGCTGGGTCTATACCTATCGCATAGACCACCGCAGTGTCCCCAGTCTTTCGGCTTACTGTGATATCGACTTCAAAACAGCCCGGGATGGAAAAGGCCGTGTCTCCAGCGCCACCCTTTCCATTCTGGATTACCGGTATTCCAATACCAGGTTCTCCCCGCAGCTTCGAGTATACATCGACGGCATTGCCTGGGATATTGACGGCACTGCTAAACAGGCACCGCCCACCTATTCACTCACAGTCTATGATGAACATCATTCCTTCAAAAACACCAATAAGCTGTTTATTGAATTTCCCGCAGAAGCTTTGCCGGAACTTAAAGCAGCCAATGAGATCCGTGTACAGCTGAAATACTCAGACGGCATTGTCCTGGATCTGCCGCTGAACGCTCCTGACCTTGCCTATTGGCAGGAACAGCTGAAATAAATACATGAAAAGAGCCAAAAAGAAGCCCCTTGTCCTCTGGCACCCGCCAGCCTGACAAGGGGCTTCTTCCGTTCTGTATATCTTTATTTATGGGCAGCTGCCTTGCGTACTACCTCATAGGAGGAATCATGGGCCTCCACAAATCCATTGATATGAGCCTGCTTCATAGCGGTACCGCAGACAGCATCTCCATCCTGTACACTCTCAAAGGCCTGACGGAGCTTAGCGATGACCTCAGCCGGCACACCCGGTGCCGCGGCGATTGCATCCTTCGGAATGGGCTCAGTGCGGAAAATGATATCCAGCTGATTGTTAGCGTCTGCACCAGCTGCATCCATAGCCTCCGAATAGGTTGCACCGGCATCCACCTCACCCTGCATGACTGCCTCAATGACACGATTGTGGCTGCCCAGGAAAAGTGTCTCACCGAAATAGGTATCCGGATTCTTCCCTGCCTCGACCAAAGCCGCCTTCGGATAAACATAGCCGGAAGCCGATTTTACATCGACAAAGCCAAAACGCCGTCCCTTCAGATCATCCAGGCTCTTGATGCCGCTGTCCTTACGGGTAATGATATAGCCCGTATAAGAAGTGGCATTATGCACCTTTGGCGTAACAATAGGGGTGATATTCGCCATTTCCTTAGTGGACACATACGCAAAAGGCGAGAACCAGCCCACATCGGCTAATTTATTGGTAAGTGCCTTCCCTAAAGCGTCATAGTCAGACACGATGACAGTACGGGCTTTATAGCCAACCTTCTTGGCCACCGCATTCAGAATAGGAACATAGGTATCCCTGATCACCTGAGGTGCCACAAAGGGATTGACCCCAAATATGATCTCATTCTCCTTCTTCTGCTGTACTGCAACCTTCTGGATGTTATCAGCGATACCCAGGATAGAATGAGCATAGCCATAGATGTCTTCCACGTTCTTTTTCTGACCTACAATGCTTGTGCTCGTCTCACGGGTATTCCCAGCTATATTGACTGTAGCCTGTCCTACGGACTCAATGACATTCGCCATCTGCTCCGTCGTATCCTTCTGATTCACAGACATGGTGCTGAGCTTATCTACCACTGTTTCGATATTCTCGATATTCTTGACCATATCCATCATAGCGGCAGCAGACTTCTGAGCCATTTCCTGCACATTCTGCAGCCGTGTGCTGCCATCCTGCATTTTCCGGGTGACCTCAGAGGTCTTCCCGGTAATCTCCTGGACAATCTCCTCGATCTCCCGGGTAGTATCCTCACTTTCACCAGCCAGCTTGCGCACCTCTTCCGCCACCACAGCAAAGCCCTTGCCGTGCTCACCAGCACGGGCGGCTTCAATGGCTGCATTCAAGGCCAGCAGATTGGTCTGACTCGCAATTGCCCGGATCTTTTCCACGAAATTAGCAATCTTTTCCGAGGCTTCATTCAAAGCGTCGATGTCCTTTACTGCCACCTGGACAACCTGAGCCACATTCAGGATAGCCTTGCTGACCTCATCAATGGTCTCATGATGAGCCTGGGCAATCTGCGTGGAATTATGGCACTGCTCCAGGCTGGAATTGGCCACCTGGGCTACCTGACTAGCCGAAGAAGCAATCTCCTGTATCCCCGCTGTAGCCTCCTCCAGATTGCTGGCATTGACCTCGCTCTCCCGACTGGTTCCATCGGCCAGGCCTTCAATACGGCTCAGCACATTACGATAATGCCCCAGTCCCCATATAAGCTGCTGCGAGGCAAAGGCCATCTCCTCAGAAATATCCAGCAGATCCATGGTCACACACACCGGGGCATCAGTTTTCTGTGCCGCTGCCTTGACCGGTGCCGGTGCTGCAGGCTTGCCTGCCTCCACTGACGGTTGTGCTGTAATGCTGCGTATTCCTATTGTTCCCAGTACACCTGCAATGACAACAGCTAAAAGAATACTGCCTGCTGTACCAATGCTTGCTGCCGCCATGGCCGCTACGATACACCCCACTGCCGTACTCAGGATCTGACACCCTATAAGCTTTCCATTCACTGTTACCCCACCTTTTCTTTTACCCTTATGTTATTTTTATGACACCATCAGCCCACTGTGAATTTTCCCATCGGGTGATGGTAATGCTGCCGTGTGTCTTTTTTCATTGCCAATGCCATGGCAAAAGTTACAATTCCCACTCGTCCCATAAGCATGAGCAGAATCAGTACAAACTTGCTTCCAGGCGCCAAAGACGGCGTTATTCCGGTGGATAACCCCACCGTGGCCAAAGCTGAAACCACCTCAAAGGCCACCTTTACCACCGGAATCCCTTCTGCCATACAGATATACATGGTAGCTAGAAAAGCTATAGTCGCTGCTATGAAGAACAGCATGAGTGCCCGCATGATTGTTTCCATGGGAACGCCCCGTGAAAAGAGTTCTACCTCCTTTTTCCCCCGGATCAGACTCCAGATCGTACTCACGATAATGGCAAAGGTGGAGGTTTTTATACCGCCGCCGGTAGATGCCGGGGATGCTCCGATGAACATCAGCATAATCACTACCAGCAGAGCCGGCTCCCCCAGGGCACCATTATCAAAAACGGCAAAACCGGCTGTGCGTGAAGTTGCTGACTCAAATATACTGGCCAGAACCTGTCCGCCAAGGCTCAGCGGCGCCAATGTCCCCTCATTGCCATGCTCCAAAAGGAAGATGACAACCGTCCCCAGCAAAAGAAGAATGCCCGTTGCTGCCAGCACCACCCGCGTCTGTACCGCCAGTGCCTGCCAGCGTCGATGTTCCCAGACATCATTCATCACAGCAAAGCCGATGCCGCCTAACACAATCAAACTGCTGATGGTCAAAGTGACCACCGGGTCCGATGCATATTTAAAGAAGGCAGTCCCGCCAAAAACGTCGAAACCCGCATTGCAAAAACCGGAAACAGCGTGCCAATATCCATAGTAGACCCCCCGCCAGCCGTATTCAGCGGCAAAGCGCAGAGCCAGGATTGTCCCGCCGATGAACTCGATGATAAAAGTGACCTTTACCACATACAGTACCAGCCGGACCATTCCCTCCAGCGTAAGCTGATTCAACGATTCCTGGACCAGCAGCCGATTGCGCAGCTGAATACGCCGCCCCATGACCACCGCCAGCAGCGTGGTTATCGTCATGACTCCCAGCCCGCCAATCTGGATCAGGGATATGATCACCATCTGTCCAAAAGCAGAAAAATAATTTCCCGTGTCCACAACGCAAAGCCCAGTGACGCAGACCGCCGACGTGGCAGTAAACAATGCATCCACAAAGGAAAGAGAAGAGCCTTCCCGGGATGCCGCCGGCAGCATGAGCAGAAAGCTCCCTGCCAAAATAGCGGCTGTAAACCCCAGGGTGAGGATCTGATATGGATTCAGGTTCCATTCTGCTAAGTTCAGCAGATTTGCCTTCCCTCCTGTACGTATATTCATTCAGTAAATACCCCCAGATAACAAGAAATCAACCAAACCGCTGCACCATCTGCAGCACCAGGAACAGCCCAAGGCCGATTCCAGCTCCTACAATAGAGCCATTCATGCGTATCCATTGCAGATCCGTATCCACCTTGTCATAAACCAGCTGATTCAGCTGCTGATCGGTCATACGGCCCAGCACACTGCGAATGATGTCTCCAATCATAGATTGCGCCTGCAGTACGCTGCGTGCGGTGAGATCATAGAGGAAGCGATTGATTTTCTGCTGAAGCTGATCATCCTCATGCAGTTCGCCCAGCCAGTCCTGGATGATCTCTTGCAGGATTCCCCGAAGGACAGTATACAGATGGTCCGGGGAATCTACAGTGGCTTTCATCACCGCTGCCAGATATTCCTTTACCAGGTTTTCCTGTATTAAATTCGTTATAATACGGTCAAACCCCTGCCGGAAAAATGTATCTTTTTGTAAAATAATTAACTTTTCAAAAAGAACAGACAATACCCGCTGCTGCGCCGAAGATCCGCTGACAGACAGGTCTGCCAATATCCCCACTAACTGCTGCTGCAGCAGCTCCGCGGCTTCATCCAGATTGACCAGATCCATGGTCTGTGCAAGATTCGCAAAAAAAGCCCCCAGACCGCTGCCCGTTTTCTGCTGCTGATAGAGCTGCAGATACCGATGAATTTCCTCCCTGACGGCCGGCGCCGCTGCCTTCGGCTGCAAAGCCACCGCCAGCTGAGCCAGCAGCTTCTGCCCTCGCTCCTCGCTCTGAAGCCAGTCTGCCAGAGAAACCTTGTCTCCGGCCTCTCGCAGCAGCTGCTGCAGCTGCCGTGCTGCCGGCCCCGCTGCCTCCTGGGCCAGTGCGGATTTATCCACCGACTTCCAAAGGGACATCAGATAATCTGCTGCCAGCTCCTGATTTGGCTCTTTCTCCAGCCATTTTTGCAGGGGCAGCAGCAGATCCGTCTGGTGGATGAGCCGGAACAGCTTCTTTTTCGAAAAGAATTCCTGCTGTACCATGGTCACCGCAGCTTCGATAAAGGCTGCCCTGCGCCGGGGAAGTATCGCCGTATGCCAGGAAAATCCCAGGGGACGGCGAAACAAAGCCGTCACAGCGAACCAGTCCGCAATGCCGCCCACCAGGGCCGCTTCTGTGCAGAACAGGATGCCCCTGGCAAGAACGCTGGCCGGATATTGCAGCCGCAGGCAAAGAGCAAACAAAAATAATACCGCTGCCAGCAGCAGTGTCCTATCCGCCCGATTCCATGAACGCCATACCATCATGCATACACCCTCTCTATACAGAACACCACTGCATAGAGCAGCATCCCTACCAGTGACCCTACCAGCGACCCGTTGATGCGGATCATCTGCAGATCATCGGCAATACGTGACTCCACGAATTCTGTAAGCTTCTCATCGGTAAACTCATCCAGCCGCTGCTGTATGAGCTGTTCCAGCATGGGATGATGGCGCTGCAGGCGTTCCTCCAAAATCTTTTTGACAAAATGATCATACCGCTGCTGCAGCTCTTCGCTCCGGGAAAATTCGTTGAGCTTCTTCTCGGCCAGCGCATTCACTAAAGAAAGCCAGCCCGGTTCTGCTGCCTGGAGTTTCCCCGACAGCCAGCGGCTCAGTGGCTGCTCCCATTCCATCGGAGAGCTCGCAGCTGCCAACCCCTGCAGCCAGACGGCGATTCTCTCCTGGACCGCCGCCGACTGGAGGAGCGCCATCCAGTGCTCCTCCAGCATCACAGCCGCTGCCGATTCCGGATCCGACAATGAATCCAGCCAGTCGCCGCAGCGCCGGCAAAGCATTTGCAGGATTTTTTCATCCGACAGATCTATCAGGCCCAGCACAAAAGCGCGGCCAGCGGATCCAGCCTCATATTTTTTTCTCAATTGGGAAATATTTTCCAGCAAAAACTGCTGCACAGTCTCTGCCTCCAGCAGTTCCAGTCCCAGCTTCTGTACAGCAGCCCGCAAATCACCCTTCGATTCACTGGACGCCAGCAATTCAGCCAGCCGGGCTGCCAGCTGCGGCACGGGAAGCTCAGCCATACCGGCCTTCAGAATAGGCCGCAGCCGCTGGATCAGCCTTTCGCAGTCCATCTGCCGGGCGGAGGAAAGCAGTACATGGTCCAGAACCTCTAAGAGCTTTTGACGGCCATCCCGCAGGCGCAGGTAATCTACCAGCATTCTGGCAGTATCCTGCGTTTTTACCACCTTCATGATATTTTTTACGCTTAAAAGGTCCTCACTGGCAAATTCCACAATAGCATTCATAATTCTTTCACGATTGCGTGTCAGAATTTGAGTGCGGTAGGAAATCCCCAAAGGCTTGCGGAAGAGCGCAGTGACCGCAAACCAATCCGCCAATCCGCCGATGGAAGCAGCCAGGAAGCCATTATGCACCATGCCGCCCAAAAAACCGGCGGATGCATAGGGATAGCTGAAGCCTGCTCCCAGGAGACTGATCCCCAGGGCCAGCGAAGCCTTATATCTTTTTCGCATGATTACACTCCAATATTCTCTTCATCCTTGGCGGGCTGCTGCTCCTTCGCCACAGAAAGCATAAGCTTCAGACGATTGAGCTGATTCACCTCACTGGCCCCGGCATCGCAGTCCAGTGCGACGATATTCGCCCCCGGATATGCGGTCCGCAGCTCGTGAAGAACGCCTTTTCCTGTAATGTGGTTTGGCAGGCAGCCAAAAGGCTGCAGGCATACCACATTGGGTATCCCCTCATCGATGAGCTTGACCATTTCACCGGTGAGGAACCAGCCCTCCCCTGCCATATTACCCAGGGATACATGGCGGGCTGCCAGTGACGCAATCTTATCGATACTCCGAGGCGCACGGAAATGACGGCTGGCCTTCAATGCCTTGGTCATGGGGTGGCGGAAGAATTCCAGCACCCGGATGAACACCTTCGATGTCAATTTATCCTTATAGCGGCCATCCAGCAAACGGCGTTCCACAATCGAGTCATAAGCCATGTACATGAAGAAATCCACGAAGTCCGGCATTACGACCTCGGCCCCCTCCTGCATCAGCAGCTTCTCAATATGGTTGTTGGCCACCGGATGGTATTTCACCAGGATTTCTCCCACTACGCCCACCTTGGGCTTCCAAAGATTTTCATGGATGGGCAGCGCATCGAATTCCCTGACGATCTGCCGGATATTGCGCTTGAATTTGAAATAGCTTCCGCCGCTGAGTTCCTGCCGGCAGCGCTCCATCCAAGAGCTGTACAGCCGTTCCACCGAGCCGGCTTCCACCTCATAGGGCAGCATCCGGTTCCTCACATTCATGAGCAAATCACCATAGACAGCGGCCTTGACCGCATCCACAAAGCATTCCCTGTCCAGCTTGAAGGCATCTGTTTCCAGGCCCCAGCAGGCAAATACCGGTACCTGGGGGAACCCCGCATCCTTCACAGCCTGCCGCATGACGTTCAGATAATTCGTTGCCCGGCAGGCTCCACAGGTCTGGAAAAGCATGATGGAGGTATGGTCCGGATCGCATTTGCCGGACTTCAGTGCCGCCAGCAGCTGGCCAATGACCACAATCGCCGGATAGCACATATCATTGTTGACATAGCGGAGCCCCAGGTCAATAGCTGATTTGGCCGGCATTTCCGGAATCACCACCTGATAGCCATGCTTTTTCAGCGCAGTACTCAACAGGTTGAAATGAATGGGCGCCATCTGCGGTGCCAGAATGGTGTGGGTACGCTTGCATTCCTCGGTGAACCGGGGACGCTCGGGTACCGGTACGGGATCAAAATACATGGTCCGCCGCCGGGCCAGAGCCGCAATGAGCGACCGCAGGCGAATGCGGGCCGCCCCCAGATTGCTCACCTCATCCAGCTTGATCATGGTATAGATCCGATGCTTTTCCTCCAAAATCGCCCGTACCTGCCCGGTGGTAATAGCATCCAGACCGCAGCCAAAGGAACTGAGCTGAATCAAGGTGATATTCTCATGGGCCGCGGCGAACCGGGCCGCATGGTAAAGGCGGGCATGGTAGCTCCACTGATTCACAATCTTCAGCTGCCCTTCCTCCACCGGCATATGATATACCGCATCCTCAGAAATCACCGGCAGCCCATAGGACTGAATCATCTCCGGGATGCCATGATTGATTTCCGGATCGATATGATAGGGGCGGCCTGCCAGCAGCACTGCCGGCAGATGCTCCTTCTGTACCCGCGCCAATATCTGCGCCCCATACTGGCGCACATCCTCCTTGTAACGTTCCAGCTCCAGATAAGCAGCCTCCACTGCCGCAGCCAGTTCCTGCCGTGACAGCTCCTCTCCAGCCAGCTCCTCCATCAGCCGATCCACCAGACGCTTGGGGTCGTTCAAGGGTAAAAAGGGCTGTATGAACTGGATATCCCGCTCCCGCAGGACATCCATATTCGCCCGGATATTTTCCGCATAGGAGGCCACCACCGGACAGTTGTAATGATTGTCTGAGGGATGGCAGGAATCCACTATATTGTAAGGGATGCAGGGATAAAAAATCTTATGCACGCCCTTGTTCACCAGATCCATGATATGCCCATGCACCAGCTTGGCCGGATAGCACAGGGAATCGGAAGGAACCGTAGCCATCCCCTGATAATAGAGCTCCGCTGAGGATTTCCCCGAAAGGACCACTTCATAGCCCAGCATGGTGAAGAAAGTGAACCAGAAGGGATAGTCCTCATACATGTTCAGCACCCGGGGCAGGCCGATCCGTCCCCGGCTGGAATGACGCAGCGGCCGATAAAAATCAAAGAGCCGCTCATATTTATAGGCGTAGATATTCGGTGCCTTTGCTTCCTTCTTCTGCTTCCCCGCACCGCGTTCGCAGCGGTTCCCCGTATAATAGCGTCCGCCATCCGGGAAATTCTGCACAGTGATGAGGCACTGGTTTCCACAGCCATGACACCGGTAGGATTTAGTGGTCACAGAAAAATCAGCCAGCTGCTCCGCGGACAGCAGACCAGATTTCTGCTGCCCTGTCTCCATGGCCAGCAGAGCCGCGCCATAGGCGCCCATAAGGCCGGCAATATCCGGGCGGATGACCTCCCGGTCCAGCAGCAGTTCCATGGACCGCAGCACCGCATCATTGTAAAAGGTTCCCCCCTGGACCACGATGTGCTCTCCCAGGGTGCTCACATCCTTCAGCTGCATAACCTTGAAAAGGGCATTTTTGATCACCGACAGGGCGATGCCCGCCGATATATCCCCCACCTCGGCGCCTTCCTTCTGGGCCTGCTTCACCTTGGAATTCATGAATACCGTACACCGGGTGCCCAGATCCACCGGAGCCTTGGAGGCAAGCGCCTTGGCCGCGAATTCTCCGGCCGTCATGTTGAGTCCCTGGGCAAAATTCTCGATAAAGGAACCGCAGCCGGCCGAACAGGCCTCATTCAGCGTAATGCTGCCAATGCTGCCATCCCGCACAAAGAAGCACTTCATATCCTGGCCGCCGATATCCAGCACGAAGGAAACCTCCGGGCAGAATTCCTGCGCCGCCCGCAGATGTGCAAAGGTCTCCACCTCGCCGGCATCCGCATGGACGGCCGCCTTCACTATGGCTTCACCATATCCTGTGGTAAGCACTGCAGCAATATGGGCCTGCTCCGGCATCGCCGCATACAGCTCCCGCAGCTCCTTTACCACGGTATTCAGCGGCGAACCCTGATTGCTGCCGTAGGAAGTATAAAGCAGCTCCTTATCCTGGCCAATGGCCGCAATCTTCGTCGTAGTCGAGCCAGCATCGACTCCTACATAGATGGGGCCCCTATAGCTGGACAGCTCGCGCCGCTGCACCTGGTCCCGGTCATGACGTTCCTTGAAGGCCCTGTAATCCGCCTCATCGGCAAAAAGCACAAAATCAGCCTTCCGGCTTTCCGCCGCAGCGGCTTCCCGTGCTTTGGCAATACTCTGTTCCAGCTGGTTGCAATCGATGAGCTTTGCCTCATCCGACAAAGCCGCCCCGATGGCTACGAAATAGCAGCCCTCCTGGACGGGTACCACTGCATCTTCGCCCAGCTTCAGCGTTTCAATGAAACGGGTCCGCAGTGCCGAAAGGAAATGCAGCGGCCCGCCTAAAAAGGCCACCTTGCCGCTGATGGGACGCCCCTGTGCCAGATTGCTGATGGTCTGATTGACCACCGCCTGGAAAATAGACAAAGCAATATCCGCTTTTTCCGCCCCATCGTTCATAAGTGCCTGGATATCCGTTTTGGCGAACACCCCGCAGCGGGAGGCAATCGTATAGATCTGCCGGCCCTTCTCAGCCAATGCATTGAGCCCTGGCGCATCTGTGGATAAAAGGGATGCCATATGGTCGATGAAAGAACCGGTTCCGCCGGCACACACGCCGTTCATGCGCTGCTCCGGAGCCGCTCCGAAATAAGTGATCTTTGCATCCTCGCCACCCAGTTCTACCACCGTATCCGTTTGTGGAATCAGCGACCGTACGGCCGAAGCGCAGGAGATCACCTCCTGGACAAAGGGCAGCCCAATCCGCTGGGCAATACCCATTCCCGCTGAGCCTGTCAGTGCAAAAGAGAATTTCTGCTCGCCAATGACCTGCCGCAAAGAGGACAGGTTCTCATGCAGTGCGGCATTGATCTCTGAAAAATGCCGTGCATATTTCTTATAAACGAGCTGTTTTTCCTTGTCCAGCACGACCACCTTAATTGTAGTCGAGCCAATATCAATCCCTACATTCAAAATAGATTTCATTTTTCACACCACCTGAAAGCATACCTATAACATTCTAATCCTAGGGTATATTATAACGCTATTGTTCAATATTTCGCAACGCGAAATTATTCTAATCCGCGTTTTCTTCAAGGGGCCGGCTTCGGGTCCCAGCGAGGCAGAAAACAGCAGTGCAGTGCCTATTATTTTCTCTTGTAACTGAAAAAAGAGATGCTGCCCATCAGCATCTCTCCTGTTCCCTGTTCTGCAGTCATCGATCCGCATTCACCAGTGCCTGTGCCAGTACCGGCCATACATCCGGCGTTTCGACCCCTTTTTTCCAAAGAGCCGCACCAGCCAGATCATAGCGGCTGATAAGCGCCGCCTTCAACGCCAGCGACCGGGCATCCTCCTGCCATACCCGATAACGGGTCCCCTGCTCCTGATATTTATAATAATACTGCCCGATATCAGCAAGCCACCGCCGGGAAACGCCTTTCTCCCGCCAGAGAGACTGGGCCGCAGGCATGTGCAGCGTCTTCCCCTTGGTCTTTCCGTCCTTTTCACTCCAGAGACGCATGTATAAGGGCATGCCCAAAAGCATTTTATTCGCCGGTACACCATCCTTCAGGGTATTCTCAATCCCCTGCTGGACCCAGGGAATCGAAGCGACAGAACCGCTGGAGCCAAAGCCCGGGGAATGTTCATCGTAGCTCATGAGCATGATATAGTCCACCTGGGCAGCCAAAGCCTTCCGGTCGTAGCACTTCGACCAGTATTCCTGATCCATCGGAGCTGTCAGATCCAGGGAAACTGTCATAGAAGCCTTGTGCAGCGCCTGAGAAAGTTCCGTCACAAAGCTTGTCAGCCCATCCCGGTCCCTGGAAGCTATATTTTCAAAATCAATATTGATGCCATCCAGCTCATAGACCTTCGCCAGGCGAACCAGATTTGCCGCAGCCTTCTGGCGCCCCTCCGGACTCTTCAGCAGCCGGGCTGTCATCTGAGGTTCAAAGCTGTTGGTGACCAGCGGCCAGATCTTCATGCCGCTCTGCCTGGCCTGGCGGACATAGCTCCGCTCCGCTATGCTGGTGACCTCTCCCTGCTCATTGATGATATGGAACCAGCAGGGAGAAATCACATTGACACCTTCCGGCCGGCCAGGGAAGGTAAGTCTCTTCTCATCCGGCTTTGGCTGCTGCCACATCAGACAGACCTTGCTGCTCCGGGCTTGCTGGCTTTCCTGCCTCTGCGGCTGGGGTGCCGCCGCTGCCGCTGCCGTTCCCAGCAGGCCGGCCAGAAGCAGGCAGCCTATTTTCAACCATGACATATTCCATTCCTCCATTAAAACCAGATTTATGTGCTGCTCCCGATTCGCTGCTCATGCCAGGCCAGGGCTTCCTGCACGAAGGCTGTGCCGGTCTTATCGGAAAGCTGTACCTGCGCCGATGATGCAAAAGCCGCCTTTTCCTGCCGCAGCTTATTGTAAAGCTCCGCGGCCTGCTGGACATTCCCCGCCTGATCCGCCTGCACCAGCAGCAGAGCTGTCTGCCCAGCCTTAGCCAGCTGCTTCAGCAGCACCAGTTGTCCGGCTGCCTCCTTCCACTTCATGGGCGGCAGTCCAGCCTGCAGTTTCTCCGACGCCTGTGCCATATTCTGGAAGTCCTTAGCCAGCAGTGCCTGGACAGCACGGCTGTCCTGCCCGCTTTTTACCAGCTGCCACCAGTTGTCCATGTGCTGGCGGACCAGGGGGGCATCCGCCCGGCCCACATGGGCCCAATCGTTATCCATGCGCTGGGAATGTTCGGCAAAGATGCGCATGGAATCTGCCAGACTGCCATATTGCTCCTTCAAAGCCTTTTCCCAGGATGCCTCCGCATCATATTTCCTGGGATCCAGAGCGTAATCCGCTCCGGTGGACAGCGTAATCCGGGACAGCTGGGCATACTCCATCGGATTCATCAAAAAGGCCGCCATATGGGCTCCAGCCTCAGGTGTCAATCCCACCACCGGGCCAAGTGCCAGCTTGCTGCGCATATAATCGTTGACCGGGTAATTCCACCAGACAGACATTTTCCGACCATAGATCTTCTCCACGGCGGAAATATTCTGTTCATCAATGCCTTCGCAAACCACGCCCTGCCCTGTATACATGACCTGTATGTCCTTATCCAGCGCAGCCGCAAAAATGGCTGTATAAGGCTTCACGCCACCCTGTTCCGTTACCATATCCGCGCTGAAATACTCCGTAGGAACTGTCAGCAGCGGCTTCACTCCCGCCCGCTTATGCACAAATTCCTGATTGACCCGGTTCAGTACACTGGCCTGGCTCCAGCCATCCTTGCTATGGATATCATCAAAGAAAATGGCAAACTGCCGTACCCCCATATCATAAAGGGAATCCAGCTTGGCCAGAAGCAGCCGGACATCCTGCTCGCCCGGCGCACCAGAAAAGCGCATATCCAGCCCCGGGGAAATGGCAAATACAAACTCCACCCGATTGGTCCTTGCTGTATCAATCAATTTATGCATGCGCTCCATATCCGCTGCCGGATAAGGTTCCCGCCATTTTTCCCGATGATAGGGATCATCCTTGGGCGCATAGATATACATATTCAGCTGATGCTGGCCCATGAACTGCATGGTCGTCAGCCGATCCTCCTGGGACCAGGGATGTCCATAAAACCCTTCCACAATGCCGCGGACCGGTATCGCTTCCGCCGCAGCCGCCTGCGTCAGCCCCGCAATGCCCACAGCACTGCAGAAGCAAAGCGTCCCCGCCAGAATTTTCAAGTATATCTTGTTCAAAAAATCTCCCCCTCAAAATCACCTGCAGATGGATAGAATCTCCTTTATGCTTTTTTCCTATCCCCCAGGCACTGTGCCTCCATGCGGCCAGTTTCCTGTCCTCATTTAATTCGACAGGACCTGATGGCTTTCCTGCCCTGCAGATATCCCCTTACAATCATCAGGCTTCCATTATCACCTATACTGCGGCCGGCATGGCATAAGTTTCTGCCCCAAACATAAAAAGCACCCAGCCGTTAAGCCATGTGCCATTTTACTTTATATGTCTATACGAAACCCCTTGGCTCAATCCATAACATCAATTCTTTCAACCTTGAAAATGACCGGTCTGGTTCCATCATTACAGCAGGCAATCATAACCTTGTCATCGTTAGTCCATCCATGCATAATAGCCCCGCCCTGAATGGCCGCATAAATATATCTGCTGATTGCATCCCATGCCTCCGAGCAAAAGGGAACGCCCTCTGTTCCACAATGCATAGTGCCAGGCGAAAGCAGCACACCTTCATCCGGTTTTCCACTCTTGACCATCGTTCCTGCCCCCATATGCCAATAGTCATCCCGCTGATCATTCCGGCAAAATAAAAACTCATCCCCTACATGATAACAGGGACATTTTCCACTGTTTGGAATAGCACAATACTGGGCCTGCAGCTCCGGAAACAGCTTTTTATCCAATACTGTAACTTTCACTCTATATTCCATTTCCTTATACCTCCGTATTTTTGAATTACTTATACTCACCTTGCCAAAAATGCAGTTTCCTCATGTTGATGGGAAAATTATGGACTTCCCTGAAATCGACAGATCATGTTTAAAGTAAAAACAGCATCGACAGCGCTTTCATGACGAAACCTCTGCTGATGCTGTTTTTATTTGTTATGCATCTGCCAAAATACGCCCTTCATCTTCTCTGATGGATAAACGGCTCATAGGGATTCATAGCTTACCGTTATGCTTCCGGAAATATTGCTAAGCAGCACTGCCTAGAGGTTTTTAAATTTGACATCACCACCAGGACAAGTCTTGTTCACGTTGCCCCCATCTATAACGTTAAGCGAACCGCCACTGACATTATCGAGTTCCTCTTCTAACAAGTCCTCCGTAACACCAGTCTTTTCCTGTAAAAGCTCCATAAATTTTTTCTTGTCCAGACCACAGGACACAGCCAAGTCCAAAACTTCCTTTGTCGTCATCATAAAACACCTCTCCTTTATCAAACAGCAAAATGCGGGAACCCCAAATTGAAAGATTCCTTCTGTCCTTTATACTCCGCCATACGAAATCCATTACACAATTTCATGAGAATTCCGCAAAACATCAGCAATTTTTTCTGTATAACCATCCCGCTGATACACACAGTTCAAAGGATCTTTTCCCATATCATCCCCTGTTAAAGCCAGTGCACAGGCTCGGCAGCCGCCTGTGCAGCGGGAAAAATATGCACAGGTTCCACATTCTTTATTCTGCTGACGCAAATCATTGAACGTGCGGCAAATGGATTCGATATAATCTCCTTTCATCAGCAGATCCATCAATCCATCGTGTTTTACATTACCAAAGGATACCTTCTTTTCCCGCCAAATCCCGGTCATGGTCAGGCAGGGATAAAGCTCGCCATCCGCTGCCAGGCCGATTAAAGCGCGATTGCTCCTGCAGACGGGGCGATTATACCGATCCAGTTCTTCCTGAGAACCCTTGATGAATCGCTCAATGAATTTTTCTTTGTCTTTCCAGAACTGCTTCGGATCCATGACTATGATCGCCCATATCTCTGCAGGAATATCCAAATCAGCCGCAAGATACCCGGCTAAGAATTGCAGCAGGCTGTCCAGATATTCCCGGGCCGATAACGCCCCCTTTGGCGTAGATTTCCGAAAGGCCGGTGATTCTGTTGTCCGCAGAATCTGCATCGCCTGAACGCCCATTTCATCCAGCATTTTTGCGGTCGGCAGTAAGGTATCAATGTTCCGGCGATGTACATTGATAATGGCGTGGACGAGAAAATGATTCTCCAGGCAGAGCTTCATGGCGGCTATCGTCTTCGCTTCCGCACCCTCCTGCTGATGCAGCCAGTCATGCTGCCCAATCCCGTCAAACGCGATCTTGAATACCGTACGACAGCCGATTCTATGAAGTTCATCTAAAATTTCCTGGGTGAGGAACGCTCCACTCGTATAGATTTTCTCAACTTCCATTCCCCGTGCATGGATGGCCCGGACAATATCCAAAAAATGGGGATGCATGAGTGGTTCGCCGCCCGTAAGCTTTATCCGCTGCACGCCGCAGGCAGCAGCTTCATCAATGAGCCGCTGACATTCTTCCCAGGTGAATTCAGCTGCCTTTGGGCCGTTCTCTGCCCAGTTATAACAATGCCGGCAGGTATAGCAGCAGCGTTCCGTAATGGACCAAAACATTTTGGGAAAATAGCGATTCATGGCATAGATGGGCTTCTGCCAATCGGTAAGCCGCTCCCCGGCAGCCGCCGCATGACAAAGCTTTTTCTCCAGCAGGCTTTCCAGCAAAGGAGAATCGGGTATGTCCTGCTGACCATCACATTGCAGCAAAAGGCTAAATTCCTCTTTTTTCAACCCTTTGGCATACGCATGATCACGATGATAGTATGCATAGGGGACTTTCAGCCAGGACCTCAGTGCTATCTTCTCTGCTAATACATACCTCTTCATCTGTTGTTCCATAGCAATTCCTCCTACCTCTCAATATTAGTTTCCACATCTGACTCCCCATTCCTGCCCTAAACACAAAAAAGACACACAGCTGTCAAGCCATGTGCCGATTTTCGCTTTATAATGCCATTGTTCAAGATTCCACAAAGCGGAATCCTTCCAATGCTTATAGAGCCGTCATGCTTCCGGAAATACTACCACCAGCAGCATCTTGAAGTTTTCCTTTCCATATACAGCATGGGGATGATTGGCGGGCATAACAATGGACTCGCCGGCCTTCAGCTCGAATTTCTTCTCCTCGATGGTGATCTCTCCTACACCATCCAGAGCGGTCACAAAGGCATCTCCCTTGGACTCATGGGCACTGATACCCTCGCCCTTGGCAAAGGCGAACAGGGTTATGCCCACACCGGCATTCTGGACCAGAGTCTTGCTCACTACCTGTCCTTCCGCATATTCCATGGTATCCTTCAGGGCCAGTACCTCAGCCTTTTTAATGTTCTTTAAAATCCCGCTCATGACGATGCCCTCCTTTTATTTCTCAATTTCCTGGCAGCGGGCCAAAAGTTCGCTGCCATCGTAGACAGCCCTTGCTCCCAGCTGCTTTTCAATGCGCAGCAGCTGATTGTACTTCGCCACCCGCTCGGTGCGGTTGGGGGCTCCCGTCTTGATCTGGCCGGCATTCAGCGCCACCACCAGATCAGCGATGGTCGTGTCCTCCGTCTCGCCGGAGCGATGGGAAACAATGGCCCGATAACCGGCCTTATGAGCCAGCTCAATGGCGGCAATGGTCTCGGAAACCGTTCCGATCTGGTTCAGCTTGATCAGAATGGCATTGGCCGCCCCCAGCGTTATGCCCTTGGCCAGCCGCCTGGTGTTCGTCACAAACAGGTCATCCCCCACCAGCTGCACCTTGCTGCCAAGCCGGGCCGTGATCTTTTGCCAGCCTTCCCAGTCCTCTTCATCCAGAGGATCCTCCAGGGAAACAATGGGGTACTTCTCCAGCAGGGCCTCCCAATGGGCAATGAGTCCATCCGTAGTGAAATGTTTGCCGGCCTTGGGCAGTACGTACTCCCCCTTGGCCTCACCCTTCCATTCGCTGGCTGCGGCATCCATGGCCAGGACAAAATCCCTCCCTGGAACATACCCGGCCTTCTCGGTAGCCCGCAGAATATATTGTATGGCGATTTCATCCGTCGCCAGATCCGGTGCAAAGCCGCCCTCATCCCCCACCGAGGTGGCCAGGCCATCCCCCTTCAGGATAGCCGCCAGCGTGTGGAAAACCTCCGCTGACCAGCGAAGCCCTTCAGAAAAGCTGGGGGCTCCCGCCGGCATGATCATGAATTCCTGCACATCCACGGTATTGGCCGCATGGGCACCGCCATTCAGTATATTCATCATGGGTACGGGGAGGATCCCTGCTGCGGTGCCGCCCAGGAACCGATACAGCGGCAGCCCATGGGCCGTTGCTGCCGCCCGGACCGCAGCCAGGGAAACCGCCAGTATCGCATTGGCCCCCAGCTTCGATTTGTCCTCGGTACCATCGGCTGCCAGCAGCGCCGCGTCAACCGCTCCGCTGTCCGATGCATCCAGCCCCTGAACAGCCCTTGCCAGGACTGTGTCCACATTCTGCACAGCCTTTTGTACGCCCTTCCCCGCAAAGCGGCGGGAATCACCGTCCCTCAGCTCCAGGGCCTCGTAGATGCCTGTGGAGGCGCCGCTGGGCGCTGATGCCCGCCCGAAGCTGCCATCCTCCAGCCACACCTCAGCCTCCACCGTGGGATTGCCCCGGGAATCCAAAATCTCCTGTCCGGTAACCTTACGGATCCTTGTATCCTTCATCATAACCCCTCCTGACAAAATTTTTCTTTCTGCTCCTATCATCCCATAATTCTCCCGCGCCGGCAATGGTATTTTTCAGCGCGGCCTCAAACCGACAAAATCTCATACAGAACCTGATTATGGGAACGCCGCTTCTTCGTCTGGGTTCCCAGCAGGCACACGGAGGAAAATCCCCCATATTTCTGCTGAAAAAGCTCCCAGGCACTTCGCTGCTCCAGCAGCAGCCGGTATTCATCACTGTAAGCCTCCCAGCTCATATGCTTTTTCGTGTAAAGCTCCAGCAGTTCCTTCGTCGGCGTAAAAGCCAGCTCATGCACATAACGGGCTCCGGTAAGCCGCGGCACAAAAAAGGCCAGATCCTTTTCCTTGGTGAACCCGCAAAGCTGGGAGCTGTTCTTCAGCCGGACGTCCAGAACCAGATCCGTCTTCTCCGCTGTCAGACGGGCAAAAAAATCAGCGGCGGCAGTTTCATAGGCACTTAATGTATATAACTGTTGCAACAGGAACGCCCCCCCTCAGCGAAGCTCAATGGCAGCCACGGGGCAGGACTCCTTTGCCTCCTTTGCGGCGGCCTCACCTTCGGCCGTGATCTCAGCACAGCCTTCTGCCAGTCCATCATCCCCCAGCTGAAAAGCCTCCGGGGCAATTCCCGAACACATACCGCAGCCTATGCACAGGCTCTTATCCACATATCCCTTCATCGTCAAAGACCTCCTTAAAGTCGTCACCTGAATGTAATTCATCCGCTACAGGAGTACCGCTGAATCCGCTGTATCCCCATGGAAATTATTCTATTCTCCTTCCGCGGGAAAATCCGTAATATATGTTACCGATTTCCCCGAAGGCTTCTGTTATATTGAACACATACAAGATGAAAGATGAGGGGATTCTGTATGTATATGGATCAATTGAACGAACACCACAAAAAGCTCTGGGACTTCCTGCAGAAATTGCAAAGCTATCAAAGCGATGCAGAGGTACTTGCCCATGGGAAGGAAATTTCCACCACCATCAGCCAGCTCAGCGGCATCCTCAGCGTCCATCTGGCTGCGGAGGACAAATACCTCTACCCTGCCCTGCAAAAGGATCCCGCCGCACATATCCAGCAGCTGGCTGCGAAGTTTTCCCGGGAAATGGGAACTCTGGCTGATGTCTACAAGGCCTATCGGGACAGGTTCATGCTCACCTCCCAGATTGAAGCCGATCCGGCTCTTTTTCTGCAGGAAACCGCCAGAGTTCTGCAGGCACTCAGCAATCGTCTGCAAAAAGAGGACAAAGAACTTTATCCGCTGCTGAAAAAGTAAATCCGCATGAAGCTGAAAACAGGCTGCCCCCGAATGAGGCAGCCTGTTTTCGATTCTTTGATTTTTACTTTTTCACCAATGCATTGTTCTGGATTCCATATTGCAGTTTGTCGCCTAAATAGTTGAAAGAAATCTGGCTCCCCATACTTTCCTGTACAGCACTCCAATTGTCGATGGTCATTGATGAATGTGCATCGTATTGGATGTACAGGCTGTTATCCTTCTGGGCAATAGAGGTGTTCAACGGCAGCAGATCATCGGACATGAGGAATACAATCTGGCTGTTTTCTGTATCTATAGCCGTTGTGTCGATGGTAATATGGGCATTTTCCACATTTTCCCGGTCAAATTTCAGGGTAACTGTACCTGACGCCAGTTCCCCATCCTGTTTTTTTCCTAAGAAATAGGTGTCATTTCCCCCTTGTCCATAAAGGGAATCGCTGCCGCCAGTCCAAACCAGCGTGTCATCACCAGCACCGCCATACAGTTCATCACTGTCCCGGCCGCCTTCGATATAGTCATTTCCGGCTCCGCCAAACAGAATATTCCTGCCTGCACCGCCGTAAATTTTATCATTGCCGGCACCGCCGGCAATGAAGTCATCCTTTTGTCCGCCATAGAGCAGATCATTCCCCTGGGCCCCCACCAGATAGCTGCTTTCATTGCCGCCATAGATGGTGTCTCCGGCTGCATTGGCCATGATGATTTCCTTTTTTCCGGAGGCAGAGTGATATTCTTTCACCCCATCCTCCACAAACACACCATTTTCCGGATAGGAAAAGCTGGTATTGTTGAACAGGTCAATCTGCTGACCTATTTCATGACGGTCCAGCCGGATATCCGCAATACCCGTCGCTTTTTGAAAGGCCTCCATGAATACCCGGTAATTGGGCAAAGCATCCGGACGGTCTCCTCTGGAAAGATCATAGGGAATCGGCACGGTGAACCCCAGATGGTATTGCGTGGCAAAATCCCCCACAGGATCACCATCCGTACAGAAATTCACAATATGTGCAAAATCCTTGCTGTCCAGCTTCGTTCCAGCCCCCTGCATCTGCTCGACCAGGGTCAGTACCCCAGTGCCGTCAATAGCCATGGTAGGGATAGCTTCCTTCGTATCGAGGTAGTATTTGGCCGAAACCATCTGTGCCATAGAACCGCCCAGTGAATGACCGGTGATCACCAGTTTATACCCTGCCAGCTCTGAATTCTGTTTGATGGCCTGCATGGTATCCTGGAACCATTGATAAGCGGTGTAGAACTGGTCCGGTATCTTATTGGACATCATCTGCAGATCTGCCAGGCCATCCTTGCCAAGGATTCCATGCCATTTATCATAAATTGTATTGTATTCCGCATCAGTAAGGAACCGGGAAAAACCATCAGAAACCTTGTACAGGTCCTTGGCAAAGGCTCCATCCATCACATTTTCGCCCAACAGCTTTGTAAAGCCATGGGAACCTTCAAAGCAAATATTGATCTCATGGGAAACACTGTTGACAAAGGCTCTGGCATCTAATCCGGTATGGATCTCATCAATGCGGCGCACCACCTGCCAATTCGATAAGGAGCTGTCTCCTGTACCCGCCAATTTATAAAAAGCGTATACTTCCTTGTAGGTCATCTTTGTCAAATCAGATAAAGTCGCCTGAGGCACCGCGGATGAAATGTCCACCTCTTTCACGGATGCGGGATGAAGGAAAGACCCGATGGTCTCAACCGTATCCTCAACAAGCCCTGTGGCATCTGAAATTATATCTTCGCCTAAATCCAATAAAAGTCCCATTCTTATCCCCCTCATAGAAAAGACCGGCCAGGGCTCCCCGCCCTGGCACAGTCTTCTTTCCAAATCCATTTATTTTTTGATAAAGGAACTCCCCTGTACCTGATAGCTTCCATTGCTGAAAGCAAAGGTGCTGGCATGATCACTGCCATCATACCAATTGGCCAGGGTCAGCGTATTCGCCGTGCTTAACCCCTTTTGCTGATAGGAAATGACCAGGTCCTTATTATTGGCTGCCAGCGTATATTCCGCCGCATCAAAAGCATTGTTGAACTGAACCGTATCCTGTCCGTTGCTGCCGACGATCTGATCATTGCCAAAGGTATTGTCGAACACAAAGGTATTCTTCCCCTTGCCGCCAAACATAAGATCATCGCCCTTGCCGGAAACCAGTGTATCATCCTGATCAGAGCCTACCAGAATGCTTCCCTTATAGCTGCTGTCCGCAGCTGCGGTCACCGTTCCCTGCCCAGCCTGAACCGAATATTTCACATCATCCACATACAGTTTACCATTGGTGAACTGGAAATCCACCTTGCCGCTGTTGGCGCCGAAGGCATTGAAGGCATTCTCAAAGGTAACCGATGCCGAAGCATTGCCCAGGTTATCCGTCATCACGATATCATCGCCGTTGACAGACCACTTCATATCCTGGAAGCGGATCTCATCCGCAAAATTCAGCAGCAGGCTGCTGTCCTCGGCCATAGCCCCTTCAAATACCACCTTGTCATTGCCGAAATTCGTGAAATTCCGTTCCCATTTCATCTGGCCATTGCCGGAAACACCATTGCGCACCACCAGGGTATCGTTCCCCTCGTTACCGCCCAGGATGTCGTTGCCTGCGGACCAGATCATGGTATCATCACCGCTGCCGCCGAAGAGCAGATCACTGCCCTGACCGCCATCCAGGTAATCACTGCCATCACCGCCGTAGAGTATATCATTCCCCTTGCCGCCGTAAAGGCTGTCAGCACCTGCATCGCCGGCCAGATAATCGTCGCCGCTGCCACCGATGATATAGTCATCTCCGTTGCCGCCGGAAATCAGGTTGCCGCCATTTCCAGTGCGCACCACATCATTGCCATCCCCGGCCAATACCTGGGTGGGCTTGTCATTGGTTGTGATGAGATCCGCTTCTTTCGAACCAAAGATCGTCACCTGCGGCAGACTCAGATTAGAGCCATCCCACATCTTGCGCGGCTCCAGATAATCACGATATACAGCACTGCCCACACCGATGCGGCTGGGATCCTTGAAGCCCACAGCCGTACCCGACCAGAGTGCAATGGACTGGTCCGGTTCATGCCGGTCAAAACGGGTGGCATGAATACCGCCCAGACCCAGCTTATCTGTAAGCTCCGGGGTAACCAGATTCAAATGGTTCACCGGATCCAGCACCGCAGATTCCAGATTCTGCATATCTTCCCGGGTGGTCAGCAGATATGGCACGATCATATTCAGGCCGATGTGCCCATCCTTGTCCGGATCGATGTTATAGTTTACAGCCCCCACCGGATCCAGCACTGTGATGAGATTGGTCACAAAGCTGAAATCCTGTGCCTTGAAGGTCCCCACAATGGCCTTGGCCTCATTGGCCCGCTCCAGCAGTGTGCCGCCGGAGAGGCTCACCACATTGCCGCTGGGAAGATGGATCTCCTTGCCCGCCAGGAGCTGCTGCTCCGCATAGACCTTCAGCTGGCTCAGCATACCCGGGCCCGCCTCGGCCAGAGTAGGCAGCGCCACACCCGTATCGATGAAATACATACCCGGCATCATCTGGGCCAGACCACCGCCCAGGGAATGACCGGCAACTGAAATGCTGTAGCCATCGCTTACATAATTGTTCATCACATCAGCCACAACTACCTTGAACTGCTCATAGCCCTCACGCATCTGGGGCGGAATGACACCCAAACCGATTTCCAGGTCAGAAAGTCCATCCTTGCTGAGCCATAATGCACTCAAATCACTATTGGCCTGCGTGCCCTCCAGAGTGATGACCACCTGCTTATCCTTTTCATTGATGTAGGTCCGGCTATTGAAACCGTGTGTAGTCTCCACATCTTTATAAAGTTTCCACTTATCAGTAATTTCCGAATTTGATACCATACGTCCTTTATAGATCAGCCAGGACATATCGCCGATGGATGCCCCTGTGGTAAACTTACTGTTGATTACCACATTGCTTCCGGCACTTACTGCATTGGCCTGACGTTTGTAGGTCGGTGTTTCTGCTGTGGAGGGCACCAGATTGAAAATATTGGTTACTACATCCTCCCCTACAGTGATAACTCCTTTGGCAAAATTCACCGCATCCTGAATGGGATGCACACCATTGTGCCCAAAAACGGACACCTTCATATCATTGAGTACGTCATCCACAGTTCCCTTGGGATCTGTAATGACACGATTTACAATGGCTCCAGCCGTATCAGCGATCTGCTCAGCTGCGACAGCCGCATTGCTTTCCTCAAGGCTTTGCCGCTGGCTATTCGTTTCCGTGTCCTCATCATCACCAAAGATATCGTCTAATAATTTCCCTATTAATGACATTCCTTTTTCTCCCCCTTAAATTTTCAAGTTCCCTCTCTCATCGATTCCCTTCTATTCACTTCCTTGCCGCAAATTTTCTATCCCGCATGAGAGCCCGGGATGGAATCTCTATGATGAAACAGCCTTTTAGGCTGCTGCATCCATCACCAGAGATATAAAACAAATTTCCAATTCCTTAGAAAATTCCTTTTTTTCTGTATTAAGGAGATGTATCTTTTTGTATCTTCCTTTTCTTATTCTGTGCCGAAGAGACAAATCCTCCTCAAGCCTTGAAAACGCTACCTTCGTCACGCTTTCAGCCCGTGCAGAAAAAGCTTCCAAACAGGAAAAAATGCGATTCGCCTTGATTCTGCCGGTTTCGTGAAGGATAAAACCCTACAGGCACTTCCCTTAACGCCTACGTCCTTTGTCATGGTTTTTGGAAAGATTCTCTGAATCGTGAAATTTTGCTCTTTTTTTATGAAAATTATTATATGAAATTTTTTCAAAAAAAGAAGACGGCAATGTCTGCCGCCTTCCTTGTAATTATTGCTTATTTTCTATTATTATCCATTCGCCAATGCTGCGAAGCTCGTTCCATTTACTTGATATGAACCATTTGTGAACGTAAACTTGTTCATTTGTTCACTTCCGTTATACCAATCGGCAATCCGCAGGGAGTCCGTCATATTCGCTCCATTGGTCAGGGAAATGACAAGGTCCTTATTATCCTGCAAAATCTTATAGGCACTCTGGACAAGATCAAACTGGAACTGTACTGCATCGCCGCCTTCACTGCCGATGATCTGATCCGAACCAAAGGTACTGCCGAACACAAAGGTGTCCTTACCGGCCCCGCCAAACAGCAGGTCATTGCCGCTGCCGGCGTACAGTGTATCCGCTCCAGCAGAACCCGTCAGAATCGTTCCGGCATAGCCGCTGCCGTCCTTGGACCGGACATCCCCCTGCCCGCTGCTCACAGCGTATTTCTGATCATCTACATAGAGCTTTCCATTCGTGAACTGGAATGCCAGCTTTCCGTTATTTTCCGCAAAAGAGGTAAAGGCATTTTTAAAATCAACGGAGGCCGGTGTATTCCCCATACTGTCTGTCATAAGGATATCCTCACCCTGCACAGACCATTTCATATCCTGGAAGCGGATCTCATCAGCGAAATTGAATAACAGGCTGCTGTCTGCCGCCATGGCGCCCTGGATATCCACTATATCCTGACCGAAATTTGTGAAATTTCTGTCCCATTTGATTTCAGCCTGCCCGGCCGCCCCTGCTGCAATAGCAAAGGTATCATTCCCTTCATTACCAAAAAGGATATCATTGCCCGCATCCCAGGTCAGGGTATCATTGCCGCTGCCGCCATAAAGCAGATCATCACCGCTGCCGCCGTACAGACTGTCATCCCCGGCACCGCCATAGAGCACATCATTGCCCCCATTGCCATAGAGCTGATCCGCCCCCTCTTCACCGGAAAGGAAATCATCACCGCTGCCGCCATAGAGCATATCATTGCCCTGGCCGCCCGACAGCATATTCCCACCATTGCCGCTCCGGATGACATCATCCCCCTTGCCGGCAAATACCTGGGTTGCCTGATCCGATGTAACAATGGTATCGGCCCCATCCGTCCCAAACATGGAAACCTCTGCCAGGCCAAGCTTAGAGCCTGCCCAAACCTTCTTCGGTGCCAAAAATCCTCCGCTGGCCCCATTGGGTTTTGTCGGTGCCACCAGCCCCACCTCAGTGCCAGACCATACAGCCACAGACTGCTCCGGCTGATGCCTGTCAAAGCGGGTTACACTGATATTTCCAAAGCCCAGCTTGTCAGTGAGCTCGGGAGTCACCCAGTTCTTCCAATCCAGGGGTGCCAGTTTCTCGAATTCTGTGTCCTGCAGATCCTCGCGGGCGGTAAGGAAATAGGGGACGATGAAATTAACTCCCACATGTCCATCCTTCGCCGGGTCGCTGTCGTAATTCACTGCTCCCACCGGATCCAGCTGCGTGATGAAATTCGTTACAAAGCTGAAGTCCTGTGCCTTAAAACCACTCACAATAGCTTTTGCTTCACTGGCCCGGGTCAGAATGGAATCCTTGGCCAGCTGCACCACATTGCCTCCCGGCAGATGCACGGCCGCACCAGCCATGAGCTGCTGCTCTGCATAAAGCTTCAACTGTCCCAGCATGCCAGGCCCGGCCTCTGCCAGTGTAGGAAGCGCCACACCTGTATCAATATAGTACATACCTGCCATCATCTGCGCCAGACCGCCCCCAAGGGAATGACCTGCTACGGATATGCCAAAATCCTTGCCAAAGGCATTCACCACATCAGCCACCAGGGTTTTAAATTCCTCGTAGCCCTCTCGTACCTGGGGAGGGATAACCCCGGTACCGATCTCCAGATCCGCCAGTCCGTCCTTACTGACCCAGAAGGGACTCAGATCGCTGTTGGCCTGGGTTCCTTCCAGTGTGATTGCCACCTGTTTATCGGTTCCATCCACATAGGTCCGGCAATTAAACCCATGGGTTGTTTCAATATCCCGATAAAGCTGCCACTTTGCCTGCATCTCAGGATTGGAATCCAGACGATTCTTATAGATGAGCCAGGACAGGTCGCCAATCGATGCCCCTGTAGTGAAATTGCTGGTTATCACCGCCCCGGCAGCTCCGCTTACCGCGTTTTCCTGACGGCTGAATACCGGAGCCGCCTTATCCGGACTCAGCACATTATAAATACCGGTAGCCGCATCCAGTCCAATGGTCAGAATGCCTTTCGTATAATTGCTGATATCGCGGATTGGATGTACCCCCTGATGTCCAAAAACAGCGATTTTGGTATCCTCCAGCTTATATTCGAGTTTATCCCAAAAATTTTCCGTATCCTTACGAACGTCTTCCACTGTCTTTGCAAAGAAATCTTTGGCTTTATCCCAAATGGACATTTTTTCCACCTCCCTGTATGAACTTCCCTGTCAGTAACATTTCCATATTCACTTCTCCTTTTCTATTTTTTCATTATATTTACCCATGATTTCATTGGCAAATATATTACTCGCTCTTATTTCGTCGTTCCTTTCCCATTTCCTGCTTAGATATCTTCAATATATATAAAATAGGATTATGTTCCCATACAAGTTTTCATACATTAAAAATTATTTCCAGGAATTCCTACATGTAAGTAGGAATGTATGCGCTATCTTCCTACAACAAAAAGAGGACCGTCTATTTTTTACGGTCCTCCTAAAAAAACGCTCAATAAAGTACAACTTCAATAATTCACTTTGTAGAGATATAGTCCCTGTGCCGGTGCCGTGGCTGCGGCCTGCTGCCGATCATGGGCCTCACAGATTTCCCGGAAACCCGCCGGCGATATCCGTCCCAAGCCTACCTGCACCAGAGTTCCCACCAGATTCCGGACCATGTGATACAGGAATCCATTGGCAAAAAAACGGAATTCCAGCTGGTCACCCGCCCGGCGGCAGGACGCCTCATACATGGTCCGCACAGGACTCATAGGGGCTCCCCCCGTCGCCCGGAAGGAGGAAAAATCATGGGTTCCCACCAGATATTCCATAGCCTCCTGCATGGCCTCCACCGCCAGGGGCTGGCGGATATGCCAGCTGTACTGCCGCTGAAAGGGATCCGGCAGAGGATTCTGCCAGATCCGGTAGAGATAGATTTTGCTATGGGCACTGTGCCGGGCACTGAATTCCCTGTCAGCCTCCCAGGCCTCCCGCACCACGATATCCGGCGGCAGCAGGCTGTTGGCGGCCCGCAGGATGCGATCCGCAGGTATCCGCCCGTCCGTAAAGAAATTCACTACCTGCCCGTAGGCGTGCACCCCTGCGTCTGTCCGTCCGGCAGCAGCCAGCTCAATGGTATCGCCGAAAACCAGGGCCAGCTTTTCCTCCAATACATTCTGTACGGCGGTCACCGGCGGCAGCTGGCGCTGGAAGCCATGGTAATTCCCGCCATCATAGGCAATGAGCAAGCCAATGTTCCGGGCCCGGGCCTTCATTTCCTCTTTATGTTCCTTTTTCATCCGATCCCCCACAGCTTTACCCAGCAGAGCCCGCCTGCCAGCAAGATCACCGTACCGCTGGCCGCATAATCAATGGCATGGATATGCAGTTCCTTCATCCGGGTACGGCCCACACCGCCGCGGTAGCAGCGGGCCTCCATGGCCATGGCCAGCTCATCTGCCCGGCGGAAGGCCGATATGAACAGCGGCACCAGGATAGGAATCAGGCTCTTGATGCGCCGCAGGATGCTGCCTGAAGAGAAGTCCGATCCCCGGGCCTGCTGCGCCTTCATGATCTTGTCCGTCTCCTCGATCAGGGTAGGAACAAAACGCAGCGCAATGGTCATCATCATCGCCAGCTCATGAGCCGGAATACCGATGCGCTTGAAGGGTGCCATCAGTGTCTCCAGCGCGTCCGTAAGGGCCAGCGGCGAGGTGGTAAAGGTCAGCAGGGAGGACATGAGGATCAGCAGCACCAGCCGCAGGGAAACAAAGAACCCCTGCCAGAACCCCTGCCAGGTCACATTGAAGATCCAAAGCCGGAAAATAGTATCCCCCGGCGTGCTTACCAGATGGATGCCAAAGGTAAATATGAGAATCCAGAGCAGCGGCTTCAGGGATTTCAGCATCATGGAAAAAGGCACCCGGGAAACGTAGACCAGCAAAAAGGAAAAAGCGGATAAAACCGCATAGGATAAGGGCGAATCAAAAATAAAGATTCCCACTATGAACAAAAAGAGCAGCAATATCTTGGTCCGCGGATCCAGGCGATGCAGCACGGAATTTCCCGGGAAAAACTGTCCCAGGGTAATATCAGTCAGCATTTTTCTTCCTCCTCAACGCAGCCAGAATATTTTTACAGCCAGCCTCCAGGGAAAAAGCCGCTGGATCTACCTCCAGTCCATGGGCCCTCAGCTGCTGCAGCAGTGTGACCATCTGGGGCGCAGCCAGGCCGGCCTGCTGCAGGGCCTCTTCCGCAAAAAAGGCCTGCCGGGGGGGCGCATCCACCAGCACCTCCCCCTGATGCATGAACACAACCCGATCGGCTGCCTGGGCAATATCATCCATGTTATGGGAGACCAGTACAATGGTTATCCGCTGCTTTTTGTGCAGTGACAGAATGCGCTGCAGCAGATCCTGGCGCCCCTTGGGATCCAGTCCCGCCGTAGGCTCATCCAGGACCAGATATTTTGGCTCCATGGCAATGACCCCGGCAATGGCCGCCCGGCGCATCTGGCCGCCGCTGAGCTGAAAGGGCGACCGCTGGCTGTAGGTCTTATAATCCAAATCCACGAAGGCCATGGCCGCCCGCACCCGACGGTCCACATCCTCCGGCGGCAGACCCATATTCTTCGGACCAAAGGCGATATCAGCCGCTACCGTCTCCTCAAACAGTTGATGCTCCGGATACTGGAACACCATGCCCACCTGCTGGCGGGCCCGCCTTGCCTCCCTGTTCTTCCCGGCAAGAAGTGTGCCATCCACCAGCACCTGCCCGCTGGTAGGCTGCAGCAAACCATTCAGGTGCTGCACCAGCGTGGATTTTCCCGAGCCGGTATGACCCGCAATGGCTGTGAAGCTCCCCTCCTCAATGACCAGGGAAACCTGTTTCAGCGCCATGCGCTCGAAGGGGGTATTTTTCATATAGGTATAGCTTACATCTTTTACTTCTATTGACATAGTGCCTCCACCAGATCCTCATTGGTCAGAATATCCCCGGGCAGCCGTACGCCCTGCTGACGGAGCCTCCAAGCCAGCTCTGCCGCCAGGGGAACCTCCAGTCCCCGCTTCTTCATTCCCGATACATCGGTAAAAATCTCCCGGGGAGTTCCCTGCACCGCGATATGCCCCTGGTCCATCACCAGAACACGGTCAGCAGCAGCAGCTTCTTCCATGAAATGGGTGATATATATGATGGTGATTCCCTGCTCCTCATGAAGCCGCTTCACCACGGCCAGCACCTCCGCCCGCCCCACAGGATCCAGCATGGCTGTAGGCTCATCCAGCACCAGGCAATGGGTATGCATAGCCAGCGCTCCCGCAATGGCTATGCGCTGCTTCTGCCCGCCAGACAAAAGGTGCGGCGCGAATTTACGGTATTTTTCCATATGCACTGCCTGCAAGGCCTCCCGTACCCGCTGTCGGATTTCATCCGTAGGTACGCCGAGGTTTTCCGGTCCAAAGGCCACATCATCCTCCACAATGGCTGCAATGATCTGATTATCCGGATTTTGGAATACCATGCCCACCTCCTGGCGTACCCGCCACAACTCCTGACTGTCAGCGGTATCCATGCCGGCGACCTGGCATTTGCCAGCTGTAGGCAGCAGCAAGGCATTGAAATGCTTGGCCAGTGTCGACTTGCCCGAGCCGTTGGTTCCCAGTACCGCCAGGAATTCCCCCCGGGCTACGGTCAAATTTATATGATCCAGAGCCCTGTGCTCATTGGGCTGTCCCTCATGATACACATGGCTCATATCCGTTACCTGTATAAAATCCAACTTCGTTCCTCCTATCCCACGAAAAAAGGATGCCGCCTATGCGACACCCTTCATTATACCCGATTTTAATTGTCAACACAAATCAAAATAAGAGGTAACCTTTTCCTGCCCCTGGGGACAAAAATGGGGCTGTCGCACGAAGTGATTTTTCACTTTGGCGGCAGTCCTATTTTTTTACTCCAAAGTCTGTTGGAAATGCTCTTCAACCTTTATATTCTAAAAAATGGTACACGAAAAAATCTCAGCCTGTGCTGATTTTTTCGTGTACCATTTTTGTGTTTTAAGCTGCGTTCTTTATTGGGAACAAATGTTGCCCGGACCGGCCGGATCGTATCTTGTGATGCAACTTGTTCATGTTATGTGCCATACCTAGCAACATGCTTTCGACTAACGCATTGCCATTCCCATGCCCAAGAAACCGTCGGAAATGCAAATCTTCCTTTACATCTGCAAAAGTTCCTTCTGATTGGATGCTCCGATTGACTCGAAGCTCAATCCCTTTAGGAGAAGTAATCCGCTCCATATCTTCGGCACGTTTCTGCTGAAAGGTTTTTGAAACCTCGAAATGCTTACTCCGTTCTTCCAGGGGAATCTTGCTATTATTTCCTCGAATACATTGTGCTTTTAGTGCACACCCATGGCAGTCCTCACATGCATATTGTGTTTTCTGTACAACATAGCCAGTCTTTGTCTTGCTCTTGCGTTCTCCAATGGCTGCAATCTTTTTTCCTTTAGTACAGATGTAGCAATCCTCCTCTGCACGATATTCCATGTTTTCCCGGCGCCCAATGTCCTTTTTGTATTTCCGCTGTTTGCTGATCTCATAGTTGTTTGGCTTGATATATGCGGTCTGCCCCTGTGCTTCAAGGTATAGGTAGTTTTCTTCACTTTCATAGCCAGCATCGGCAATGACATTTGCGTAGCTTGTATGAAAATACCGTTCGAACTCCTGTAGGAATGGAATAAGCGTTGTCGTGTCCGTTGGCTGAGGGCCTTCCGTTACCCATACGACATATTCAGCGTCAATGCCATACTGGATATTGTAGGCTGGTTTGAGCTGCCCGTTCCACATGGCATCTTCCTTCATGCGCATGAAGGTCGCATCCTGCTCGGTCTTGGCAAAACTGTTACGTTTCCCGCATACATGAAGCTTGTAAATGTAATCCTTGATTCGCCGGATATATTCATCTAATGTTTGGCTCTTCTGGCATCTCTGTGGGTAAGAAATGCCGCTTTCCCTTGTAATCAAGCCACATTGGGGACATTCGACTTTCGATTAGGAAGTGGGATGCGGATATCTGAGCATACTAGGTACACCATATCCATCATGTTTTGAATATTCCTAAAGCCATATGCCTTACGGATGATCAGCTTGATTTTGTTGTTAGTTGCTTCGATTCTCGCATTACTCAGACCGAGGCAGATCGTATTAAGGATATGCTTCTTGTGACGTTTGATCTTTTTGTAGAGAGCTTTGAAAGCAGGTATTCTGCTATGGCTCGCCCACCAGAGCCAGTGTTTCAACTCAGCCTCCGCCTGCTCAACATCAGTTGACTTTAACAGAAGCCGCAGTGATTCTTTTAGGCAGTAAGCCCTGTACAACTGAGGATCCTTCGCCTGGATTATATCCAGCCGGATCTGCTGCTTTTCGGTCAGGTGTTCATGAGCTTTGCCAAGCGTGTAGCTGGAATTCTTGATTTCGGATGCCTTGGCTCTAGCCGCCTGAACTTCGGAGACGATTTTGTCACCGGCCTTCGGACGGCCTCGCTTCTGTGGATTATCCCTGGACATTTGCTTTGCCTTCTCATAGGCAACACGCCAGCGATCCTTACGGACTGCGTCAAGCGCCTCCATAGCCCATTCGACGACGTGGAAAGGATCTACACAGCGTTCACAATCAGGAGTAAACTCATTGACGCAGTCGGTGATCCAACGTGCTCCATCACCAGTAACAACTTTGATGCTGGCGAGCTGATCGTCAGTGAGACTTTTATAAAACTGTTCGAGCACAGATTTGCCGTGCCCATCGGCGACCCAGACAACTGTATTGGTATCGTGATTTACGACTATCGTGATGTACTTGTGCCCCTTCCGGTAACTAGTCTCATCGATACCGATATTCACCAATCCGTTCAAACGCCTGGCTCGTTCCGGCTCCAGGTCTCGCAAAGCTCTGAACATGCAATTTCCAACGGTCTGCCAGTCGATCCGCATGTAGCTAGACACAGCGCTGCGTGGTAAATATGTGGCAAGCCATGCAACTGTCAGAGCGAAATCCTTTGTGAAACTGCTCTGGGCATACGCCCATGGAACAGCAGCGGTGATAACACCATGTTCCGGGCAGATGATTCGATGGGTAGCCGCTTCGATCTCAACGATGATTCCTGAAAAGTCCAGCCCACGCCAGATCTTATTTTTCTTGGTCGGCCGGTCGTATCTGGGGAGGTGTCTTCTCCCGCAGAAAGGGCAGTCATCCTGATGCCAAGCAGTAGGACGAGCCTTGATCCGAAGATGTGTGACACCATCCACATCATTGTAGAAGTTGTAAGATTCTACAACAGTGTTCTTGACATTGAGAAGTTTTTTGCATAAGGTATCAGCAGAAGCCATCTTGATTCTCCTTTATCGTTGATGTTTGGTCGCTGATACTATACAGGAGTCAGGGTGGCTTTTCAATATGTGATTGTTAAAAACAGTGGGCGAGGCAGAGGCTACTTACCCACAATCATGCCCGAAGCCTCTAATGTTTCCAGTGTTCTCTGCAGCGGGGTCTTCCGTTTCCCTATACCATGTACAAAGGTGATGTTTTCCTGCTGCTGCAGCCTTTTCAGCTTTCGGTGGAGACGCTTCAGGTGATACAGTTGGATCTCGTTCCCATGTATGACCTGGATGCCGAAATCTTCTTCTATTTGTTCTATGAATGCAGGAATCTTTTCCAGGAGCTTCTGCAGATTTTTCGTCACGACTTTTTTCCAGATAAATTTGTATTTATTGGCAAAAGCTTCAATCTTGGTACCGTCAATGAAGATATTTTCCAGAGAAAGTTCACCAAGGTTGGCCAGACGACAATCCATTTGAGCGAAGGTCTCTTTCATGCACGCTGCCAAATGTATAGAACGGAATCTGGCAATTGTTGCATGGTCTGGAGGCCGCTTACCTTCAAGCAAGAACATGTAGTTGATATCCCGCCGACAGGCCTGTTCAATCTTGCGTGAACTGCGGATACAGTTCATGTTTGCGTAGATAAGGATTTCCAATAACTGCCGTGGCGACGCTTGATTTTTCTCAAAATGAGAATATGTACGATAAAGCTCCGATAAATCCATCCCTTCAACAATGTAGCGCAGCAGGCGTACTGGGTCATCCTTTGGAATCTGAAATTCAATATTGAGCGGCAAATGCAATTGATAAGAACCGCCTAAAGTTGTATAATCTGTTTGTGTAATGTTTGGTTTTAGCATACTTAAATTTTACACGTTCTTCCGGACGATTAAAAGTCCGGGAGTTCTTTTTTTATGCGAAAAAAAGGCTGCCGGACGTTTTTCAACGTGCGACAGCCCCTTCTTGACATTAAACCAACTCAAGGATAACCATCGGAGCAGCGTCGCCGCGGCGAGGTCCAATCTTGAGGATACGGGTGTAACCACCCTGGCGGTCATTGTATTTGGCTGCTATTTCATCAAACAGCTTTCTTACGACTTCTTCATCGGCAAGACGCGCAATGGCCTGACGACGTGCTGCGAGATCACCGCGTTTTGCCAACGTGATGAGCTGCTCTGCAAGGCCGCTGATTTCCTTAGCCTTGGCTTCCGTCGTTTCGATGCGCTCATGCTTAAAGAAGGAAGTCAGAATGCTGCGGAATAAAGCCTTACGTGCACTGGTGTCACGTCCTAATTTTCTGTAGCCCATTTATTTCCCTCTTTCCTTATTCTTCATTTTCTACAAGTGACAAATCAAGTTCCTGCAGTTTTTTCTTAACCTCTTCGAGAGACTTACGACCAAGGTTTCTCACCTTCATCATGTCCTCCTCTGTCTTGGAAACGAGATCCTCCACCGTGTTGATGTTGGCTCTCTTCAGGCAGTTATAGGAACGGACCGACAAATCAAGATCCTCAATGGTCATTTCCAATACCTTAGAAGCATCGTTCTCTTCAGCTTCAGTAAAAGTTCCCTCTTCTTCCTCTTCTTCCTCCGGAAGCCCTGCCATGTTCTGGAAAAGCTTCAGATGTGCGACGAGAATGCTGGCGGATTTGCTCACGGCCTCCTCCGGGCGGATGGAACCATCGGTCCATACCTCCAGGGTCAGCTTGTCATAGTCCGTCACATTGCCTACACGCGTATCTTTTACGGTGTAGTTCACACGAGGAACAGGAGAAAAGATTGAGTCGATAGGAATAATGCCGATCACATGATCCGGCTTTTTGTTCTTATCAGCAGGAACGTAGCCGCGGCCGCGCTCTACTGTCATCTCCATTTTCAGGGAGCCCGTTTCGTTGACAGTAGCAATATGAAGGTCAGGATTCAGGATTTCTACATCGTCATCAGTAATGATATCCGCTGCAGTGACTTCCTTCTCGCCCTCCACATCAATGCGGATGACACGCGGTTCCTCGCAATGCATTTTCAGGCAAAGCGATTTCAAATTCAAAATGATATTCGTAACATCGTCCCGAACACCAGGAATCGTAGAGAACTCATGGAGCACTCCGTCAATTCTGATGGAGGTTATTGCAGCACCCTGTAAAGAAGATAACAGTATACGGCGCAGGCTGTTGCCCAGCGTTGTGCCGTAACCACGTTCCAGCGGTTCGCAGACGAACTTGCCGTAACGACTATCCTCACTGATTTCCACTATCTCAATCTTCGGTTTTTCGATTTCGATCATCTGAAATAACCCTCCTCAATAATTCTATGCACCCATGCACCTATATAGTCCATATAAACACAAAGATATTATCTGGAGTACAACTCGACGATAGCCTGTTCGTTGACAGGAACGTCGATCTCATCGCGGTTCGGGAATCTCGTTACCGTGCCGCCCATGCTGGCAGCATCAGCCGTCAGCCATGCCGGCGTGCTGAGAGTATCATAGCTTTCAGCCATGCCCTTGAAGAACGCATTTGCACGGCTCTTTTCCTTAACAGCAATAACGTCATTTACCTTTACCAGAGCCGACGGAATGTCGAGGCGCTTGCCATTGACCGTGATGTGACCATGACGGACAATCTGGCGAGCCTGCTTGCGGGTAGATGCAAGACCGAGGCGGAAAACAACATTGTCAATTCTTCTCTCAAGAAGGCCCAGGAGGTTTTCACCTGTTACGCCAGGCATGGTTTTTGCCTTGTCATAATAGGATCTGAACTGCTTCTCCAGAACACCATAAATGAACTTTGCCTTCTGCTTTTCCTTTAACTGCGTGCCATATTCACTTACCTTGCGGTTCGTACGTCTGGGCTGACGCTTCGATTCCTTGCTCAGGCCGATAACCGCCGGTTCGATACCGAGGGAACGGCATCTTTTCAGAGCTGGTACTCTATCAATTGCCATCTAGTTCTGCACCTCCTATTAAACTCTTCTACGCTTCGGCGGACGGCATCCATTATGCGGGATCGGAGTAACATCTTTGATCATGTTGACTTCGAGGCCAGTCGCCTGCAGGGAACGGATAGCGGCTTCACGGCCGGCACCAGGACCCTTTACAAAAACCTCAACCTGCTTCAAGCCATGCTCCATAGCGGCTTTAGCAGCAACCTCTGCTGCCATCTGTGCTGCGAACGGAGTGCTCTTTCTGGAACCACGGAAGCCGAGGCCGCCAGCGCTTGCCCAGGACAGGGCGTTGCCGCTTTTATCCGTAAGCGTAACGATCGTATTGTTGAATGTAGAGCTGATATGCGCTACACCAAATTCTATGTTCTTACGGTCCTTTTTCTTAGGACGAACTGCTTTCTTAACTGCCAATTGCTAACCCTCCCTTATGCTTTTTTCTTACCGGCAATAGCCTTTCTCGGGCCTTTGCGCGTACGTGCATTGTTCTTCGTATTCTGTCCGCGGACCGGAAGGCCGAGACGATGACGACGACCGCGATAGCAGCCGATTTCAACAAGACGTTTGATGTTCAGGGACTGTTCACGACGAAGGTCACCTTCAACGATAACCTCTTTGTCAATGAGATCACGAAGCTTTACAACTTCATCTTCCGTGAGATCACGGGTACGCGTATCAGGGTTGATACCCGTAGCTGCCAAAAGCTTCTGGGAAGTCGTAAGACCAATACCATAGATATATGTTAAAGCAATTTCGATTCTCTTATCACGAGGTAAATCTACTCCGGCAATACGTGCCATATATCAAGCACCTCCTCTTATCCTTGTTTTTGTTTATGTTTCGGGTTTTCGCAAATAACCATTACGTGACCCTTACGTTTAATTACTTTGCACTTTTCACAAATAGGTTTAACCGACGGTTTAACTTTCATTGCGTTATGCCCCTTTCCTGCACTGTCGCTTCAATACGGAAGCCCTTGGGCAGCCGCTTGCAGCGGACTATTTAAAACGGTAAGTTATACGGCCACGCGTGAGATCATAGGGCGTAAGCTCAATGGTGACCTTATCGCCCGGCAGTATACGGATAAAATTCATCCGGATCTTGCCTGAAACATGCGCCAATACAACATGACCATTTTCCAACTCCACCTGAAACATCGCATTCGGCAATGCTTCAAGCACCTTACCTTCAACCTCTATTACATCTTGCTTAGACATAAGTTTTGCTCCTTATTGTCAACTTCAGGGCTACAGGCCGCCTGCGCGGCCTCACAACCCCCAACGGCTGCCCGGCAGCCTTAAATATATCGATCGGTGATTTTCCAAATATAAATACCTGGATTGCCGATGGACCTTAAGCCTTCAGGCTCTTGACAACATCGGCGAAGACCTTGTCGATTGCCTGTCTGCCATCAACCTCAGTATAAAGACCAGCCTTCTGGTAATACTCGATCAATGGCTTCGTCTGTGCTTCATAGACAGAAAGGCGATTCTTCATCGTTTCCTCGCTGTCATCAGCCCGCTGGAAGAGCTCGCCGCCGCACGCATCGCAGATTCCCTCCACCTTGGTGGGATTGAATTTGATGTGATAGGTAGCTCCGCACTTCTTGCAGATCCGACGTCCCACAGCCCGCTCAATGAGCTCCGCTGCCGGCACGTTGATATTCAGCACACGCGTGAGCTTCAACCCGATTTCCTCGAGAATGCCTTTGAGGGCATCCGCTTGTTCAAGCGTTCTCGGGAAACCATCCAGGATAAAGCCTTTTTTACAATCCGCTTTCGCCAGACGTTCTCTGACTATGCCGACTGTAATTTCATCTGGAACAAGGTTGCCGGCATCTATACATGCCTTGGCCTGCTTTCCAAGTTCGGTTCCTTCTTTTATCGCTGCGCGAAACATATCGCCAGTGGAAATATGAGGAATGGCGAACTCATTCACCAGATTTGCCGCCTGTGTGCCTTTGCCGGCTCCCGGCGGCCCCATTAACAGGATATGCATTGTAAAATCCTCCCTACTTCATGAACCCTTGGTAGTGGCGCATTACGACCATGGACTCAATCTGCTTCATCGTGTCAAGCGCAACCCCGACAACAATGAGGAGTGCCGTACCGCCGAAGTTCACACCATCGATATGGGTGGCTCCAGCGATCATGGTCGGCAAGATGGCGATGAACGCCAGGAAAAATGCACCGGCAAGCGTGATACGAGTCATGACATGATCCAAATATTCTTCCGTTGGCTTGCCAGGGCGGATGCCCGGGATAAAACCACCGTATTTTTTCAGATTCTCTGCCATATCCGATATCTTTACAGTAACCGCGGTGTAAAAGTACGTGAAGAAGATAATGAGCAGCGCATATAGCGTTGTCTGTAGCGGTGTGCCCCACGCAAAATAACCGGCAAGAGTTTTTACCCATTGAACTTGTATAAACTGGGCAATGGTTACTGGAAACATCAGCACGGATGACGCAAAGATTATTGGGATAACACCCGCCTGATTCACTTTCAGCGGGATGTGACTTGAATGTCCGCCATAAGTTTTCTGGCCGACGACCCGTTTCGCATAGGAAATCGGGACTCTGCGATAGCCCTGCTGAATCAGAATTACGAAAACAACCATGGCTAGCGCGATGACTGCAAAGAAGAACACATTGAAGTAACTGATGGTTCCTGCCTGCAGATAGTGATAAATGGTTCCTAAGTTTTTCGGCAAGGCTGCCACGATACCGGCGAAGATGATAAGTGAAATACCATTTCCTACGCCCTGTGCTGTGATCTGCTCACCGATCCACATGAGGAATACGGTCCCGGCAGTAAGTGTGATTGATATAATCAATATGGACACGACGCCAGGATTAAGAATTGCTGCCTTGAGGCCGATGGACATGCCGATCGCCTGAAGGAATGCCAGCGCTACAGTTAGATAACGAGTGACCTTGGTGGTTTTCTTATGCCCTTCTTCGCCTTCCTTAGACCATTGCTCCAGTGTCGGGATTACAACTGTCAAAAGCTGTATGATAATGGCAGCATTGATGTAAGGTGTAATACTCATTGCAAATATGGAAAATTTACTCAGAGCACCACCAGAGAACAAGTCCAGCAAACCAAACAGGTTGCCGTTATTGAATAGCTGCTCAATAACTGACGGATTGACTCCCGGAACCGGAATGTGGGTTCCCATTCGGAATATGGCAAACATGATCAATGTGAAGATGATCTTCTGCCGAAGCTCCGGGATCTTGAAGATGTTCGCAAGGGCTGAAAGCACCTCAGATCACCTCAACTTTTCCGCCTGCTGCTGTAATTTTGCTTTCAGCCGTTTTGGTGAAACCGTTGGCGCGAACCGTGAGCTTCTTTGTGAGCTCGCCATTGCCAAGAATGCGAACGCCGTCCTGAACGTTCTTCAGGATACCTACTTCGACCAGAGCTACCGGATCAACCGTCATGCCATCATCGAAACGTTCGAGAGTGGATACGTTGACCTCAGCGTACTCCTTAGCGAAGATATTTTTGAAACCGCGCTTCGGCAGTCTGCGGTAAATCGGCATCTGACCGCCTTCAAAACCAGTACGAGTGCCGCCGCCGCTGCGGGAATTCTGACCTTTCATGCCTTTGCCAGCTGTCTTGCCGTTTCCGCTGCCAAGGCCGCGGCCAATACGGTTACGGGTCTGCTTGGAGCCCGGAGCCGGTGATAATTCATGTAATTTCATCTTTTTGCTGCACCTCCTTGAACTCAGGCTTGAACTTCTTCTACTGTTACGAGATGTTCCACTTTGTGGATCTGACCGCGAATTGCTTCGTTATCAGGAAGTTCTACTGAGGAATTGAGTTTTCTAAGTCCTAAAGCCTTAACCGTATCACGCTGTGTCTGTGGTCTGCCGATCAGGCTTCTGGTAAGAGTAATTTTCAGTTTTGCCATTGAACTGCCTCCTTAACCCAAAAGTTCCTGAACGGTCTTGCCACGGAGCTCTGCTACGACCTCAGCCTTTTTCAGCTGCTCGAGGCCCTTCAGGGTTGCCCGTACCATGTTGTTCGGATTGGAAGAACCAAGGGATTTTGTCAGGATATCGCTGATACCTGCAAGCTCGAGTACGGCACGAGCCGGACCGCCTGCGATGACACCAGTACCTTTGGCAGCCGGCTTAAGAAGAACGCGGCCTGCACCGAAGATGCCGATGATTTCATGCGGAATCGTCTTATCCTTCAGCGAAACTTCAATGAGATTTTTCTTGGCGTCTTCGACGCCCTTGCGGATTGCTTCCGGCACTTCGCTAGCTTTACCAAGACCAGCGCCGACCTTGCCTTTTCCGTTACCAACGACAACGAGTGCGCTGAACGAGAAACGGCGGCCACCTTTAACAACCTTTGCTACTCTGTTAATATATACAACTTTCTCCTCGAATTCCGGAGTTTCGTTGTCCATTCTAGCCATTCATGTACCTCCTTTTCAATCTTAGAATTTCAAGCCAGCTTCACGAGCTGCTTCTGCGAGAGCTGCAACACGGCCATGATACAAATAACCGCCACGGTCGAATACGACCTCCGAAATGCCCTTTTCCAGCGCGCGTTTTGCAACAGCTTCACCCACTGCCTTGGCAGCTTCAATGTTGCCGCCATAGTTCTTGAATTCTTTATCCTGCGAGCTTGCCGAAACGAGGGTTACACCCTTCTCATCATCGATGACCTGAGCATAGATGTTTGCAAGGCTGCGGAATACATTGAGACGAGGTCTTGCAGCCGTACCAGCGATGTGGTTGCGGACTCTTAAATGACGTTTCTGACGAGCTTTATTCTTATCTGCTTTAAGAAGCACAGTAGTCACTCCTTTCCTTTAAAGATGATTATTTCTTACCTTTAGCGCCAGCTTTACCAACCTTGCGGCGGACATGCTCACCCTCATACTTGATACCCTTGCCCTTATACGGCTCAGGCTCTCTGTAGCTGCGGATCTTAGCGGCCATAGCGCCTACGGCTTCTTTATCGATACCGGAAACAACAATCTTGTTGGCAGCCGGTGCATCCAGCGTAACGCCAGCCGGCGGCTCAACGACAACCGGATGGGAGAAACCGAGGGAAAGGTTCAGGTTCTTGCCCTGCTTAGCAGCACGATAACCTACACCATTGATTTCCAGATTCTTTGAAAAGCCTTCCGTTACACCAAGAACCATGTTGTTGATGAGCGTACGGGTAAGACCATGCAGCGATCTGTGAAGCTTATCATCAGAAGGACGTTCTACCGTAATGGTATTGCCTTCTACTGTGATTTTCATATCTTTGTGAAGCTCACGACTGAGCTCACCTTTTGGACCCTTTACTGTCACCTTATTTTCATCACCGAGCTTGACGGTTACGCCAGCCGGGATTTCAATCGGTGCTCTACCAATTCTTGACATCTGTACACCTCCTGACTTCTAAATAATTACCAAACGTATGCGATAACTTCGCCGCCGAGACCGGCTTTACGTGCCTGCTTGTCGCTCATGATTCCCTGGGAAGTGGAAATGATGGCGATGCCAAGGCCGCCGAGTACGCGCGGGAGTTCAGTGTTCTTAGCATAAGTGCGCAGACCAGGCTTGGAAATGCGCTTAATTCCCGTAATTACCTTTTCACGCTGAGGACCATACTTCAGCGAAAGCGTCAAAACGCCCTGCTTGCTGTTCTCAGTGAAAGTGAAGTCCTTAATAAATCCCTCTTCCTTCAGGACAGCAGCAATTGCTTTCTTGATTTTGGAACCCGGGATCTCAACCTTTTCGTGGAAAACCGAGTTTGCGTTGCGCAAACGAGTTAACATATCTGCAATAGGATCAGTCATTACCATGTAAATCGATATCCTCCTTTCATTCTGCTTTAAAGTTTACCAGCTAGCTTTCGTTACACCAGGAATGGCACCTTTGTAGCTCTGCTCTCTGAAACAAATACGGCACATGTCAAACTTTCTCATATAGCCGTGCGGGCGACCACAGATTTTGCATCTGTTATACTTACGAACCTTGAACTTTGGTTCCTGGCTCCATTTTTCAACCATTGACTTTTTGGCCACAATCAGTACCTCCTTTTAAGCACTAAACGGCATACCCATGAGCTTCAGAAGCTCTCTGGCCTCTTCATCGGTTTTCGCCGTTGTAACGACTACAATATTCATTCCGCGGAGTTTATCGATCTTATCGTATTCGATTTCCGGGAAAATGAGCTGCTCTCTGAGACCTACGGAGTAGTTGCCGCGGCCATCAAATGCCTTAGCGCTTACACCGCGGAAATCGCGAACACGCGGAAGAGCAACGTTCATGAACTTGTCGAGGAACTGATACATACGAACGCCGCGAAGAGTTACCTTTGCGCCGATCGGCATGCCCTGACGAAGCTTCCATGCTGCCAGCGACTTCTTTGCGCGGGTCATGATCGGCTTCTGTCCAGCGATGATCGTGAGATCTGCTACTGCAGAATCCAGAGCCTTCGGATTCCCGACGGCCTCGCCAACGCCCATGTTAATGATGACTTTCTCGATTTTTGGAAGCTGCATGATGTTCTTGTAACCGAACTTCTCCGTCATTGCCGGAACGACTTCCTTAAGATATTTTTCCTGTAATCTATCCACCAAATGTGCCTCCTTTCTTAATTATTTAGTCTGGTCGATGACTTCGCCGCATTTTTTGCAGGCGCGAACCATCTTGCCGTTGACTTCTTTTTTCGCAATGCGAGTAGCCTTCGAGCAGGCCGGGCAAACGAGCATTACCTTGCAGGCATGCATCGGAGCTTCCTTAACAATGATACCGCCCTGCGGAGCCTTCTGATTCGGCTTCGTATGACGCTTTACCTTGTTTACGCCTTCAACGACGACTTTGTCCTTCTTCGGCAGAGCCTGGATTACCTTGCCCTGCTTGCCTTTATCTTTACCGGATAATACGACAACCGTATCACCTTTTTTTACATGCAATTTGTTCAGTGACAAAATAGCACCTCCTCACTATTAAAGTACTTCAGGAGCCAGTGAAACGATCTTCATGAAATCCTTATCGCGGAGCTCTCTGGCTACTGGTCCGAAAATACGAGTGCCTCTCGGAGTCTTATCATCTTTGATCAATACAGCAGCGTTCTCATCGAAGCGGATGTAGGAGCCGTCTGCTCTGCGCAGGCCTTTGACGCTGCGAACAACTACAGCCTTGACTACTTCACCCTTTTTGACCGTACCGCCCGGGGCAGCCGTTTTCACTGCAGCTACAATTATATCACCAATGTTAGCGTATTTGCGATAGGAACCGCCCATGACACGGATGCACATGATTTCCTTTGCACCGGTGTTATCACCAACACTCAGCATTGTTTGTTGTTGAATCATTTGTTAACCTCCTTCTTAGGATTCTGAAAAAGCTGGCAAGACGAATCTTATTTTGCTCTTTCGAGAACTTCTACGACTCTCCAACGCTTATTCTTGGAGAGCGGACGAGTTTCCATCAGGGAAACCGTATCGCCAACATGAGCATCGTTGTTTTCGTCATGTGCCTGGAATTTAACGGTTTTCTTGACAGCCTTCTTGTAAAGTGCATGCTGCTCCAGATCAACGACAGCAACTACGACCGTCTTGTCCATCTTATCGCTTACAACTTTACCAACCTTTACCTTGCGCTCATTTCTTTCGCTCATTAGGGAGCCTCCTTCCTCTGCATATCATCTTCTTGCGGCAATCAGGCGTCAGCCTGCTCGCGCTGCACCGTCTTGATACGGGCAATGGTCTTCTTTATCTCTTTGATACGCATCGGGTTTTCAAGCTGCCCAGTGGCGAGCTGGAACCGGAGGTTAAATAACTCCTCTTTAAGCGAAGCAAGTTTCTGGTTAAGTTCTCCAGCACTCATATCACGCATCTCATTAACCTTCATTTACTTCACCGCCCTCTGCTTGCTTTTCAGTCTCTTCACGCGTTACGAATTTCGTCTTGATTGGCAGCTTGTGACCTGCGAGACGCATTGCTTCCTTTGCAATCTCCTCAGTTACGCCGTCCATCTCAAACAAAACACGACCCGGCTTTACAACTGCTACCCAGTACTCCGGCGAACCCTTACCACTACCCATACGGGTTTCAGCAGGCTTTGCAGTTACCGGCTTATCCGGGAAAATCTTGATCCAAACCTGGCCGCCACGCTTGATGTAACGCGTCATAGCAATACGGGCTGCTTCGATCTGTCTATTGGTGATCCAAGCCGGTTCAAGGGCCTGGAGGCCATAAGTACCATGGCTTACGGTGTTGCCTCTATGGGCTCTGCCCTTCATGCGGCCACGGAACTGCTTACGATATTTTACTCTCTTTGGTAATAACATTAAGCTTCGCTCCCTTCAACAGCAGCGACAGGCTGCTTTCTTTCCGGAAGAACTTCGCCCTTGAAGATCCATACCTTGATGCCGATGCGGCCATAAGTCGTATGGGCCTCTGCTGTACCATAATCAATATCGGCGCGCAAAGTATGAAGCGGAATGCTGCCTTCACGGTAGGATTCTTTTCTGGCAATTTCTGCACCGCCGAGACGGCCGCTTACCATGATCTTGATACCCTTTGCACCCGTGCGCATCGTGCGGCCAACGGCCTGCTTCATTGCGCGGCGGAATGCGATACGGCGTTCCAGCTGAGCTGCAATATTCTCAGCTACCAGCGTCGAATCCATATCCGGCTGCTTGATTTCAGCAATATTGATGTCAACATGCTTAGTTGTATATTTCTTCAGACCTTCTTTGATCTGTTCGATTCCCGAGCCGCCGCGGCCGATAACCATGCCCGGCTTTGCGGTATGAATCGTGAGCTTCAAACGATTCTTTGAGCGTTCTGTTTCAATTCTGGATATACCGGCGATCTTCAGGCTGTCCTTCAGAAAAGCACGGATTTTTATATCTTCATGCAGATTCTCTGCATAATCTTTGTCTGCGTACCACTTAGCATCCCAAGTCTTTACGATGCCAAGGCGAATACCATGCGGATTAACTTTCTGACCCAAATTCGTTTCCCTCCTTCTTATCTTTCTTCCACAGCAATAGTGATGTGGGACGAGCGCTTCAAAATCTTGAACGCCTGCCCGCGGGAACGCGGGTGGATGCGCTTCATTGTCGGGCCCTGATCAACAAAAGCCGTCGAAATGTAGAGCTTATCCACATTCTTGTCGAAATTGTTCTCAGCGTTGGCTACTGCTGATTTCAAAACCTTCTCTATAACGTCAGCACCGACCTTCGGTGTGAATTTCAAAATCGCAAATGCTTCAGCAACGTTTTTGCCGCGGATGAGATCCATGACAACACGTACTTTGCGCGGAGCAATGCGAACGTATTTAGCTACTGCTTTAACTTCCACAGAGGATCCTCCTTTCGAAATTACTTAAGTGTCGTCTTTCTCTCTTCACCAGAATGGCCCTTGAACGTACGCGTAGGTGCGAATTCACCCAGCTTATGTCCAACCATATTCTGTTCAGACAAGAACATTCAGAGGACATGCAGGAAATGCACCGGCTGAGAAGAAATCAAGTGTTGGAGCCAGGTAATTTCTGACATGTCCTCTGAATGTTCTTGTCTGAACGAACTCGCCCAGCTTATGTCCAACCATATCCTCAGTGATATATACCGGCACATGCTTGCGGCCATCATGGACAGCAATCGTGTGGCCAACGAAGGTCGGCAGAATCATAGAACTGCGTGACCAGGTCTTTACAACCTTCTTTTCATTCGCCTCATTCATGGCATCAACTTTTTTGACTAAGCTTTCATGAACGTAAGGTCCTTTTTTAATAGATCTTGACAAAATGTATCCTCCTTTCGTCCAGGGAGAGCCTTCCGGCCCTTACCTGCCGTTTTCAGATGTATTATTTCGTGCGGCCTTTGACAATCATTTTGTCAGAAGCTTTTTTACGACGAGTCTTAGCACCCATAGCGCATTTACCCCATTTAGTAACAGGATGCTTGCGGCCAACCGGGCTGCGTCCTTCACCACCACCATGCGGATGGTCGTTCGGGTTCATCGCTACGCCGCGATTCTCCGGACGGATACCCATCCAGCGGGAGCGGCCAGCCTTACCAATCGTAATGTTCTCATGCTCAAGGTTGCCGACCTGACCGATGGTCGCGCGGCAATTGATGTGGATCTTGCGGAGCTCACCAGAGGGCATACGCAGAAGTGCGTAGTCGCCATCTTTTGCCATGAGCTGGGCTGCAGTACCGGCAGAACGCACCAGCTGTGCACCCTTGCCAATCTTCAGCTCCACATTGTGGATCATAGTACCAACCGGAATGTTCTTGATAGGAAGAGCATTGCCTGGCTTGATATCTGCATCCGGACCGGAAACCACCTGATCGCCGACCTTGATGCCGTCCGGTGCGAGGATATAACGCTTCTCACCGTCAACGTAATTTAAAAGTGCAATACGGGCGCTGCGGTTCGGATCGTATTCGATCGTAGCCACACGTGCCGGAATCCCATCTTTATTACGTTTGAAGTCAATCACACGGTAGAGGCGCTTATGGCCGCCGCCCTGGTGACGAACTGTCAAACGACCCTGCTGATTGCGGCCGCCATGTTTCTTGAGGCGCTCAACGAGGGATTTCTCAGGCTTATCCGTGGTGATTTCTTCAAAAGAAGCAACCGTCATGAATCTTCTGCCTGCGGAATATGGTTTAAAACTCTTTACTGCCACTTAATTAACCTCCTTTGCCTGAATCTTATGCTTCGAAGAACTCAATCGTTTCTCCGGCAGCCAGTTTAACGACTGCTTTTTTATAATCAGAACGCTTACCAACGTAGCGTCCCATGCGCTTTACCTTGCCCACAACGTTGACTGTATTCACAGAATCAACCTTTACCTTGAATACCTCAGCAACAGCCTTGGCGATTTCCACCTTGTTCGCTGCTTTGGCAACAACGAAGACATACTTGCCTTCAGCCATGAGCTCTGTAGTTCTTTCCGTAATCAGAGGACGGATCAAAATATCGCGTGCTTCCATTATGCAAATACCTCCTCAATACGTGTAATGGCATCCTTTGTAATGAAGAGCTTGTTATGATTCAGGATATCATAGACATTCAAGCCATTCGTGTTGATAGCTTTTACACCCGGAATGTTGCGCGAAGATTTTTCCACGTTCTCAGCTTCACCGGCAGTGATGATGAGTGCTTTGGAATCTACGCTGAAATCATTGAGCATCTTGACCATATCTTTGGTCTTCGGTGCTGCAAAATCAATGCTGTCAAGCACGACGAAGTCGCCGCTCTGTACCTTGTCGGAGAGAGCGCACATGATAGCCAGACGACGCTGCTTGCGCGGCATACGGAAAGCATAGGAACGAGGTGCCGGTCCGAAAACCGTACCGCCGCCAACCCAGATTGGGGAGCGGGTCGATCCACTTCTAGCACGGCCAGTGCCCTTCTGCTTCCAAGGCTTACGACCGCCGCCGCGAACCAGACCTCTGGTTTTCGTGGCATGCGTACCAAGACGCTGCGATGCAAGCTGCATTACGACGGCCTGATGAAGCAGTGCTTCATTGATTTCTACGCCGAAAATGCTCTCATTTAATTCTAAATCGCCAACCTTTTTATTAGCGATATCATAAATTGCTACTGTAGGCATAATATAGCATATCCTCCTTCCAATTAGTTTTTACCCGGCTTTACGGTGTTCTTAATAACGACGAAGCTCTTCTTCGGACCAGGGATAGCACCCTTGATCAGAAGCAGGTTGCGGTCAGTATCTACTCTTACGATTGCAAGACGCTGTACCGTGACCTGAGCGCCGCCCATACGACCTGGCAGCTTCTTGCCTTTCAGCACGCGGCCGCCATGACCGCTGATCATCGCACCCGTGGAACCAGGTTCACGATGGGACTTCGAACCATGGCCCATAGGACCACAAGCGAAGTTATGACGTTTGATACCGCCGGCAAAACCTTTACCCTTCGAAGTACCAGTAACGTCAACTAATTCTCCGGCACTAAATATGTCAACGCCGATTGCATCTCCGACGTTATATTCAGAAGCATCCGCCAGACGCATTTCACGAATGAACTTGACCGGTGCAACACCAGCCTTTGCGAAATGGCCTTTCATCGGTTTCGTTACCTTATATTCTTTTACATCACCGAAGCCGAGCTGTACAGCATTATAGCCGTCGTTCTCAACTGTCTTGTTCTGGATCACGATATTTTTACCGGATTCAACAACAGTGACAGGAACTACTTTTCCCTCTTCAGTGAAAATCTGAGTCATGCCAAGTTTTCTACCTAAAATTGCTTTAGCCATTATTCCACCTCCTCTTACAATTTGATCTCGATATCCACACCAGCTGGCAAATCAAGACGCATGAGTGCATCTACAGTTTTGGAAGTTGGTTCTAAAATGTCGATAAGGCGCTTATGAGTTCTCATTTCAAACTGCTCACGGGAATCCTTATTTACATGTGGAGAACGCAAAATCGTAAAGATATTTTTTTCCGTAGGGAGTGGAATAGGACCAGAAACCATAGCCCCTGTTCTCTTCGCGGTGTCAACGATCTTGACAGCGCTCTGATCCAGAGCCTTATGATCATAAGCCTTTAAACGAATTCTGATTTTCTGCTGTTTAGACAATTTGTTTTCCTCCTTCTCGCCCGGGTTCAAGACCCGAACACTTCTCCGTGCTAGTTCCCTCGCTGACGCGAGCAATCTACCACGTCATCGCATTGGGGGGTACCATAAAACTAAAAAAACCTTTATATAAGGGCGACGAAACCGCCGCCCTTATACAAATTACTGTTTAATTACCGAAGGATTAAGCCTCGATCTCAGTTACACGACCGGCGCCAACCGTATGGCCGCCTTCGCGGATAGCGAAACGCAGGCCCTTCTCGATAGCGATCGGGGTGATGAGCTCAACATCCATTTCGATGTTATCGCCAGGCATAACCATCTCAGTGCCTTCCGGCAGTCTGCAAACGCCAGTTACATCCGTTGTACGGAAGTAGAACTGCGGACGATAGTTAGTGAAGAACGGAGTATGACGGCCGCCCTCTTCCTTCGTCAGAACGTAAACCTGAGCCTTGAACTTCGTGTGCGGATGAATGGAACCCGGCTTAGCCAGAACCTGGCCGCGCTGGATTTCTTTACGGTCGATACCACGGAGCAGAGCACCGATGTTATCGCCGGCAACAGCACTGTCAAGGAGCTTACGGAACATTTCAATGCCCGTGATCGTGGTGGATTTTGCTTTCTCTTCCATACCAACGATTTCAACAACGTCGCCCATCTTGAGCTCGCCACGTTCTACACGGCCCGTAGCAACTGTGCCGCGGCCAGTGATGGTGAATACGTCCTCAACCGGCATGAGGAACGGAAGATCCGTATCACGGGTCGGAGTCGGGATGTACTCGTCAACAGCATCCATGAGCTCAAGGATTTTCTTCTCCTGCTCTTCATCACCTTCGAGGGCTTTGAGAGCGGAACCAGCAATGATAGGAATATCATCACCCGGGAAATCGTAGCTGGAAAGAAGTTCGCGAACTTCCATCTCTACCAGCTCGAGCAGCTCCGGATCATCAACCTGGTCAACCTTGTTGAGGAATACGACCATAGCCGGAACGCCAACCTGACGAGCGAGCAGGATGTGCTCACGAGTCTGCGGCATCGGGCCATCAGCAGCACTTACAACGAGGATTGCACCATCCATCTGTGCGGCACCAGTGATCATGTTCTTTACATAGTCAGCATGGCCCGGGCAGTCAACGTGTGCATAATGACGGTGATCCGTCTCATACTCAACGTGTGCCGTGTTGATCGTGATACCGCGCTCTCTCTCTTCCGGAGCCTTATCGATATCAGCATAATCCTCGAACTGTGCATAACCTTTCTTGGAAAGCACCTTCGTGATTGCAGCGGTAAGAGTCGTCTTACCATGGTCAACGTGACCGATAGTACCAATGTTTACATGCGGTTTTGTTCTTTCAAACTTCTGCTTAGCCATCTTTGAATTTTCCTCCCTTATTATTCGCCTTTGTTCTTAGCGACAATAGCATCAGATATATTTTTAGGAACTTCATCATAGTAAGAAACTTCCATGGAGTAGTTCCCGCGACCCTGGGTCTTGGAACGCAGATCTGTTGAGTAGCCGAACATCTCGGAGAGCGGAACGAAAGCATTGATGACCTGAGCGCCGTTGCGCGGTTCCATACCTTCGATACGGCCGCGGCGGGAATTCAAGTCGCCGATAACATCGCCCATGTACTCTTCCGGAACAATGACTTCAACCTTTACATACGGTTCAAGCAGGACCGGAGTTGCCTTCTCAGCGCCATTTCTGAACGCCATAGCACCGGCAATCTTGAAGGCCATTTCCGAGGAATCGACCTCATGGAAGGAACCATCATAAACGATTGCCTTGACATCAACCATCGGATACCCAGCGACAACACCATTTTCCATGGCTTCCTTGACACCGGCTTCGATTGGATTGATGAATTCCTTCGGAATCGCGCCGCCGACAACTTTGTTTTCAAAGCTGAAGCCCACGCCCGGTTCCTGAGGAACGAGTTCGAGCCAGCAGTGACCATACTGACCATGACCACCAGACTGACGAACGAATTTGCCTTCTGCCTTGACCGTCTTGCGAATGGTTTCGCGGTAAGCAACCTGCGGGTTGCCTACAGTGCACTCAACCTTGAATTCACGAAGCATACGGTCAACGATGATTTCCAGATGAAGCTCGCCCATGCCGGAAATGATTGTCTGACCAGTTTCCTGATCAGTTCTGACGCGGAAAGTCGGATCCTCTTCAGCCAGTTTCTGAAGGGCTATGCCCATCTTTTCCTGGTCGTTCTTCGTCTTCGGCTCAACCGCGACGGAGATAACCGGATCCGGGAACTCCATGGATTCGAGAACAATCGGATGGTCCTCATCACAGAGAGTATCACCGGTCGTCGTGTCCTTAAGGCCAACGGCAGCAGCAATATCACCACTGTAGACGATATCCAGTTCCTGACGATGATTTGCATGCATCTGCAGGATACGTCCGATACGTTCTTTTTTGCCCTTTGTGGAGTTGTATACATAGGAGCCAGCTGTAAGGGTTCCGGAGTATACGCGGAAGAAAGCGAGCTTTCCTACGAACGGATCAGCCATGATCTTGAATGCCAGGGCTGCAAAAGGCTCTTCATCACTGGAAGGACGATGATCCTCTTCTCCGGAATCAGGATTTACACCCTTGATTGCCGGAACATCCGTCGGAGCCGGCATGAAGTCAACGATTGCATCCAGCATCGGCTGAACACCCTTGTTTCTGTAAGAAGTACCGCAGGTTACCGGGCACATCTTGCAGGCGATGGTTGCCTTACGGATTGCAGCTTTGATTTCATCCTCGGAAATCTCTTCGCCCCCGAGGTATTTTTCCATGAGATCGTCATCCTGCTCAGCCACAGCCTCGAGGAGCTTCTCACGGTATTCTTCTGCCTTTTCCTTCATATCAGCCGGAATCTCTACTTCGTCAGCAACCTTGCCAAGATCGTCCTCATAAATGATGGCTTCCATCTTGACCAGGTCGATGATACCAGCAAAGTCATCCTCAGCGCCAATCGGAAGCTGGATGGCAACTGCATTTGCGTGCAGGCGCTCTTCCATCATCTTGATGACGTTGTAGAAATCAGCACCGGTGATATCCATCTTGTTAACGTACGCCATACGCGGTACGTTATATTTCTCAGCCTGACGCCATACGGTCTCAGTCTGCGGCTCAACACCGCCTCTGGCTGTAAGAACAGCTACCGCACCGTCAAGAACTCTGAGGGAACGCTCTACTTCTACAGTAAAGTCCACGTGGCCTGGCGTGTCGATAATGTTGATGCGATGATTTTTCCAGTGGCAGGTTGTTGCAGCAGACGTGATCGTAATACCACGTTCCTGTTCCTGAGCCATCCAGTCCATCGTAGCAGCGCCATCATGAACTTCGCCGATCTTGTGGTTAATACCTGTGTAGAAGAGGATACGTTCAGTAGTCGTCGTTTTACCGGCATCAATATGAGCCATGATACCTATATTACGAGTTTTTTCAAGTGAAAACTCTCTGCCCACTGTTATATCGCTCCTTAATTTAGATACTGCTTATAAAATTACCAACGATAATGAGCGAATGCCTTATTAGCTTCAGCCATCTTATGCGTATCTTCTTTTTTCTTGATTGCTGCGCCCGTATTGTTTGCAGCGTCCATGAGTTCACCGGAAAGTCTCTCATCCATGGTCTTCTCACCGCGCAGTCTTGCGTAGTTTACGATCCAGCGGATACCGAGCGTCATACGGCGGTCCGGACGAACCTCAACCGGAACCTGGTAGTTAGCACCACCGACACGGCGGGCACGTACTTCGAGTACCGGCATAACATTCTTGAGTGCAGTTTCGAAAACTTCCAAAGGATCCTTACCCGTCTTAGCACGGATGGTCTCGAAAGCATCATAAACGACTCTCTCAGCAACGCCCTTTTTACCAGAAAGCATTACTTTATTGATAAACTTTGTAACGATTTTAGAGTTGTATACCGGATCCGGCAATACATCACGTTTCGGTACAGCACCTTTTCTTGGCATTATTTTCCCTCCTTACCATAATTCTTCATTTCATAGTCTTATTTTTTCTTAGCGCGCTTCGCACCGTACTTGGATCTGGCCTGTGCTCTGTCCTGAACACCTGCAGTATCCAAAGAGCCGCGAATGATGTGGTAACGAACACCTGGTAAGTCCTTAACACGTCCGCCTCTGATCAAGACAACACTATGTTCCTGAAGATTGTGGCCAATGCCGGGGATATATGCGGTTACTTCAATGCTATTCGTCAAACGAACACGGGCAACCTTACGAAGTGCCGAGTTTGGCTTTTTCGGAGTAGTTGTATATACTCTCGTGCAAACCCCACGTTTTTGTGGGCAATTCTTTAATGCCGGTGCTGTAGATTTTTCCTGCATGCTCTGTCTGCTCTTGCGAACTAACTGGTTGATTGTAGGCATACATGCACCTCCTTCCTTCAAATTGAGAATTTATTATTTATTAATAATCCCACCGCTTCGAAAAGCAGCGAAATTTTTAACAACAAGGTTATCTGAGTACTGCGGCGGCTGCCGCGCCAACTTCAATGGCACAAGCCTCGCCCAGTTCCTGCATGGCTGCTGCGTGCACCGTTTCGATGCCCTTTTGCTCACAGAGTTTCTGGAGCGGCTCAACGACCCGTGCATCCGCATCATCGGCCAGGAATACGCAAACAGCAAAACCCTTGTTCACTGCCTTGGTAACCTGCTTGATGCCAATGACTTTATCGGCATTTTTCAGTGCTTCAAGCGTCATTTTCTTCACTCCCTAATCACCAAATCATGCTCTTAAATCAGGCACTTCTATATATTATCACCAGCTAAAATGATTGTCAACACTTATTTTATCGACTTTTCCGTGTCCACGCGTCCTGGCGTATCACGCACTGTTTTTTTATTGAAAAATAATATATATGTCTTTTTAATGCGCACATTTTTATTTCATATTGTATTTTCCCCGCCAAAATCGACGCGATAAAAGAATTTGTTACAATTCAACAATTCAACCGGTTTATTTCAATAAAAAACTGGCACAGATTTTTCAACCTGTGCCAGTCCGGTTGCTTCCTAATTAATAAGAAGCAATTAACAGTCAGCCTTTAATGACCTTTTTCATAACCTCAGCCACATGTTCCTTAGTGAAGCCGAACTTCTTGAAGAGCAGACCTGCCGGCGCGGATGCGCCAAAGCCCTCCATGGTTACAGCTGCACCATCCAGGCCTACATAGCGGCCCCAGCCGAAGTCCATGGCAGCTTCCACGGCCACCCGGGCCCGGACCTTCTTCGGCAGTACGCTCTCCTTGTAGGAATCGCTCTGCTGTTCAAAGAGATCCATGCAGGGCATGCTTACGACACGTACATCCATGCCCTCTGCAGCCAGTTCCGCCTGTGCCTCGATGGCCAGGGAAACCTCGGAGCCGGAAGCGATAAGAATACCATCCGGCGTATCCTTTTTCCCCTCGGATACCACATAAGCACCTTTCAGGGCATCCTTGCTGCTGCCAGCCAGCTGCGGCAGGTTCTGACGGGTCAGCACCAGTGCCGTCGGCGTCTTTTCACTGGTGATGGCCAGATACCAGCCAGCAGCCGTCTCCGTGGCATCCGCCGGACGGAATACGTTGATATTCGGCATAGCCCGGAACATGGCCAGCTGCTCCACTGGCTCATGGGTGGGCCCATCCTCGCCGACGCCGATGCTGTCATGGGTAAGCACATAGGTAGTAGGCAGTCCCATGAGGGCGGCCAGACGAACCATAGGCTTGATGTAATCGCTGAACACGAAGAAGGTTCCCACATAGGTGCGCAGTCCGCCATGCAGCGTGATGCCGTTGGCAATGGCAGCCATTGCCAGCTCACGGACACCAAAATGCAGATTGCGGCCAGCGTAGTCATCCCGGCTGAAATCGCCGGCATCCTTCATATATGTCTTATTGGAGGGAGCAAGATCCGCACTGCCGCCTATCATCTGAGGCATGAGATCCTTGATGCGGTTGATCATAGTACCGGAAAGGCCGCGGGTTGCCTGCGGCTTATCCTCGTAGGCCCAGAATGCCTCGTCCTCCAACAGTGCCCTGGCATCCACCGGAGCATGGAACTTATCCCAAAGCTTTTTCTCGGCCGGATATTTCGCCGCATAGTCAGCGAAAAGGGCCTGCCATTTCTCCTCAGCGGCTGCGCCTTTGGCTGCCAGCTCCTGATAATGGGTATAGACCTCAGCCGGAATATTGAAGGATTTATCCGGCTCCGGCCAGCCCAGATTTTCTTTCAATGCCTTGACGTTTTCCACGCCCAGCGGCTCACCATGAGCACTGGCCTTACCCTGCTTAGCCGGGCAGCCATAGCCGATCTGCGTCTTGACGGTGATGAAGGAAGGACGCTTCTTATCAGCCTTTGCCTCTTCGATGGCCTTCCCGATAGCGGCCAGATCATTGCCGTCTTCAACGGTAATGGTCTGGAAGCCAAAGGCCTCCATGCGCTTCTGGACATTTTCCGTGAAGGCGATATCCGTGCTGCCTTCAATAGATATTCTGTTGCTGTCATAGAAAATGATGAGCTTGGACAGCCCCAGGGTTCCTGCCAGCGAGAAGGCCTCTGAGGAAATGCCCTCCATCATGCAGCCATCGCCGCCCAGCGCAAAGGTATAATGATCCACCACAGGGAAATCCGGCTTGTTGAAGGTTGCTGCCAAATGGGCCTCCGCCATAGCCATGCCCACAGCCATGCCCATACCGGCACCCAGAGGACCGGTAGTGGCCTCAACGCCTGTTGTATGGCCATATTCCGGATGACCTGGTGTCAGGGAACCATCCTGGCGGAAGTTTTCCATATCCTCCAGGGTAAGTCCATACCCGTAGAAATGCAGCAGCGAATAAAGCAGCGTGGACCCATGGCCGCCTGAAAGGATAAAACGATCGCGATTCGCCCATTTCGGATCCTTCGCATTATGATTCATATGATTCGCCCAAAGCTCATAGGCCATAGGCGCACTGCCCAGCGGCAGCCCCGGATGACCAGAATTTGCCTTCTGGATGGCATCTGCAGCCAGCACGCGAATCGCATTTACGCATGTCGTATCGATGTTACTCATTCAATCAATCTCCCTTACCTTGATTTTACAAAATACCCTACGTATGTAATAATACATGATTCCGTCAAAAAAGTACAGCCAGCCGGGAAAATAGTATCCAGAGGATTCAATATATTCGGGCCGCAAAAAAACGGCCTCCCGGAAACCTTGCATTTCCAGGAAGCCGCCTCGGCTTTATCCGGTTTATTTCACCGCTGCGATCACATCGATTTCCACCAATGCGCCCTTAGGAAGATTGCTTACCTCAACGCATACCCGGGCCGGGCATTCCTCAGCGAAGTATTTTCCATAGATGGCATTGACCGTGGCAAAATCACCGATATTCTTCAAATATACCGTTGTCTTGGCTGCAGCGTCCAGTGATGTTCCCGCTGCACTCAGGATAGCCTTGAGATTTTCCAGCACCTGGGTTGTCTGCTCCTCAATTCCGCCGGCAACAATCTCTCCCGTAGCCGGAACCAGTGGAATCTGACCCGAAACAAACAGCAGATTGCCCACCTGGATTCCCTGGGAATAGGGCCCTATCGCCTGCGGTGCATCCGCAGTTGCAATGACTTTTTTCATAAAATAAAACACTCCTTCATATATGAAGTATAAAAGCCCGGCCGTCACAGACGGCCAGCTCCTTTATCCATCCTCACGCTGTGCTGCGGTGATATCCGGCCGCAGCCGGCACGCACCGCCCAGGTAGACATGCTGCATCTCTCGCTGCGTCTTTTCCGTGTCCGCCAGCAGCAGGACCCGTATGCACATGGGCAGCGCATCCTCCACCGCCATCTGCCGCGCATCGAACAGCGGCACAAAGGAAAAGCCTGGCAGCTGCCGGGCTCCCGCAGCGGGAAAGGCAGCTGTGATATCCTCGGTAGCACTGAAGATTGCCGCACCGATATCTTCTGGCACCAGCGCGTTGCGCTGGCATATTTCTTTCAGCAGCTGCTGCACCGCAGCAAAGATACATTCCCGGCTATTTTCCTCTACTGTTACAGCTCCCCGGATTCCCCGCAAGACAACCACTCCTTATTTCCTTCATTTGCGCTTTGCTATGCTCCATAGCAGCCGCCCGCACAGCAGCAGGGCAGCCATATATCCAAATACCCCCAGCAAGGGAATCTCCATGATCTTCGGCGTCATCTGCGTAGTACAGATAATGCTGGAACCCAGCAGCAGTGCTGAGCTGATAATGCCGATGACCAGCTTGTTGATCATTTTATCGATACGCCGCAGCGGCTCCTCGGAACCGGTAAGATCCAGATTCACCTTCGTCTGACCGCTCATGGTCATCTTCAGTATATCGGAAATCTGCTCTGGCAGCTGCATGGACTTGCGCATCAGCACATAGCCTTCCCGCTTCAGCTTGTCCAGTTCCTCCCGCCAGCTGAAGTTCCGCTGGAAATCCAGCCGCAGACTGTGGGCAAAGATATCCACGAAGCTGACCTTGGGGCAGCAGAGGCGCATCACCCCTTCAATGGTAAGCACCCCCCGGGCAAACATGCTGATTCCCCCCGGAATGGCTATATGATGAGCCCGCAGGATATTCATGATCTGCCGGGTCAGCATCCCCATCTGCAGTGCGCTGAAATCCAGCTCGCTGTACTGGCCCATGAGAGCATCGATATCCTCATAGAGCTCCGTATGGTTGATCTTTCCCTTGGGATTGCCCAATGCCAGCACCGCTGCCTTCATCTCAAAGGTATCATGATGAACCAGCGCCATGACCGCCTTGCGGATAGCTGTCCGATCCTTATTGGACAGCCGTCCCATCATCCCCAGATCCAGCCAGACAATCCGGCTATTGCGCACCCATATATTTCCCGGATGGGGGTCTGCGTGGAAATAGCCATCCTCGATGATCTGCTTGACATAATTTTCTCCCAGCTTCGTCCCCAGGGCGGTCATATCCACTCCCTGCTGATGCAGTTCCTCCCGATGGTCCAGCGGTATCCCTTCAATGCATTCCATAACCAGGATACGCTGCGTGGTGAGCTGTCGGTTGACCTGAGGACAGGAAACATACTCCACATCGCTGTTCAGATGACGGAATTCGTCAATATGATCCGCCTCCATGAGAAAATCCATTTCCTGCTTGGCAATTTCCCACATTTCATTGAGTATCATATTGAAATCAATAACATCCTGGGAATTGCTGATGACCTTCAGCAGGGAAGCAGCCCTTTTCAGCAGCACAATATCCTTTGACATGATATCATAAATACCCGGCCGCTGGACCTTGACCACCACCCGCTCGCCGGAAATCAGCACGGCCCGGTGCACCTGGGCAATGGATGCCGAACCCAAGGCTTCCTCATCTATTGAAGTGAACACCTGGTTCCAGCGCCGGTTGTATTCCCGTTCAATGATTTCCTTGATCTTCTCAAAAGGAAGAGGATTCGCCTCCGACTGGAGCTTCATGAGCTCATCGCAGTATTCCTGGGGCAAAAAATCCGGGCGCATGCTCATAACCTGCCCCAGCTTTACAAAGGTGGGCCCCAAATCCTCAAGGATCTGCCGCATCTTCAAGGGCGTGATGCCGTGTACGATTTCCCGCTTCCGCAGAACGTGGACCATCTCGCTCAGGCGCTTTGTTGAAACACTGCCACCTGCAGCGGGTGAATTCTTTTTTTGCAGCAAACCTTCCAGCATAAACAAAACTCCATTCCCGGCAGACTACACTTACAGCATACCGCACATATTAATAATAAAGCAAATCCCCTTAGGATTCAACCAGCAAATTGTCCTCAGCTGGAAAGAACTTCTGTGCCCGTTTCCGTAATCAGAATCGTTTTTTCCCACTGGGCCGATAAGGATTTATCCTTGGTAGTGACCGTCCAGCCGTCCTTCTTGTCTACAACCACCTTGTATTTTCCGGCGTTGATCATCGGCTCCACAGTAAGGACCATGCCAGGCACCAGCAGCATGCCGGTATCCACTTCCCCTACATGGGGCACAAAAGGCTCTTCATGGAAGGACTTGCCAACACCATGGCCGCCCAGCTCCGTCACCACGGAATAGCCGTTCTTATGGGCATGCGCTTCACAGGCGGCTCCGATATCACCCAGAAAATGCCAGGGCTGCGCTGCCGCTATACCCAGCTCCATACACTCTCTGGCCACCTTGACCAGGCGTTCCGCCGCCGGGGAAACCTGTCCCACCATGAACATGCGGGAAGCATCGGCATAATAACCATTCAATATGGTGGTGATATCCACATTCACAATATCACCCTCACGGAGTATTGTCTTTTTTGAAGGAATCCCATGGCATACCACTTCATTGATTGAAATACAGATGCTCTTAGGATAGCCCTCATAATTCAGGCAGGCAGGAATGCCGCCGTTTTTCACAATAAACTCATGGGCTGCATCATTGAGCGTCCCCGTATCAATGCCCGGCTGGATCATTCCAGCCACCAGATCCAGTGCACCATCATTGATCACGCCGCTTTTGCGGATGGCCTCTATATCCACAGCATTATTGATGATTTTTTTGGGTGGACGGACCTGCCCTTTAAAAACGTTGAACTTCATCCCATTCAACCGTTCATCAAAGGCCAAATGACATTTCTTGTATTTTTTCCCACTGCCACACCAACATAAATCATTTCTCATCATATCCATAAAAGCTTCCTTTCCATCACAATCTATCCTATATTATAACATATAAATCATAACATATAACGCCAAGGAAAATATGTTCTGTCAGAAACTCCCTGTTTATGAGGCACACATCACGGCTTTCCTTGACAAAGCTTCATCATTTGCTATATATTAATCGGGTACGAGTTTGCAAAAGCTTGACTTTTCTGCTGAAAATAATGGCTTCACTCTATTTCTAAAGGACGTGTTCTCTTTGCATTTCAAGTTCAATAAAAAAAAGGTACTGGCTGCGCTCATCCTGCTCATGGCCCTGGCTGCCCTGGCCACAGCTCTGCTGCTGAAAGCCTACCAGGGCGGCATTCCCGTACTGAATTACCATCAGATCAACAGCAAGGACCATAATGCTCTGACGGTAAGTACCGAACAGTTTGCCGCTCAGATGGCCTATCTCCATGAAAACGACTATCACACCATCACGCCGGACGAACTGGGGGATGCGCTGGAGAACGGAACTCCCTTACCGGAAAATCCCGTACTGATAACCTTTGACGATGGTTATCTGGACAACTATAAGAATGCCTACCCCATTCTGAAACAATACAGCATGACCGCTACGATTTTCCTCATAACAGATTATGTCAGCACCTATCCTAATTATCTCACCTGGGATCAGGCTTTGGAAATGCAGGACAACGGCATCTGCCTGCAAAGCCATACACTGAGCCACGTGGATCTGCGCCAGGTAGACGATCAGGAAGCTCTGGCCCAGCTGAAGACTTCCAAGAACGCCCTGGAGTGGCATCTGCACAATAAGGTGCATTACCTGGCCTACCCCTGCGGATCCTATGATGATGAAATCAAAGCACTGGCCCGTCAGGCAGGCTATCGCGGAGCCTTTACCGTAAATTACGGACTGGACCGCCAGGGAAATTCCCTGTTTGCCTTGAACCGCATCCCGATCTTCGGCGGCAACAGCCATACGCTGATGCGCTTCAAGCTGCGGCTGAAGCTCACACCGCTGCTCACCTCCCTGGGACAACTGAAAAACGATCTGAACAAGAACGGCCACCCCAGCCTGGCCGCCTGGATCCCCATTCCGTAAGAACGATGACGAGCCGGTATCTTTCCTGATACCGGCTCTTTTTTTGCACTGAAAAAACCGGCGGGAAATTTCCAGCCGGCTTGTCTTTTGCCCCCAGGGGAACCCGCATTCAGCGGACCCATTGGTCAATTGCCTTATTCAGTTTCTCCAGCGTATCCTTATCATTGTCCCGTACCGCATCCACGATACAATGGGAAATATGATCCTTCAATATTACCTTGCCTACGCCCTGCAAAGCTGAACTCACCGCGGAAAGCTGCACCAGCACCTCACTGCAGTCCCGGCCTTCCTCCACCATCTTCTTTATGGATTCCAGATGCCCTATGAGCCTGGACATACGGTTCAGCACCGCCTTCGTCTGGGTATGTGAATGGACATGCCCATGGGCATGGACAATCGCATTGCCGGCTGCATCGATATGGGTGTGGATATGGTATTCTGTCCCTTGCTCTTCCTTCTTCAAGACAATCCCACCAGCGTATGATATTTTTTCTCCTCATCCATCAGCCTCTGATACAGCTGCAAAAGCTCATCAGAATAACTTCCCTGGCGGAGAGGCTCCACAATCTGGACCACTATATCATAAAGAGGCGTAATCCCCATATTCGCCAACACGCCCTTCAGCGTATGTGCCTGATGAAAAGCATCCTCCACATTTTGTGCCTGCAGGGCTTCTCCCAAGGCTGCAAAAGAAGGATCCTGCAGCATCTTCCCAAAGCATCTTGCATAAAATTCCTCATTATCTAAAAAACGCCCCATGGCACCATCGATATCACAGCCCATAGCTCTCAATTCATCCAATAAAGCCGACATCCACACACCCCTCTTCCCTTGATACTAAGATTATGCTCTTATTGTAACATTTTTTTGCACAGGCGTATAGACTATTTCCCAGCACATTTTTCTGACAACTTATCAGACCTGCAGAAAATGATAGGCCGCACCAAGGAGATTCGCATCATTTCCATAGCGGCAGCAACAGATTTTCGGACGTATCCTGGCAATCTTCACCTTCGCCAATATCTCATCCATCTTCTGCTCCAGGCTGGCCAGCATATCCGATCTTGCACTGATGGCTCCGCCCAATACTATGAGCTCCGGATCATAGATGTACTGGATATTGTAAATCGCTCTGGCCAGCTGGCTGTACATCCGATGGATTTCCCGGCGGGCCGCCGGATTCCCCTGCTCCATAAGCTGAAAAGCCTTCTCTCCTGTCATTTCCTCTTCCGGAATATCCAGTGCCGCAGCTACCCGTCGGGCCATGGCCACCGGCGAAGCGGCTTCACTGAGAATTTGTCCGCTATCGTCCAGTACCATATAGCCAAATTCGCCACTATGCAGATGGACGCCATGGTGAAGCTGCCGATTTTTTATTACTGCCCCGCCAATGCCTGAACCGCAGACCATAAACACCACGTCCTGGCAGCCCTGGGCTGCCCCCAGCCAAAGTTCTCCCAAAGCCGCGCAATTTGCATCATTTTCCATGGTGATTGGCAGCTGCAATGCTTTTTCCAGCAAGGCACGTATATCAAAGCCATGGATACAGGGGACAGCGCTGGCTCCGCCAATACAGCCAGTCTGCTCATCCACCGCACCCGGAAAGCTCATGCCTGCTCCCTGCAGGGAAAATCTCCTTTCCAGGACCTGCTTTACCTGCTGCATGCCGCCGATAAGTGCCTGGATATCCTCCGGCGGCGCAGCAAATTTTCCGTGCTGCAGGAATTCACCGGATTCCTCTATCACACCATATTTCACGCTGGTCCCGCCCACATCAAAGCTCAAGACTGCCATTTTCCCCACTCCATATCATACAGTATTTTACTATATGATATATCTTATGCGCATAAATGTAAAGTCATTTATTTTATACTCACCGTCTTGAATTCAATCTCATCACCACGATGACGGGAGATGGAATATTCAAAAGGCCGCCCATCATCCAGGAAGGCTACCTGTTCCACCTCCAATAGCGGCATTACTGTATCCTTTATGCGCAGATATTCCTGCTCCATTTCATTGGGCATGACCGCCCGAAGAGTACGATGAGCGGACTGTATCTTCAGCTGCAGTTCCTTCTGAATATAAGAATAGATTGACTTTTCCAATATAGCCCGCTTTATCCCGGGAATCAGTCCGATAGGCATTTGGGTGTATTCCACCACGATGGGCCGTCCATCCGCATAACGTGCCCGAATAATATTGTACACAAAATCCTCCACCGTCATCTGCAGTTTGGCTGCAACCTCTTCAGAAGGATGGATGATATCGAATTTTATAATGGTTGTCTCCACCTTGCAATTCTTATAGGTTTCCGAAAAACCTGTAAATTGCCGAAGTGCACTGAGCTCCCGAATATCCTCATCCTCAACCGACTTTACAAAGGTGCCAGAGCCACGGCGTTTGATCACAAGTCCCTGCTTCACCAGCTCATCCAGGGCCCGCTTGATGGTGATGCGGCTTACTCCATAGTATACGCACATTTCTTTTTCAAGCGGCAGCTGCTTGCCAGCCACATATTCGCCATTCAAAATCTTTTTGCGGATGTTCCTGGCCACTTCCTGGTATTTTATCATTTACTATCACGCCTCAATTCTCTTGTACCTTCTTTATTCCATATTCATATTATATCCCAACATCATTCTAAATAACAATATTGAATATATCCAAAGTTTTTATTGAATATACAATAAAAACTTAGATGTCCTGTCACCGCATATGACGGCAGGGCATCTAAGTTTCCCTTCTCTCCTCTGCTCTTTCAGGAGCCTATGCTATTTTACAACCCTGATATCATCAAAATACATATCCGATACTAAGCTTTGAGCACCGATGGTATTACAGTAAACAGCAAAATGCTGTACCCGGGATGCATCAAAGATACCGCCGTTCTTCCCCTTGAATGCTGCGAAGGGAATCCTCAGCAGCTGATTTTTCTTCTGAGCGGCCATGGGCGTCAGATCCACTTCAAAATCCTCCCCATTGCTATTGAGCTGGAGAATGAGCTTCTGTCCCCTTCCATCCGGCTGCAGCCAAAACTGTACAGCCTTGTAGTCAGACCAGTTTACACCATGAAGGCTTTTGACAATACCGGCATACCCGCCCTTATTGATATGATAATGAAAATCCAGGCCATTCTCTCCCGCCGCTTTTTGCCCGGCTGCTCCGGACAGGGAAGGAAGCACCTCGCAGCCTGCACCGCAATTAGTGGAATACGCTGCCCGCAAAAGACCATTATCGCCATAATAGTTTTCAAAATCATCGATGAGCGATGGCTCTGCCGGCGCGGCCGGTATGTTGAATAAAACCGGCAATGTATCCACTGTCTTACCCGCCAGCTGAAAGTCTATGGAGCCTATGGTCCTGCCCGCAGCCTGCAGCGCCTCTGCCGTGAGTTCCCCGCCGCAGTACTGTGCCCGCTCCATTTGTCCTTTTATCGCGGCCAGTACAGTTCCGTCTCTCTTTTTCAAAAGGAACTGCGGCTGGCCGGCTGTCTCAGTTACTTTGGCCAGCAGATGAATCGGACTGCAGACATGCGTAAAAGAGTCTGGCGACAGGATATAGCCCGCAGCCTGCGCTGCTGTCATTGTCCTGACCGGCAGCTTCCGATAATCCGGCATCTGACCGGCAAACACGGCCTGCGGCTGATTGTAAAAATCAATGAAATTATTGACCATTTCCTGCCCTCGTTTTTCAGAAACCATATAGGGCTGGTCAAAATTGGATTCATCAAAATTTGACCAGGTCATGAAATACGCCATCCTTCGCGGTGCAATCTGCCCCAGGGCCTCACAAAACCAATCCTTGCGCTGATTGCCGGTTTTAGCCATAGCACTCTTGCCGACCAATATCCCCGTTTCTGTCACAGCGGCTAATTTATTGTGCCGGCGGGCGGTTTCCTCCAGCAAATCCATGGTACTGCCAAAGGCAGCCATCCAATCATCCCCTTTGGCAGGATCCCGGTTATACATATCAAAGCCCAGGATATCGATATAGGCATCCCCAGGATAACGACTGAGATAATCCGCCTCATCCATGAAGGGACCACCGGGCGAATAGGCGTAGACAAGGTTATGCACGCCCTTGACATCCCGCAGATATTCCTCTGTATAGCGGAATAGATTTTTATACTGGCTTGGCGTGCAATAAGCCGCGCCCCACCAGAACCAGCTTCCATTATTTTCATGGAAGGGGCGCAGAATCAATGGCACATCCGCCGCCTGCAGCTTTAATGCATACGCTGCTATCATATCCAGATATCCATTGTAGATTTCCTGGAGGTCACCCCCTGGCAGGATTCGTTTCACCACATCCCCTGATGTCACATTAGGAGAATAGCCGCTATAATCATATTTACCGGCAATCTTTGGCCGTTTGGCCACCTCAGCGAAATTGGGCATATGACAGGACATGGTCATCACCGCCCCTTTCCGGCTGGCCGCTATGCTGAGCCCGGCCAATTTACCTTCCAGCGTAAGGCCTGCTGCCCGCTCCGCATCGGTAAGACCCAGTTCTGCACCGGTCAGTGCCAGCCCGTCAACGCCTGCGACTGCCGCATAATCCTTTACCATATCATAGGTATCCGAGCCACCGCCCAGGGGGCTGACTTTTTTATGCATTTCGTTCTGATGCCCGTATAGTACATAATCGGAGCGGGCAATCCCCGTCAAAAGGCCATAGAGCCGCACTGCACTTTCCATCGCCTGTCCATCTGCCAGCTGCACCTCTTTCGGTACAGACAATGACGTAATGGAAAGCTTCCCCTTTTTTTCCGGCACAGCAGTCTTATCCACATAGCCATCGGAAACTTTTTCCCAGTCCGCCCGCAAACGATGGACATATAGAGCCCCCTTATAATCGGTATTGCTTCCCACCAGACTCAGGCAGAAATATTCAGCCTTTGCTGCTCCAGAAGAAAAGGGAATTGTCACCCGTATAACCTTCATGCCATTGGCCGCATTTTCTGCTTTGGAAAGATCGATATCCTGGCAGACATTGATGACCTCCTGATCCGCAGCAGACTTTGCATAAAGCTTTGTCTTGAAACCGCCTGTGTGCAGGCCGTGGGGATTGTAATACAAATCAAAGGTGAGCCTGTTGCAGCCACTTAGATCAATCGGCTGCACAGCCGCCGTCCCCTCTTCCAATTTAATTTCTGACCAGCTATTGTTTTTCTGCTGGGAAAAATCCACATCGATTCGAAGTCCTCCGCCAAAGCTTTTATCATAGGCCACAACGGCCTTTCCCGAATAAGCCCACTGTCCGCCATATTTCCAGCCAGCCGGACCGTTACTGAAATCCCACTGCGGAGATTTTCCGGCTGTTTCACCCCCTGCAGCCAAACAGTATCCTCCCGTCACACCGGGCAGCGTCGCGGGCAGGCCTGCCAGCAGCCCCGCGGCCAGCGCAACAGGCACACCTTTACGCAAAAACCAATTCTTCATTCTTTGACCTCCTGTATATAAATTTTCCCAATAAATAAGAGAACTGCTCGATGAGCGGAACAGTTCTCCTCTTTTATGATTGGTTATCGAACACTTACCGCCTTAAAGGCGCTTTTATCAGCTCGATGACGGGATATGGAATATTCAAAGGGACGGCCATCATCCAAAAAGGCTGTCTGCTCCACCTCCAATATGGGCATACCGTCTTCTATCCGAAGATATCCGCTTTCCAGCGGAGTGGGCATTCCAGCCCTTACAATACGATGCGCCGACTGGATATTCAGCTTCAGTGCCCCCTCAATATAAGCATAGATTGAATCCAGAAGCACCTCTATACTGATTCCCGGTATAAGCTGGATTGGCATCTTGGTATACTCTATGACAACCGGTTCATCATTCAGATAACGGACTCGTATAATATCATAGACAAAGTCCTCCTCATCAATCTTCAGCCTGGCAGCCACCTCAACGGATGGATTGATTATCTCAAAGCGGAGGCATTCCGTATGGATCTTCTGCGCCCGGTAGGTTTCAGCAAAACCAGAAAACTGATGGGCCATGCTCAGTTCCTTTACAGCCTGCCCATCCAACGACTTCACAAAGGCCCCGGCTCCGCGACGTTTTGCTACCAGCCCCTGTTTCACAAGCAAATCCACAGCACGTTTGACAGTAAGGCGGCATACACCATAGCGCTTGCCCATGTCCTTCTCCAATGGGATTTTATCTCCGGGCAGATACTCTCCGCGACGAATGGCCTGCCGGAGTTCTTCCGCTATTTTCTGGTACTTAAGCATGTCCTTCCTTTCTCCTCGATTCCGGCTGTTCTGCCTTAAAAACCATTATGTTCAATGACGCTTTTTATCCAATAGCCTGATTTTTTAATGGTCTTCTTCTGCGTAGCCAAATCCACCGCAATATAGCCATAGCGATTCTTATAGGCATTGGACCAGGACCAGCAATCAATCGGAGTCCAGGCATGGAAGCCAAAGCAATTGGATCCAGCCTCTATTCCCTTGTGCAGCCAGCCCAGATGCTCTTTATAAAAATCGATGCGATAATCGTCCTCTATATAGCCATCCGCTGTCATGAACTTTTCCTCACCCTCGACCCCCATCCCATTCTCCGAAATATACCAGGGAATATTGCCGTAATTGTCTCTTATGTTGATGGCGATATCATACATGGCCTGAGGATAGATTTCCCATCCCCGATAAGGATTCATACGCCGACTGGGCATTTCATAAACATCGAAATACTTCTCAGGCATCCATCCCCTGGTGCCATCGAAAGGACTCTCCTTGGCCTTTGCCCGGAAGGGCTGGTAATAATTGACCCCCAGAAAATCCACTGTATTTCTGCGGATCATTGCCAATTCCTCCGGCTGTGCCTGCCAAAGCACACCATCCTGGCGCAATACTTCCAGCAGTGAAACCGGAAATTCCCCCTTGACCGCCGGATCCAAAAAAGAGCGATTCTTAAAGTCTTCAGCAAAGGCAGCCGCCGCTTGATCAGCAGGCTCAGCGGATTTTGGATAGGCCGGCGTAAGATTCAGCACAATGCCTATTCTGCCGCCAGCCGCCGCACAGGCGGAAGCCCGGAAAGCCTCAATGGCCTTGGCTGATGCCAGATTCAAATTGAACAATACCTGCACGGCTTTTTTCCCATCCACCAGATTGGGGTAATGGAACTGATACAGATACTCCCCCTCAACAATAACCATGGGCTCATTAAACGTCACCCAATGCTTTACTCTGTCGCCAAAAAGCTCGAAACACTTCCTGGCAAACAGGACAAACATGTCCACAACCTTTTTTGATTCCCAGCCGCCATACCGATCATAGAGTTCCACGGGGAGATCGAAATGGTGCAGATTGATGACAGGGGTAATTCCCTGCCGCAGGAATTCATCAATCACCGCATCATAAAAGCGTACACCATCTCCATCTGTCTCCCCGGTCTCAAAATCCTTGATGAGCCGTGTCCATTGAATAGAGGTACGGACTGTATTCAGACCGATCTCCTTCATGAGCTGGATATCCTCATGATAGCTGTTATAAAAATTAGAAGCGATATCCGGTCCTACTCCCTGGAAAAATGCCTGCGGTTCCGTATCGAACCAGTAATCAAAAACATTGCGGTGGAGCTTATGGAAACGCCCCTCGCTCTGCGGACCAGAAGTTGCTGCTCCCCACCAGAATTTATCTGGAAATCTGTATTTCATGGCCATATTTTGTCCTTTCCTTCCCATGGCTCCCTGAGCCTGTTTTCTGCATTGACCCGTTCCGCTCTCAATCTTGCTTTGGTGAAAGCTTTTCATACATCTCCACCATAAGCTGGGCCATATCACGCACGGCTAAAGCCGTCATAAAGTGATCCTGGGCATGGATGAGCAAAATAGACTTCTCTACCTCCTGGCCGTCACACTCAGCTGACATCATGGCTGTTTGGATATTATGGGCTTCTCCTATTTCCTTTCCGGCCGCGCTGATTTTCTGCTTTGCCGGCTCAACCTTTCCATCCTGCAATAAATTGCGTACAGCCTCTATAGCCATAGACCGCCCTGTGCCAGAGTGCAGAATCAGCTGCATCGATTGTTCAACTACTTTTTCATCCAAAATAAAAACCTCTCTCGTTTGAAAATTCATCCGTGGTACCGTCTCCCCAGCTATTTCCTGTATGCCGTACTGAAAAAATACGCCTGCTCAGCTTGCCCCCGTATTCTCTTCCTCTTCCTCAGCCTCTGTATCCTTGATTTTGTTCGAAGCTATGACGAAAGGAGCATAGATACAGACATCCATTGCCAGCCACAGAACCTGCAGCAAGCCTCCCATGATTGAACCGGTTCCAATGGTTCCACCGAAGAAAAGCGGCATGGTCCAGGGAACTACATATTTGAAAATAGGAACCAACCCGGAGGAAACCAGCAGCCAGCCCACCACTGTGTTAGCCAGTGGAGCCAATATATACGGAATAAGCAGAATCGGATTCAAAACAATTGGCAGACCAAAGGCAATCGGCTCCTGAATATTGAAAAGCATGGCCGGCGCACCAAGCTTGGCAACTGCACGCCAGCTCGCTTTCTTGGAAAACAGGAAAATGGCAATGACCAATCCCATGATATGCATGAGTCCTGCTTCAAAAAAACCGTTGCTGAAAATATAGGACGCATCCCCGGCCTGATTAGCCAGTTGTGCAGGCATATATACCATATTCTGGACAGCAGCGGTAACATTGTGCCCATGGATACCGAACCACCAGAAAAACCAAACAATGAACTGATACAAAAGCGAAAAACCTATACCCTGGGAAAATCCCATGAGTGGTGCCTGAATGATTGCATAGATCAAATCATTAAGTGCAGCTTTGCCAAAGAGATTGGCCTGCGCAAGAACTGTAGCAAAAATAGTAAAAACACTTAAAGTGGCCAAAACCGGAATCAGTACTGCAAAGGACTGAGATACTGCAGGCGGAACCGTATCCGGCATCTTGATGCGTATCTTTTCATTTTTTGAAAGCTTAACAAAAATCCAGGAGGCAATAGCAGCTACAATCAGTGCTGTCAATACGCCTTTGTTGCCGAAATAATCCAGACTGAAGGCCCCCATCTTATCACCGGCTTTACCGACAATCTGCTGCGGCGTGATGATAATGAATGCTCCCAGAGCTGTCAATGCTGTGGAGAATTTATCACCGCCCCAGATGCCGCCAAGCCGATAGGCAAAAGCCGCCACCAATAAAAAGGAAAATACGCCGAAGCCCACGGTGACCACATTATTGCACAGTCCCTGGAGCATTTGCATCGTTGCCACAAAGCCGCAAGCCTTATAGGCATCTCCCGTCAATCCTCCGGAAAACATGTGCCCAAGATTCAGACCATTCTCTCCCATGATAGTTCCCCAAGGATCCAAAACGACCCATTCAAGGATGCCAAAAAATGAACCTACAATAATAAACGGCAGCAGCATTGAGAATGCATCACGCATAGCAAGTAAAAATTTGTTGCTGGAAATTCTGCCTGCAACCGGCATCATAACCCTCTCAAACGATGAAATCACAGAACCCATTTTCTTTTCTCCCCCTCAAATATAAAATTATTTGCCCGCCAGCTTCAAAGCAGCGGCCAGCACCTTGTCTCCCCGGATCATGCCATAATCCCTCATATCAATGACATCCACCGGGCATTTCCCCTCCACGACCTTTTTGACATCATTGAGCATGTGGCGGATTTGTGGTCCAAGCAGCACCACATCCGCGGTATCCACCTTTTCATCCAGGATTTCCACTGAAAAGGCCTCAATATGGACGTCCAGATTTTCTTTCTTTGCCGCCTCCTGCATCTTGCGAACCAGGATCGATGTCGACATGCCAGCATTGCAAACTAAATAGATATTCATGATTTCTCCTCCTCATAATTTTTATCACTATGTATTATTCTCTCTTACATTTCACATTATACGTAATAGATTATTCTATGTCAATAAAAAGTTATATCTTTTTATAAAATTAAATTATCTTTTAGAATTTAAAGAGGGTTTCTATTTGCTTTGCAAATTGTTATTTGTAAGCGGTTCTATTCAAATGTTATCTTTTATATTTTAAAAGATATATTCTTTATTGACAAAACAGGAGTCTTAATGTTATATTAACTCTGTTAAATCAATTAACACGAGTATGAATTTTCTGTCATATTCGACAAAGGGGAGAGAGGAACATTATGAAGAACAAAAAGAAACTCATGCTATCTGTTTTATCCGCACTCATCATCAGTACCGGTGCGGCATCCGCTGCAACAGCTGACCAATTGTATTCTGACGTACCGCAGGATCACTGGGCCATTGCTGCCGTCACAAAATTATCCAATGATGGTATTGTCACCGGCTACGGTGATGGAACCTTCCGCGGCGATCGTGCAATTACCCGCTATGAAATGGCTCAAATGATCGCCAGCGCCCGCACCCATTCAGAAAAAGCCAGTGCCGAGGACAAGGCGTTGATCCAGCGCCTATCCACAGAATTCTCGGATGAACTGTCCACACTGGGCATCCGCGTGGACAAATTGGAAAAGAAATCCGATAACGTGAAATTAAGCGGTGTGTTCTGCAATAAGGCAATGAATGGAATCACCGGGGGAAATACCTGGTGGGAAAAGGAATTGTTCCTGAATGTAGATGGCAATGTCGGCGACGGATGGAATCTCCATGGTGGGCTGGACTGGAAATGGGGAACCAACACCAAGGGATGGAATGGTGAGGAATCCTTTTCAGACCTTTACGGAACCTCGAACAAGGACGTAAACGCCATGCTTTATCAGTTATACGCTCAAGGGCCTATCGGCAAAGGACTGAAAACCACCATTGGTCTTTTCACCCCTGCCCTGCAGGACGGTGTAGTCGGCAATGCCCGTGTCAAGGGTGTTGAAATCGACTACAATTTTAAAAACACCACCTATCGGGCTTATACAGGGAAAGTATATGAAAAAAATGCGGATTTATCCTCCCCCTGGTCCGATGGCTTTATCCGCAATGGCAGCCATTATGATTTTCTGAATGACGGCGGCAGCCAGGATGACACCACGCTTCGTGTCTACGGAGTCTCTGCTGAACATGTATTTACGCCGAAAACCTCAGCAGGCCTTGGCTACTACAGCCTGAAATCCCCTAATGCTTACGGTGACAGCCGTTTGGGGATCATCGCCCTGAATGCGCATCAGAAGCTGGCGGAGAACCTTGAACTGGTAGGCTTCTATTCCCATGGAAACCAAGGTTATCAGAATAAAGCCTATGACCTCAAGGTCGTTTATAATGGCAGCCCATGGGGCAGCAAGGCCTGGGGCTCTTCCATCGGTTATCGCTATCTTGGAGCCGATGCCCTGATTATGTCCAGCGTGGTCAATGGCAGTGAAAAGCCAGGCAGCAAAGGACTGGAAGCCAGTATCTGGTATCATTTCACCAAAACCATCCAGTTGCAGAATTACTTCTTCTTCGGCAAGGCAATCGATGGTGATTATGCTTCTGCCCATAACGCCGATCGTACCGCCTTCTTCTCCAATCTTATCTTTGCCTTTTGATTCAAAATATCACTTACAGCTTTATATTCATTAATCCCTCTTACGCTGCCAGCCCTGCTTCTGGCAGCGTATTTTTCGCTTCATAATAAAATATACATACAGCAATATAGAAATGCGGCACCTGCAAAGGTACCGCATCTCATATTGCTGCATTGAAAACAGATCCAGGATCATCTCTATTTTGAGCAAAAGAAAAAAGACACCTGCCAAAGCAAGTGCCTTTTCATCTAACCGGCAATTTCCTATCCTCCCAGGGCGTCGCCACCCAAGTACTTTCGGCCTCTGAATGCTTAACTACTGTGTTCGGAATGGGAACAGGTGGAACCATTCAGGCATCATCACCGGATATAT
>JGI20225J20221_1000887_pt1 | contig 75960 bp, 53 predicted proteins | sample BioMet4_FD_20221 | JGI IMG/M metagenome (IMG submission 20221) | reverse complement strand
GGAAATGTGATAAAAGGACTCAAGACTTCTTCTACAAAACGTAGCACTTATTGACGGTAGACAATACGGTAAATAAAACGACCCGATTAGGACGAAGCGGTATAGAAATTAGTCCTTGTACTCTTCTAACGAAACCGTCTATGTGTTTCAAAAGTAAGACCGTATTTTTGAAGAGTTAACAGAAAGAAGTGCCCCTTACAACAAAAATGGTTTTGTTTTTTCAGAAACCCCGTAATAAAATAAGAAAGATGATTCTGCTAGCCGAAATCGTTCAAAAAAAAACGTTAACCTAACAAAGACTCGGTAGTTCCCGCAAGTTATGAAAGTTATATCTTACGCACCGTTTGGTCTAAGTCGTTCAAAGAGAAAAAGACTTTTCTAAGTAGTGATAAAATCCTGGTTAGGTAGAAAAATATTCACTTTTATAGAACCAGCTAAGATAAATTACATTAAAAGATAACCTAGACGTAAGCGATTAAATAGTAGTCAAAATAAGAAAACGAATGAACGGTCTGCGCCCATAGACTTCATTAAAGTTTCTTCTCACTTCTTTTTCGCAAGTAGTTATATTGCGTAAGATAAAAGGACTAGAAAGCTTTAAGTTCTAAAGTTGCAAAAACGGCCCTCGCGCTATATGTACGATAACGAGCGACGACACTATTTCTTAAGAGCTCCAGCTGGTAGCTAAGAAATAACGTTTTAGCGGAAATATTTGTTGAAATTACCGTTTACATAGTCTGTAGTAATATCTGAAAACCAGGTCGTCTAATGTAAAAGGAAACCATTTACGTATTTCTCCGTTTGAGTAAAATATAACGGAAAGGCGCTATTATCCATTTGACTCTACTTTGTTCAGTAGATAATTGGTTACCTGAGTGAAACAAAAACGTAAAATGAATAAGTAATAATGCAAAAGCTAGACGAATGTAAATTTTTTTAATTTTTCGGGTCGACCGCGAAGAGTAGATGCTAATAAGTACCGTCTCACCGTCGAAAGCACGGAGCTCTATATAATAAAATTATTTATACAAAAGGATCGACGTTTGCCGAAGTCCAAAATCTTAATGTTTTGTTCCGACGGCAGATTGCAAAACGAAAATTCGTTAACGTCTGCCGAAAGACTATGTCGACAAACCGAGCTTAGCTTTCGTTTAGTTTCTAACAATAATGACGGCCAAATTATTGATCGGAAACGGTCGTCGAAGTTTTTCGAACGTAACCCGTACGTCAAGTTGACTTAATACCTTTGACGAGATCAAAAGAAAGAAACTGCCGTTAATTAGACACTGACTTCGCGAGGTTTGGTGAAGTAAAACAATAAAAGGAAATCGTCTATAGAGTCAAAAGTATAAGTCTCTTCGACTAATCCAAAACTGAAACCTTGGACGTTCCAAAGAAGAAACAAAGAAAACCCCGTAGTCTTTTTCTTCCTTGGAAAGTGAGGAAAGAGGGTGATGCGTATCAAAGGAACGTCGAATAATATCTCAGACGTCCTCATATAGGGTAAGAAATTTAGGCCGACTCCGGTTTTCGTAAAATATTGACCCAATAAACGACTGAAAATAATGCGATATTAACGTTACACAAGGTTCAAGCGCAAAAAAAAGAAAACCCGGTCAAAAGTGAAGAAAGAGACACCGACGTTACCGGTTATTAAGTGCTCTACTAAAGAAAAGACGTCTTTCTCAAAAGACACCTCTTTCACCTCACCAATCGACGACACCTCCTCAAAGAAAGGACCCTCTCGGAGGGTTATACTCATAAAGTCTTCTGTCCCGAACGACTCACACGCCTTACTTCCGAAGTTACTAGTAAAATGAAGACTGAAAGTTTATCAACAACTTTAGAAATGGACACACCATTCATAAAAGCATAAAACGATCCTCGTCTTGGAAAAAGTGGAAAAAGAAAGACCTGACAAAAAATTTACTAAGACAGTTTAATCAGGTCGAAGAAGTAAGAAATATAGTTATCGTAAAGAAAACTTATATTTGGGTTACACGATTACTTCAATTAAAACGCAAATGTTCGTAACTCTTCCAAACGACCGACATTAGAACTACGTCATCTCATAAAATAACTAGAGAGAAAAAGAATAAGAGTTTGCAGCATGGCTAAAACCACAAACGATTAGCATTTTACCAACAAATGTAATTAAGGACCGTAATTATTAATAGTATTCCTAACGTTGACTTTGCAAGGCTTAAGTCCATTTTCATTGAAAACAATGGCCGGGCTGTGCACTTATACATCGCAAAATTTACGCTGTCAACCGTTTATTCGACTAAAAAACGGTTGGAGTTAAAACCGGAATCGTCGGTAACTCGTGAAGAAAAGCCCGGAGTAGATAGCCTATATACTGAACTTTTCAAATCAAAGTTTCTTTGGAAAATATTTTAAGAGAGAAGTTGGTATTTCTCCGAGTGATTATCAAAGCGAAGTCCTTTGTTAGTTTTTATCAGAGATACCTCATAATTATAGTAACATGGAAAGGAATTGGTTTTATAAACTGATTCCTTTTTTTATTATGAAAAATTCCTTTTAAATGGCTCTTTTTTTATGTTTTATGAGAGAAAAACGTGAAATGTAACGTAGGGAAAAGTATTTGTAATATTATAGCAAAGAATGTAATGTGTAGCAAAGTGTGTGTTTTATAATCTTGTTATTCAAAGTTGGATTGTGAGGTATATTTGTACAAAGGAAAAAAATGATTTAGCCTTAATTAGAAATTTAAATAGAATAGCTTTTATGAATACACAAAGTCAAAAAGTGTCGATGCTCGAAAAAGTCGGCTACAGCTTGGGAGATTGTTCTGCCAATCTGGTGTTCCAAATGATGATGATTTATCAGACCAAATTTTATACGGATGTTTTTGGTCTTGAAGGTGCTGTTGCAGGAACAGTAATGCTGGTTGCTCGAATTGCCGATGCATTTGTCGATCCAACAGTAGGAATCTTGTCCGACAGAACAAACTCTCGTTTTGGTAAATTCCGTCCATGGGTGTTATGGACAGCGTTACCTTTCATGGTATTTTATATACTTGCTTTTACCAATCCGGGTATTCACGACAAAGGTTTAGTGGCACTTTATGCAACAATTTCTTATACCCTGCTGATGTCCATCTATTCATTTAANAACACACCTTATTCTTCTTTGGGAGGAGTAAGATGAGTAGTGATATCAAAGAACGTTTACCAGCAAGTTACATCAATTTCGTTTTGTCGCAGCAAACCATTGCACAGTTTGCTTGTTCAGGGATTAACGCTACCACTTGCTACGTTAAATTCTTCTGCAGGAGGAGGATAATANGTCATGGTTGGTTCTGTACCGTCAGTATTTTTGCTGTTATTGGTTTTATCTTTTTAATAATAGCCTTTCTTTCAGCCCGTGAACGTATTACCCCTCCACCTAGTCAAAAAACAAATATAAGGCAAGATCTTAAAGATGTTGTGGCCAGTCTTCCATGGCGTGCAATGTTTATTCTCACTCTGTTTATTTTCATAACTTTGGCCATGTGGGGAAGTGCGATGAATTACTATTTTGAAAATTATGTCGATGCAAATGCTCTTTATGCTTTCCTTGGAAAACTGGGACTAGTTGCTACAACTTCTTCGGATGGTGTTCTCCACACAATTCTTAATGCGTTCGGACTTATAGTCAGTAGTCCAGATAAAGCTTATGAAGTAGGTTTTGGTGTATTCAACATGCTTGGAGCATTAGTGCAGTTCTTTGGCGTTATTTTCTTATCTGGCTTTTTGGCTAACCGCTATGGAAAGAAACAAGTTTTTATTGTTTGTCTGGCTTTAACTACATTGTTTACAGCTATGTTCTATTTCCCAGGAAAGAAAGATGTAGAATTTATGTTCTTACTCAACTTCTTAAAGAGTTTGGCGTACGCACCAACCGTACCTTTATTGTGGGCAATGATAGCCGATGTAGCCGATTATTCTGAATATGTAAATCATCGTCGGGCTACCGGACTGGTTTTTGCCGGTGTTGTTTTCGCTTTAAAAGCCGGACTTGGTATTGGTGGAGCTATTTTAGGTTTCCTACTTTCAGGATTTGGTTATGTGTCGGGAGCAGGTGTTAATCAAAGTGATACAGCCATAAATGGTATACTTCTTTCATCAAGTCTTATCCCGGCGGTAACATTCTTTATTGGTGTTGTAGCACTTTATTTTTACCCAATCACAAAGAAATATAATCAGAAAATGCAGGCCGAATTGCTTGTGTATAGAAGTGAATCAGAAAATTAATCTGTAATTTAGTCATTATGAAATTAAAATATTTAACCAGCATATTATTAGCTGCTGCTTTTTTTACTAACTGTAAGGCAATACAACAGTCAGCTGATTCAGATTCTGGTCCAGGTTTAAAAGATGTAGTTGGCAAACATTTCCTTGTAGGAGCAGCTGTAAGCGTAAGGCAAGTTGCCGGCATGGACCCCAATGCAACGAAGCTTATTAAGAAGCACTTCAATTCTATTGTTGCCGAGAATTGTATGAAATCGGAAGTCATTCATCCAACAGAAGATACCTATAACTTTACTGCTGCCGATGCATTGGTGAAATTTGGAGAAGAAAATAAAATGGCAATCATTGGTCACTGTCTTATTTGGCATTCTCAGTTATCTCCTTGGTTTTGTGTAGATAAAGATGGAAACAATGTTTCTCCGGAGGTGTTGAAGGAACGCATGAAAAATCATATTTCCACAATCGTAAGTCGCTATAAAGGCAGAATTAAAGGGTGGGATGTTGTGAATGAAGCCATTGAATCAGATGGGTCATGGCGCAAAACCAAATTCTATGAGATTTTAGGTGAAGAGTATATTCCTCTGGCTTTTCAGTATGCACACGAAGCCGATCCCAATGCAGAATTGTATTACAATGATTACGGCATGAATGCAAAAGGAAAGCGCGACAAGGTTGTGGAGCTGGTAAACAGTATGAAGAAAAAAGGACTCCGAATTGATGCAATTGGTATGCAAGGGCACGTAGGTATGGACTATCCTGCTTTAGATGAGTTCGAAGAAAGCATTAAAAGCTTTAGCAGTACAGGTGCAAAGGTCATGATTACGGAGTGGGATATGAGTGCTTTACCTACTGTAAATATGAGTGCCAATGTTGCGGACATGGTTACATATAAGAAAGAAATGAATCCTTATCCAAACGGACTTCCCGATTCTGTTTCAATTGAATGGAATAATCGTATGGAGAAATTCTTTAATTTGTTTATTAAGTATTCCGATGTTATAACCCGTGTTACTGCATGGGGAATTACTGATGGCGATTCATGGAAAAACGGTTTCCCTGTAAGAGGAAGAACCGATTACCCATTGTTGTTCGACCGTAATTATAACCCGAAACCATTTATTAATAAGATTTTAAATAGCTCAAAATAAACAACTATGAAAAATGTAAGATATTTAGTTGAGAATGATTACATGGCAGACCCTGCCGTACATGTATTTAACGACAGATTGTATATATACCCATCTCATGACTGGGAATCAGGGATTCCGGAAAATGATAATGGCGATCATTTTGATATGCGCGATTACCATGTATTTTCTACAGATGATGTGATGAACGGAGAAATTAAAGATCATGGAGTAGTACTGAAAGTAGAAGATATTCCATGGGCCGGACGTCAGCTTTGGGATTGCGATGTAGCTTGCAAAGATGGAAAATATTACATGTACTTTCCACTAAAAGATAAAAATGATGTTTTTCACATNGGTGTTGCTGTGAGCGATCGTCCNGAAGGTCCGTTTGTTCCTCAATCAGATCCAATAAAAGGNAGNTACAGCATTGATCCTGCCATATTAGATGATGGTGACGGAAATCATTATATGTATTTTGGTGGTTTATGGGGCGGTCAGCTTCAGCGTTACCGTGATAACAAAGCATTGGAATGTGCAACATTTCCTGCTGATAACGAATCTGCCATTCCTTCACGTGTAGTGAAATTAAGCAAAGATATGCTTGAGTTTGCAGAAGAGCCAAAACCTGTTGTTATTCTGGATGAAACNGGTAAGNCATTGACTGCAGGCGATAATAGCAGAAGATTTTTTGAAGCTTCATGGGTGCATAAATACAACGGAAAATATTATTTCTCTTATTCTACAGGTGATACACATNTATTGTGTTATGCAATNGGNGATAATCCTTATGGNCCATTTGTTTATCAAGGCGTTATATTGCAACCCGTTGTAGGATGGACAACTCACCATGCAATAGCCGAATACAAAGGTAAATGGTATTTATTCCACCATGATTGTGTTCCTTCAAATGGTAAAACATGGCTTCGCAGCCTTAAAGTTTGCGAATTAGAATATACACAGGATGGAAAAATAAAAACTGTGAATGAATAAACTGTGAATTTAGAGTCTTCTTAAGTTTATGCGCGGGCAAGGATATCGTTTTTTTTGTTTTATAGAGGTTAAATTAGTGTTATTGGTTAGATAAAATTGCCCGCGCTTGATTTTCTGACTAATACATTAGTACAAATACATTATAACTACATATCNGAAACATTTTGTTACCTTTGTTTATGATATTTGATGTATGTTTGTGCTATGAAAAATGTTAAACCCAAAAATCTTATGCCTAAATTCTATTCTGCAAAACAAAATCTATTAAAGTATTTATTACTGATTCCCTTTTTATCTGTTTTACAAAACTCATATTCAGCATCTCCTGCAAAAAAGAAACAGATAGCCAAATTAAATACGAGAGAGATTATAGTCGATTTTTCAAAAGAGAAAGGCGCGCTTTGCAAAACTCCATTAGAATGTATTGGAGCAGGCCGTGCCAATGAAGGTTTGCGTGCCGACTGGCAGCAACAGCTGGCTTATGTAAAAAACGCGTGCGATTTTAAATATATCCGTATGCATGGTTTGCTGTCCGACGATATGGGTGTTTACCGTGAAGATAAAAAAGGAAACCCTGAATATAACTTTCAGTACATCGATGCTTTATACGATTATCTACTGAGCATAAAAATAAAACCTTTCGTGGAACTGGGCTTTATGCCTTCTGCTTTGGCCAGTGGCTCTAAAACTATTTTCTGGTGGAGAGGAAATGTTACTCCTCCTAAGGATTATAATAANTGGGAGGATTTAATTCGNAATCTTACGCTTCATTTTACAGAGCGTTATGGTGCNGACGAAGTTAAAACATGGTATTTCGAAGTGTGGAATGAACCAAACCTTGATGGATTCTGGGCAGGAACACAAGAGGAATATTTTAAATTATACAGATATGCTGTAAAAGCTATTAAATCTGTAAATAAAGAATATAGAGTAGGAGGTCCGGCTACAGCAGGTGCTGCATGGGTGCCTGAAATGATTGATTTCTGCAATAAGAATTCGCTTCCGCTGGATTTTATCAGCACTCATACTTACGGAGTAAAGCAAGGGTATCTTGACGAATTTGGCAATTCGGGCACTGTACTTAGTCAGGATCCAATGGCAGTTAGCGGTGATATGTTGAATTCACGCAAACAAATATCAGCTTCTGCTATGCCTGGTTTGGAATTACATTATACAGAATGGAGTGCATCTTACACACCTTCCGACCCTATACACGACAGTTATCATGAGGCTTCTTATGTACTCGATAAAATTAAGAAGGTAGGAGCTGCAGCCAACTCAATGTCTTACTGGGTATTTACAGATATTTTTGAAGAAGCCGGTCCACGTTTCACACCTTTCCATGGCGGATTTGGACTTTTAAATACTCAGGGTATCAATAAACCGGCTTTCTATTCCTTCAAATTCATTAATCAATTAGGAGAAACAGAGTTAATCAATAACGATTCATCTTCATGGGCATGCAAAGATTCAAAAGGTAATGTTCAGGTTCTTTTATGGGATTTCACCAATACGCATCCGGGCGATTCTGTAAATAATCAGGTATATTATGTTCGGGATTTACCTGCTAAGGCCAAAGGAAAAGTGAAGATTAATGTTTCCAATGTTCCCGATGGTGATTATACACTTGAAATATACAAAGTAGGTTACCGGTCAAATGATGCTTATACAACTTATTTGGATATGGGTAAACCAAATCAGCTTACAAAACAGCAGGTTGAACAGATAAAGAAGCTTAATGACGGCACACCTGTTTCTTCCGAGAAAGTAACGGTGAGTAAGGGGGCTGCATTTTCCAAAGAACTCGATATTCGAGAAAATGATGTCTATTTAATGAAGTTGGTTAGATTGTAAAATTACTAAATAGCTTAAAATTTATAAGTAATAGATATATCAGTTAATGAAGTCAGGAAGAATATAATTTACTTCCTGACTTTTATTTTTTATTATTTACACGTTTGTTTTAATTATGAATACAAAAGTTTACTACTTTTACGCAAAATATTATTATGGAAAAAGAAAGATCAGTAGAAGCTGTAGAAACTTTTAATAAAAAGTTTAACTGTGCGCAGTCAGTTTTATCAGTCTTCTCTTCAGAACTGAATATTAGCAAAAGTGATTGTTTTAGAATTGCAACCCCTTTTGGATCGGGAGTTGCTTTTCGCCAGGAGATGTGTGGAGCTGTAACCGGAGCATTGATGGCTATTGGTTTGAAGTATGGTATGGATGAAAATGATAGCACTGAGCAAAAATCATATACTTATGACTTGACCACCCATTTTATTTCAGAGTTTAGGAAAAAGCATGGTTCTATTTGTTGCAAGGATTTGCTTGATGGAATTGATATGAGTACTCCTGAAGGATATGCCAAAGTTCGTGAACTGAATATTTTCAGAACACATTGTGCTGAATACGTTCGTAGTGCAGTATTAATTGGTGAGAAAATATTGCTTCGTAAATAAAACCTCTAAATGGAGTGATGCTATAAAAAGCTAGTTAATGGTATTATGGAAAGAATAACCGATTTTGAAGCAAAACTATCTTCTACGCTATCCCGGAATTTTGTAGATGCTATTGTTGAATCCGTTCTATTTTATCCGGAAGATTTTGAGCCTCTTTACAGCCTGGTTACAAACAAAGAAACAAAGCTATCCTGGCGGGCGGCATGGGCTTGCGAAAAGCTTAGCGAATTAACTCCGGAATGGTTTATTCCTAAATATGATGAGATAGTTTGCCTTACTCTCTCCATGAAACATAGCGGTACCAAACGACTGCTGCTTTCAATTCTGTATAATCTTCCTGTACCTGCTGAATTTCCTGTAGAACTTTATAATTTCTGTCTGGAGAAAATGCTTTCGCCGGATGAAGCAATAGCTATTCAGGCCCTTTGTATAAAGCTGGCATATAAAATAGCTCTTAAAGAGCCGGAGCTGCTCAGTGAAATTAGTCTCTATCTGGAAAATGCCGAAACGGAATATTTCTCTACCGGAGTAAAAAACTGTATTCGGAATGTGCTTAAGAAAATAAACTCTTTCCAACGATAAAGGTAGTATTAAAAAAACAGTAACTTTGAAGTATCAAACTATCATCATAAAAGATGAATTAAGATAGTGTTGTTATATCGAACTCGCGTAACTTAATAACAGAATAATTATGGAAATAGATTTAACCACTCCGGCTTTATTGTTCTCGGCTATATCATTGATAATGCTGGCGTATACTAACCGATTTTTATCATATGCCCAACTGGTACGTACTTTAAAAGAGCAATATGTAGCGAATCCCTCCTCGGTAAAGGCAGCACAGATTGCTAACCTGAAGAAGAGACTTTACCTGACGCGTGCCATGCAGTTTACGGGCATCAGTAGCTTGCTGCTTTGCGTTATTAGTATGTTCTTTGTATATATCGAATTACAACTTGTGTCAGTCTACATTTTCGGTCTGGCACTGTTACTGCTTATTATCTCGCTCACTATATCTATATATGAGATTTATATCTCTGTCAAAGCACTGGAATTGCATTTGAACGATATGGGAGAATAAATTTCCCAATATCTAATAAATAGCCAATGCATTTATAAAAACTCTCTCTCATAAAAAATAAAATGTAAAATTGATCTAGCAATCTAGCGCTTACCACTTAACTCGTTATAAATGAACAGCATAGAGGTGCTAGATCAATCAAATTTGATCTAGCAGTGATCTAGCGATCTAGCACCTGCTCTTATGGTTGCTCCTATAATCTTCTTTTATTACAAAATAACTCATTGAAAGCTTGTATATACCCTTCTAAATATTTGGATTTAACATAATTATTTGTTATATTTGTAGAAATAAAAATAACTCTCCATCCGGGTGTATATCGCCTGTACACCCGGGTGGAGTTTGTTTTTACACCNGGGTGTANGAGGCGNNTACACCCGGGTGTGCGAAAAATAACCTGATTATAAATTAATTAAACAAATAAGTATGTCTTTATATGTTGTTCGTCAAAAAGTAGATAAGAGTAAAGAAGAAGAGAAAGTGCGCTATCATGGCGTTCCGGTTAGTTCCGGGCAAATAAGTATAGATGAGCTGGCAAAGGATATCAGTGGGCGTTGTTCGCTCCATGAATCGGATGTGCATGCAGCAGTTATAGCATTGGGAGATGTGATGCAAACTTACCTGATGAAAGGAAATACGGTTCATCTGAAAAATATCGGTATGTTTTCCATATCAGCAGGTAGCGAAGGGTTTGAGACTCCCGATGAGTGCACACCATCAAAAGTAACGGCGCAGCGCGTTTGCTTCAAAGCAGACAAAGAAATGCGCAGTATCCTGTCTCAGATAAAGTATCAGCGCACTTACAGAGAAACGACAAAGAAGTAATTAATAACCCTAACTAACTTTATGAAAATAACGCAATACCGTAACGACGGTAAAACACAAACACAACGTATCCTTGAATTTGAAACTGCTGTAGATGCGATGAGAACCGAAGTGAGCAGCAGACCGGTATCTAACCTGAGACATGTACTTCAGTACGCAATGGCCGGCCAAAATTTTCCGGAGGTGAAGAAACTTCCCCGACTAGTCTTTGGAGGAGTCTTTCGTAAGGATGGCAGCCAGCAAATTTTGTCTTCCTATAATGGTTGTGTAACCATAGAAGTAAATAACTTGGCTAATGCGAATGAGGCGGCGCAAATTCGCGAAAGAGCATCCCAATTGCCGCAAACCTTACTTGCTTTTATCGGCTCTAGCGGTAAGAGTGTAAAGATCGTAGTCCCTTTTACATTGCCGGACAGTACATTGCCCCAGAACCGCAAACTGGCCGAGATGTTTCATGCACAGGCTTATCGTGAGGCGGTAAAATGGTATCAACCTCAGCTAAAACGCGAAATAGAACTAAAAGAACCGGTGCTGGAACACGGATGCCGCATGAGTTTTGATCCTTCATTGTATCATAATCCGGATGCCGTGCCTATCCGTATAGAGCAGCCGGTAAGTATGCCTGCCGGACCAACTTTTGATGAGGAACGGCAGCAGATGAGTGATCCTTTGCAACGCCTGTTGCCTGGATATGAGCGGAGTCACATTATCTCTACACTGTTTAGTACCTCCATGTGGGATGCATTGAACACCGTGGGCAAGGTAGAATGGGAGAGTGGTGAGGTGCTTCCGTTTCTTATTAAACTGGCGGAAAACTGCTACCGTTCGGGTATTCCGGAAGAAGATGCGATAAAGTGGACATTGATGTATTATAACCTGAATAAGTACGAACTGGAGGTGCGGACAAACTTCCGTAACATTTATACCATCTCAAATAAGTTTGGCGGTAAGCCTTGCATCTCTTCCTCCATGACATTAGTGGCACAGATGGAAGAGTTTATGAAAAGGCGATATCAGCTCAGACGGAATACCGTGAAAGGCATGGTGGAATACAGAGAACTGAAATCTTTCTACTTTGATTTCCGTCCTGTCAATAAACAGGCGCTCAACACGATTTGCCTCGATGCATTGGCAGAAGGACTTCCGTCCTGGGACGTTGATATCAAGCGTTATGTGGAGTCAAACCGTGTACCCTCTTATGATCCTATTGAAGATTATCTTCTCAATGTGGGAAAATGGGACGGGAAAGATCGCATACGTGAACTGGCCGACCGTGTGCCGTGCGATAACCCTCGATGGAGAGATCTGTTCTATATTTGGTTTCTCTCAATGGTGGCTCATTGGCAACAACTTGATCGCAACCATGCGAACAGCACATTGCCGTTGCTAGTGGGCGATCAGGGTTCTGGAAAATCCACTTATTGCATGAATCTTTTGCCACCCGAATTGCGGGAATATTACACTGATGGCATAGACTTCAGTAAGCGTGGAGATGTTCAGCTGGCATTAACCCGCTTCGCGCTGATAAATATGGACGAGTACGATTCCATCAGTCCCTCTTATCAGGGATTTGTGAAGCATATTCTGCAAAAAGCAGTCGTTCAGGCACGCTTGCCTCACGCCAGCGTAACCCAACAGATGCGCAGGTACGCAACATTTATAGCCACAAGCAACAGCTTTGACTTGCTGAACGACCCAACCGGTAGTCGTCGTTATATCTGCATAGCTATATTGGGAGTGGTTGATTATAAATCGCCCATTGACTACAAACAACTCTACGCCCAAGCCGTTGAGGCTCTTCGCAATGATGAACGCTACTGGTTTACTCACGAAGAAGAGGCGTACATCACCAACAGTAACCGCCGTTTTCAGCAAGTGATGCCCGAAGAAGAAGTTGCCGACATCTATTTCCGTTCTCCGGTAGGCGATGAACCAGCCGAGGAATTGACTTGTGGCGAGATACTGAAACGCATGCAGCAGCGCGATTCCGGATTTAAATATACTAACACCGCCGCTAAAGTTTTTGGACGAACACTGAAGAATAAATTCGGCAATCGCCTTGCACACCGCGGAATGGTGTACCAGGTAGTAGAGATTAAATAAGCGAACCAAAGCGCTAGATTGCTAGATCACCGCTAGATCAAATTTAATTGATCTAGCGGTACTATTTTGTTTATTTATAGCGAGTTAGGTGGGTAGTGCTAGATTGCTAGATCAATTTTGGGATTTTTGGTTATTGTAAATGCTGAATTAAAGTGATATTTAATTAATACTCTGTCATCTTTTGGCATAGTGAGTCTATATTTTTGCCTCAAATGTAATTCTTGAAGCATCTCTTGCTATAATGCGTTTACTCTGTTATTTCATTTTGGCAAAGAATCTCTCTTTTGTATAAAAAATGAAATAAAAATATTAAGGTTGGTAAATCTAATTCCTTATATTTGTTCTATAATTTTGATATATATAATATAAATACGATAGATAGCGGTTGAATTTAAAAAGTAAACAAAAAGATATAATATGAAAGAGTTGATTGATAGAGAATTGAAACGTCGCATTAAATTAATGACTGACGATAATGAACTTTGTGAAATTTATAATAATGATCCGAAAGGAACAGAAAAGAAAATTCTTCGAGGGTTAGAACGCGAGTATAAAATGGAGCAAGAAATGGCTGGTTCTTCTAAGGAAGAGTGGTTAGAAACATTAATCATGGCTACAGATGGGTATCTAAGCTATAATGATGATTACGACGATTATCAATTCTCCATTTAATGAAAACAATAATATACATTCACGGTCTTTCTTCATCAGGAGCATCGGGAACAGCAAAGAATATTCAGTTGTTACTACCGGAATTTAAAGTGGTAGCTCCCGATTTACCTATTGATCCCAATGAAGCTTTATCTCTACTCCTGAAGATATGTAAAGAACTACAACCCGATTTGGTGATTGGAACTTCAATGGGAGGTATGTTTGCTCAAAAGCTTCGCGGGTACAAAAAGATATTGGTTAATCCCGCTTTTCATGTTTCTGAATTTATGCGTAAGAATCTTGGTGTTCAGCCTTTTCTGAATCCTCGGGAAAACAAAGAAACAGAGTACAAGATAACAGAATCTCTTTGTGATGCTTATCTGCAACTAGAAGAAAAACAGTTTGAAGGAATAGACCACTTAGAGCAAGAACTCACTTGGGCATTATTTGGTGAGAATGATAAATTAGTTAATTGTAAGGAAGAGTTTTGTAAATATTACAATCACGCTCTTACTTTTCCTGGCGAACATCGGCTTACATTTGAAGATATAAAAGATAGTGTTGTGCCATTGGGAAAAGCAATGCTCAAATAAATTGAGTTGACTTTATATCTTTAGCTAATTAAGAATCTTGTATATTTCTCTTTTTAACCTATTATATATGGAAAAGATTAATGAGCTCTTACGTCAAGTAGAAGTTATTATCTGTCATCATAAAGAAATGGCCCACCTATCAGGTGAAGACTTTAATATTTTTAAGATTATAGATGCAACAACTGACGAAGTAAATGTGCATTCGGCTTTTATCGCAGAGCTTCTTAACCCTGAAGGGTCACATGGTCAGGGAGCGGTATTCTTAGAATTATTTGTTAAGTTAATGAATATCTCTAATTTTAATTGTGGAAAAGCAAAAGTTGAAGTAGAAAAATGTATTGGTCCTTTAAGAAATAATGATTCAGAGGGAGGGCGTTTAGATATTATTGTGTGTGATAATTTAGGACAGCATATAACTATTGAGAATAAAATCTATGCTGGCGATCAACGGAATCAACTTATTCGTTACTATAATTACTCTCCTAATAATTTATTCTATCTTACTTTAGATGGAAAGGATGCTTCTGATATAAGTGCAAAAGATAATAAACGAAAAATAATATTGGTTAGTGGTAAGCATTATACTCCTATTTCTTATCGAGAAGATATTATTGGATGGTTAGAAGCTTGTCGTAAGGAAGCTGCTACTCAACCAGTATTACGCGAAGGAATTACCCATTATATTAACCTTATAAGGCATTTAACAAACCAATCAATAAATAAAACTATGAACGAAGAACTTGTCAAGACGTTAGTCAGTACTCCTGAAAAACTTTCAACAGCTTGTGAGATTGCTTATACATTAAATGATGTAAAAGCTAATATTCAGTGGAGATTCTGGGAAGAGCTTCGTAAAGCTCTTGAAGGAAAAGGGCTCAATTTTGAAGAAAATGAGAAATCTGTCACAAAACAAAAAGTGTATGATTACTACCATCATATTAATCAAAGAAATAAAAGATGTATTGGCTTATGGATAGAGATTTATAAAAAAGAAGATGTTTCTATTTGTTGGGGATGTGAAATTGACTGGCGTTTTATTTCTGGTTTTTCGTTAAAGAGAAAAGGTGAATATATTAATCCTGATAACAAAGAATATGGAAAATACCGAGATTTATTAGCTAAATGTTTTGAAATTTTAAATAAAAATGAAAGGTGGTTGACCTGGAATTTTTCTTCTCCTGTTTTGAATTTTTACGAGTTTAATTCTGATGATATTTATAAGTTGGCTGATCCGATACATTTAAAGACTATAGTAAATGATATTGCTAAAAATGCTGAATCTGAAATTAATTCTTTCAAAGAAGTGCTAAACAAAGAGGATTAAAGTATACTCCTCTCTTTATTAAATTAGTAAAGAGAGGGCTATCTTAAAATATTTTTATATTAAGAAATTCCCTCATCTGAAGCAAATCAAAGATGATACATATAAACGTGAAAATACCCATTCCAATGAGAGAGGTACTATTAGCCCATTTGATTTTTTTTGTAAAAATTCCCCATTCCGATTGCATAAAATAGTCTAAAGGCGCAATTGTCGCTTCTATACTAATTCCCCAAGCGATAAGGAAAATAATTAATCCTATCAATACAGTCCATCCAAATGTACCTCCTGTGAAGAACCAGCAGATTGCATCAAATCCAACCCAGAATGCAACGTTTAATAGAAATAGAAAGCCAGTTATTATTCTCATATTATTTTGAATTTATTTATTTGCTTCGGCTCCTTTTAAATAAATATCCCTAATCCTTGTTTTAAGTGTGTCTGGTGAAATAACTCTTAGAGTCTGACTACGAGAAAGAATTTCCATTAAGAAATCTGGAGTTACTCGAATCTTCAATTCAATAAAGGTTTCACTATCGGTAGTTTTAATAATGCGTTGCGAATGGTGTAACGGCATTGATTGCAGATATTTACCTGTTGTATTATCGAATGAAAGAATCAACTCTTCTACAGGATAAGTGTGATCGGAAAAAATTCCGAAACTATCATTGAAATAAGTCTCTATATCAATAGATGGGTCTTTTTTGAATTTATTAGTTAGAATATCTAAGTCGTCTATTCTATCGAGTCCGAATGCTCTTAAGTCGCTTTTACCTGAATATTTGCCTAATAAATACCAACGTCTTCGAAATTCTTTTAGCGCGTATGGTTCAACTTTTTTAGTTCTGGGAACTTCAGCTTGAAATGGTTGATAAGAGAATTGTACAACGCAGTTGTTCTTAATAGCATGAATAAAACCGAATAAATGCTTTGAACCTGACGGACAAATCTTTTCAGGAAATACAAAATTGGGTAAACCGCTGTCTGCGGTAAGTGCGTTTAGTATATTAAATGGTTCCAGAACTTGCTCCAAATCTGATATTTGTTCTTCGTCTTTTGGTATGTAATAACCTTTTTTTGTCCGGCTATACTCTATACTGATACCTAAGCAATTCTTAATATCTTGCAAGTCACGTTGAATTGTGCGCATTGAAATACCGATGTCAATAATATCATGTTTGGCACATTCATCTTCTACTTTACTAATAATCTCCTGTAAAGATATATACGGGAAGCGTTTAATGATTCTAATTATAAAAAGATAACGCTGTATAAATCCAATTTTTGACATAGTATTCTGTTTTGTTTATCACAAAGATATATTTTATAACTGACAAACTATGTCATATAGAATAATTTATTCAATGCCATACTTTGGCATAGTGATAAAATATATTTGTATTTTATTTGGAGTAAATATTTAATTAATAACAGATTAAATCTATTTATTAGATCTAATCATAAATAATAAAAAAATGAATATATTAAAAATTTCAGGAGGAAAAGTAGAACTTCGTAAAGACAACGGTTCTTTTATCAGAACAATAGTAAGCAGTAACGCTATCTCTGCGGACATTAATTCTACACAAGACAAAATTTTAGTTACTTATTTAAGTGGAAAGGTTGAACTTCGTAAAGACAATGCTAGTTTTATTAGAACTATCGCATCAAGCAATGCTTTAGATGCGCGTTTTAGTGGCACTGATATTGCAGTCAGACTTTCTAATGGTAAAACAGAACTTCGTAAAGAGAATGGTTCTTACATTAGAACTATTTAAAGAAATGAATAAGAAAGAATCATGTAATATTCATAGAATATCCCACATGATTCTTTTCTTTTTAATCCTTGGTTGATAATTTATAAATAAATTCAAAGGTTATGCTATTTACATATCTTCCATAGACAAACCCTTATACTCAATCTCATAATCACGCAACTGCTTTGAATCCAACGTTAATGTTTCGGATTTGGCAATAAGCTTTTCCATGTTGATATTGCCCCGATTACGTTTTACCTCAGCTACTACAGCTTTGTGGCTCAATTCATCTATTGCAATTATATCAATTTCATTGAGTCCTTTTCTATCCCAATATCCGCCAATATCTGTAAATAACTTACTCTCTTTCATCTTTTCACGGAAATATCGCTCCAATATTAATCCGCTGTAAGTTGGATAATCACGACGAATAATTTCATTCAACTTGTCATAATTCTCGGACTCGATAAAACGAATATATTTATAGAAGAAGCGGAACCAGAAACAAAGAAAGTTATCACCTATCACATATCGCACATTTTTCGTTTCCGGTTTAGCAAATATGGGACGTAGTTTGGTAATGATGCTGAAATCGTTCTCTAGTCGTGCCAGATAACCGCCTATTTCACGTTGCAGGTGACCTTCTATTTCACCTCTGGAATTAATGCCACTGGATATATATGCCAATATAGAGAAATAGGTTGCATAATCTTTGCCAAATTCTTCTATCAGAATATTTCGCCCTTCCATCAGAAACGAAGAATTTTCTTTCGTCATCAGATTCACCATTTTGGAATATGTCAAAGCACGGTTATCTACAAAAAGTTCCACATATTTAGCCACACCTCCGGTAAAAGTATAAAGAGCCAGCAAGTCCTCAGCGGAATATCCGGGATTATTTTCCTGCATTATCTGTTTCAGTACGGATACCTTAAAAGGTTGAAGGGTGATTTTATTAGTAGCTCGTCCGAAAAGAGGTTCTTTATAACTTTCAAAGATTTTATGCATTAACGAATAGATGGAACCGCTTAGATAGAGATTTATTTTACTCTTGTCTTTGTTTTGGTCCCAAATATTCTGCATATCGCTATAAACAGATGTATTTATGTTATAAAATTCCTGGAATTCATCAATAATCAGGTTGAAAGATCTTTGTTTTGATAATTCCATAAGAAAAGCAAATAGCTTTCTGAAAGAATCAGCTTCACCAAGCATGGGCACACCTAAAACAGATGCGATTTCTTCCTGAAAATCCTGACATAAAAGTTTCTCTGTTTTACGGGCAACAAAGAAGTAAAGCGTAGGTTGATCTTCTGTTGCTTTAAACAAAAGTTTGGTTTTTCCAATTCTTCTACGTCCAATTAGCACCGTCATCTGTGCATCCTCTAATGAGTTTTTCTGAATTTCAAGGAGTGTAGTTAACTCTGTTTCACGATTATAGAACCTCATAACTCTTTTGTTTTATATAAAAGCATTATACTAGTAATCGTAATGGCTATTACCGTAATGGCCATTACGATTACAAATATACAAGATTTATTTTATATAATTACATAAATAATATAGATAATAAATATATACTAGCATCACTGCTAAAGTTTTTGGGCAAACACTTAAGAATAAATTCGGCAATCGCCTCAGGATGAGCTAAAGAATCTCTGTATGGTAATTGATGTTCCCAATGAATGGATTTCAGAACAATACCCGACAAGTACCCTACAAGTACCCGACAAGCTTCCGACAAGTTCACCTGCTATTCTAAGTCTGATTAAGACCTTAGATGAACAGCAATTATCTATCAAAAGTATTTGTTAACAGTAGAGGGATTAGTCATTTATAATTCCAAATCATAATGACTTTGAGCAATATGTTTTAGCTATCGTGCTTCTTGTAGCTTCAAGTCTAGAAAATCGTCATTGAAAACGAAAAGTACCTTCAAATTCTGTTCATGTTCAAAATAATTATATATTTATTTATGACTGTACTTATGCCTTATTTCTTTATTTTTTTACGATACTTTTGGTTGCTTGCATTCGGATTTTCCGGATTGGTCATTTCCAAGTAGCCGGCATTAACCAAAATATTAATATATTTATCAATATTCTTAGTATGATAACTTACGCCAACTCTCTCTAATATTTCCTTACTACTACGAGGCACGCTACAGAAATTTACTACATCTTTTTGCTTATTGTTTAGTTTAACTCGTATTGAAGTGTCAGAGTCAGTGTCTAAGTCTCTGCTTTTAGTGTCAGAGTCTCTCCAGAAAGTGTCAGAGTCAGTGTCTAAGTCTCTGCTTCTAGTGTCAGAGTCTCTCGATAAAGTGTCAGAGTCAGTGTCTAAGTCTCTGCTTTTAGTGTCAGAGTCTGCTATAACGTTTCTTGCAATGGTTATTACAAATTCATGCAATGACTCATTGTTAGAGAATGAAAGCCTATTGTCTTCACTCAGTGCACGCTGAATGCCACTCCCGGCACCAGTGTAGGGTAGTAGATAAATGGCGTTGGCAAATAAGAAGTTGTTGCGAGGCATTGATGTTCCGGCAACAATGTCATCAACAGACAATCCATTAGGGAGAATTCCCGGACTATGAATTTCCACTCTGTTATCAAAGATGAAAATACGAATGGGGGCTTTCCAATTCAACGAACGATGTACTAAGGCATTCACCACCAGTTCCACCAAACAGGTATATGGAATCTCCAACTGACCTAATGAATTGAACTCTTTCTCCACTTGAACCGTTTTAAGATTACGAGTGAAGAAACTCATTATAGTTTCAAACTGATGGAGAAGATTGCCTTCCATATCCGTATCATTCACCTTATCGCGGAATTGATTGCCTCCAACGAAGTTTCCTACAAAGCTTATGCATTTTGCGGTCATAACAGGCAACCATCTTTGTGTGTATTTTGCAAAAAGAAGAATAGCAGCAACAGTCAGTCTACCATCTGGACGGATAAAGTGAAGATTTCGAAGTAGCTTCACTTTGTCATGACCTTGAGCGATAGCTCCGCACACATCATCAAGTGATGCTTGCTGAAACCGATCTCCTGTCATACCTTTCTTTTTGAGAACTGTCTCAAATTTATTGCTAAGGAAGAGCTTGAGTGTCTTTTCGTCCAAATCATCAATGGTTGCATTGTTTACAGCTGCTTCATCCGGCATAAAACTACCACAATCACTCATCATCTCGGCTAATTCTGCATTATCAAAGACTTTTCGTTTGTCAGCTCCATTTTTTACCTAAACTATGCCCTTGTTATCATGNTAAGGCTTGTTCANTCCTTCCTTTATTTTGGCTANGACAACGGANCCTNCTTCTACTGNTACNGTATCTACGTCGAGTAGAATATTAGGAACAACGTTCTCAGAAGCAATGCTGCTCAATAGATTCGTAACTTCNTGNACTTCACTATANGANAGTGGNTTTATCTTTCCNGTTACGTCATTGATACCGACTATCAATTGACCACCACGAGTGTTACTGAATGCGACAAGTTCACATCCAATATCATAATTGTTCATGAGTCGTTCCTTGAATTGAACGGTACTCACTTCTCCTTGGTCTCTTAATTTTAGTATATCTTCTGTTGTCATAATTGAAGTCCTTAATTTATAAATCGTCAATTTAATTATTCCAATCAATAGCAAGGATATCTTTTATCTCTATTTTTGATTGAACTTCGTCGGTAATGTACCAATAAGAAAAATTACCTGTATTTACTCGAGAAGTGTCAATGACACAATTCCAATAGCATGAACCATTTATAGGATAACCAGGATCTAAACAAAATATTTTGTGTAATTTTTCATTTTCATCATATTCTGTTCCGATGGCTAATATACCATGGTCAAAATCTTCATTTCTAACGCGGAGTACAACTGGTATATCAGACTCAACATAGTCTTTTGTAATTTTTGCGATATCGGAATTTCTTGAATGAACTTTGATGTCTAAATCATTACAATAGATTCTCAATTCCTTAGCCATTGTAGATATGCAATAACCATCGCGAACTAGGCCTTGTTCCTCCAACAGATGGCTCAACAATTTTCCTGCAGCAGTCCTTTTGTCAGGTTTCTTCAGATTCCATATGTTTATATCTGTTTCAGGGATATATCCAATGCATAATAATGCCATAATGGTACTATAAACGACACATGCGCCATCCAGTCCACCTTGTTGATAATGGAGTGTAGTCCATTTATCTGTTACATCTTTAACCTGTAAATGGTTACGTGATAATTTTAATTGACTATTGATATATATGTTTGCCATTTGGCTAATCGTTTTTAATTATACTACCTAATGATTTCAACTCTGGAAATTCTTCGCAAACAGGTTTATTAGAAAATAAAAGTGCATATGTAGAGGAAGGATAGTGAAAATCTATACAAACTTTCCCATCATCATCCCTTTGAATGCTTTTTACTTCACAAAATTTGAATATTGAATGACGGAATGGTATGATAAAATCATGATCGTTTACTCTATATGTTAACTTCTTATTATCTGTAGAGACAATACTAAGAGTGTCTTTAACTTTGACATCATCAATAAAATCTCCAACTTCCATAGACTTTGTTGAAAAATCAAAGCTTGTTTTATTATCACAAAGAATTGATACAGTTTCTCTTTTGTAATACGAGACGACGAATCTTACCCATTTATGGCTTTCTTTTGTATATTCGTTATAAGTTTTAAACTTTACTCCGGATAATAGTTCTATTTGCTTGACATCATTATAATACTGCTTATAATTTTCAAAATGATGGTCTGTATCTTGCATTATAGCCTTTGTCATATTTAATGGTTGCATGGATATCTCTTGCATGATAATATCTTCATTGGCAAAAAAAGCACATACTACATCAATCCATTTTATCGCTTCATTATTATTATTGTATGTTTTTTTAAAGGCGAAATTGAATGTGATAGTCTTGTTGATAGTTTCTTTGGGTAAGTGGATTAATATAGTCATATCATAAGCACAGCAGTCCAGCAATAGCTTAATCGTGCTACTGTTTAATCTATAAACTTTTGAAGGAATCATCTCAAAGAAGTCTCTTGAAGGAATCCGAATTGTCAGATTAAATTTTTGCTCCACTGGAGCAATAATAATCTCTTTTATGTCATTGTTTAATGCTACACCATTAACTAAATGCGTACATTTAAGTAGTTTATCACCTGATACTCTATAACATGGAACATTGGTATATGGCGAATTCGGAATATTTTCACCATATTTTTCAAAATCAAGATCTTCCATCATAAATTTAAAATCAGATTTAACTGACATTTCTAATTTATGTTCTAGTACTTGCCCAGGAAGAGGTTTTATATTATCTATTATGTTATTACCTTTCAGTGGAGTTGTAACAGTGGGTATTGCATTATGGTAATCCCAAAATCTGGAATATGTTTCCCCTGTTATTAACTTTTTCTTGAAGTCGTCACTAATATGTTTTTCTAACACTTTTGTTAGTTGAGTCAAGAAAGAATTAGCTATAGAATTAAAGTAATTGACTTTAAGCTTTTTTAATTCTGTCTGCTTCTGATCGCTTATATTTGGAGCAATCAGAAACATATCTTTTTGATTCTGATGTAGTGCGTCAGAGACCTCTTTAATAATGTTTAGAATATTATCATCCTCTAGACTATAACCAATAAAGAGAATATGCTTTTCTGTAAATTCAGACTTAACCATATTCCACATTAATGGATTTTTATTTTCTGTAAAAAACTTTGAATAATCATCGGATGTAATAACTACTGAGTCTGGTGCTGTAAAATCTCCATGTATTTTGAAAATAGTGTATGGCTTTTCTATATATGCACAATCATTATCATTTCTGACCACTTTTCTATCTTCATTTCTATAGCTGCTTTCGAGTAGTGTATCATAATTCGTAGTGAAAATATTTCTGAAATGAGGTATTCTTGACAACAGCTCATGATCTTCCATACTTTTGGGAGTAAATTCAAAAGCTTTATGAAGTATTGAGATTAATTGGTTCCTGCTACCACAACATACATCTTTTACAAAATAATTAGTTAAAGCATCAAGACTATCGTTTTCATGATTTTTTTTTTGTTGCTCATCATCTAACTCCTCTAGAATAATTTTTTTTAGGTCATGAAGAGAAGGAGCACAAGCTTCTTTAGAGAAACCTGCACCTATAAAAAGTGAAACTTTTTCTTGCCGTACTAATTTAATGAGTCTTTCAAACATATATAATCGATTATAATTATTTCAGTTTAACCAATACATCTCTAAACTTAGCGTAGTTAACAATCACGCCATCATCAAGGTCAAATCCAATCTGCTTATCGGCTACTACATGCAAACGATCGTGATATTCACGACAATAGTCTATCTGCTTACCGATGTTGTCCAAATCTTTACGGTTACTAGTCGAAAGGTTGGCGGCATTAGCCTGCATCTCACTTAGTTTGGTTAATAGCATTGTTCCTCGCTTTAACTCTGTAATAATACCGGCTCTTGATAATTGCGGAAGCACTTATCCGGAGCTTGGCAGAGAATAATTGCATCTTTATTTGTTGATATTCATTTCCTTTTTATTAGATATTCTATCTTCTTATTAATTCACTGATATCAACTTCCAAACATCTGGCAATCTGGACTAGATTCTCCAGTGCTTATTGAGTGGTGTTAGTGCACCATTGGGAGACTGTGGTAGGGCCTTTTCTCAATTGTTTGGCAAGCCATTTATTGCTGCGTTTTTCTCTGCCAGCATCACCTTAAGACGATTCAAGTCTTTATTTTCCATAAGATATATCTTTAGTTTTGATACATGCAAATATAATGTTTTTTCAATCAATATCATTCTAAATGCCCAAAAATAGCTTTTGCATTAATAAATTGACGAGTATATCATTTTTTTGCCGCTTATTTAAACATATTTCTATTTTTGCGTATTTTTATTCACTGATATGATAAATGTTCTTCTATGCTTAATTCCGCCAATGGGTTGCAACAATATTAACAACTAAAAAAAAATCTGTCAGTAAAGATAATAATTTTACAAAAATATCTTTATATCTTTGTCTTACTAACCCTACTGCATAGTAGAGAATTAAATCTGTATTATGAAGAAACGAATCGTATTATCAATTCTTTCCTTTTTATTTCTGCCGCTTATGGCGCAGCAAGCCAAACAATGGAAGGAAAATCTGAAACCACGCCTTGTGGTTCTTACCGACATAGGAGATTGTAATGTAGAACCTGATGATATGGAGTCCGCGGTAAGACTTCTGGCTTATGCTGATCGCTTCGAGATTGAGGCTATCATGACAACCATTGGCTGGAATTGTGACCCTTATCCGGAAGAGTGGGCGCAGTATCTCATACAGGTGGTTGATGCTTATGCAAAGGATGTTCAGAATTTGAAGGCTCGCTCATCGCAAACATCATTCCTTTCTCTCGACAAGGAGAATAGCAAGCAGCAGTTTGGCTATTGGCCAAGTGTTGAGTATATTCGCAGTCGTGTCATGTCAGGAAGTCATCGTGCAGGTATCAAGGTTATTGGCAAGGATAATGATTCTCGGGGAAGCGACTTTCTCATAAAATTGGCTGATGAAGATGATGACCGGCCAATATGGGTTGCCACTTGGGGAGGTGGTAACACTCTTGCGCAAGCAATATGGCGAGTGCAGCAGACACGCACACCAGAACAACTGAAGGCATTCCTCCATAAGTTCCGCATTTACACAATTACTGATCAGGACATGAAATATGATATGCGCATGAACCGAGCCTACAGCTCCCACATGTGGATGCGTCGTGAATTTAAGGATGATCTAAAGTTTATTTGGGATGAAGGAACATGGCAATTGCAGTGCGACCTCGGGAAGAAGTATTGGGATAAGCATAAACAGTACATTCAAGGTCATGGTGCTATGGGCAGCATTTATCCTAACTATAAATGGGGCGTGGAAGGTGATACACCATCGTTCCTTTATGTAATGCCTAACGGACTTTCTGATCCTGAAGATCCAACTCAGGCAGGGTGGGGTGGTTGTCATGCTTATGGTATTAGTCCCGATTCCATCACTTACGCATGGAACAGTTGGCAAGAGCCACAAAAGAGAATAACCGAGAATTATAAACGTCGTTTTTATCCAGATGAACTGAACGATTTCGCAGCTCGTATGCAGTGGGCGCATGAAGGCAAAGGAAATACCAATCCATATGTCATTATTAATGGAAAGAAGGGTATTACACCAATTCATATAAAGGCGAAGGCGGGTAAGACCATCCACCTTGATGCTTCAAAGTCAACAGACTCCGAAGGTGATAATCTTTCATTCCTTTGGTGGCAGCAACCAGAAGCAGGCAGTTATAAATCTAATATAGCAATCAGCAATAATAAATCCTCTTCCATCAATATTGCTATTCCTCAGGATGCTACGGGCAAATCGATCCATTTCGTTTGCGAAGTGCATGATGATGGTGTCTTCAATCTTGTGTCTTATAGGAGAGTGATTTTTGATGTGAATTAATAAATTCAGGAAAATGTGAACATTCTTTGTATCTTCCTAGCTCTCTCTTTTATCTAATAACTCATTATGGATAGAGTTTTGTTATTTACTATTTTTTTTACCTTTGCAGCCAAAATGGTGACTAATCATGAAACGAATACTAATCCTTGCAATCTCAATTGTTATTGCCCTCGCAAGTATAGCACAGCACAATGCCATCAAATCATTACCAGGTTATGGACTTTTGCCAATGAAAGATGTATCCATGGTAATACGCGACTCTGAAGGCTACTTATGGTACGCTCTCTACGGAGGAGGACTCTGCCGCTACAACGGGTACCAAATGGACATGTTCCGCAGCGACTATAAAGGTGGCATGCTCATAGGAGAAAGTAACACTGTGGTGTGTGTGGTGGAGGACAAGAGTGGCAACATTATTTTCGGTACTCACCGTGGAGCGTATGTATTGAACAAAAGCGACTTTAGCGTCATTCCAATTGACACCGCCCTTGTACATAATCGTGTGCGAAACATACAGCTTGATAAATCTGGTGGCATAATCATAGAATCAGAACTTGGACTTTACTGTTATGATAAAAAATATCACCGTATTGCCATTAAGGACGGCAGTCTTCCTGCCGACACGACAAGGTTGAAGTTCACTCTTGCTGACTCCAATGTTGGCATAGTAAGGCATGATGCTGCGTACAATCCAACCACATTGACGTATCACGATGTGCCAGTGGATGTTGCCGACACTCTCAACCGCATATCCTGCGTGCTCGATGACGGCAAGGGACATCTCTATATTGGCGACCTCGATGGACTTGTGGTGTACAACAAGCTCAACGGCACAGCGCACCGCAATTCTCATATATACAATAATGTACGCATGATGGTTATTCGTCCGCAAGGAGGTGTGTACTTCATCTCCGGCAAGATGGGGCTCTGCGAGTGCGATGCCAAGGGAACAGTACGCGTACTGAATACGAATACAGGTTTCTATCAGCTTGCAATCAATAAGGATGGTAAACTATGGGTGAGTGACCTCTATGGCGGAGTATATTCATACGATCCTACTACAGCAGTACTCACCCTCGACTCTCACGTCAGTATAAAGGAAGGCGATATTGTAAAGGGAATAGTTTGCGACCATGATGGGCACATCTGGGTAGTGACAGAGAACTTCGTAAAGGAATATCTGCCAGAGACTGGCAAATATCGCATTCTCACTACCAACAACCATCACATCAAGTTGTCCAACTTTGATTATGCTTACATTAAAGGCGACAAGGTCTATCTCACCAGCGACAGTGCTTACATTGAGATTGGCAACTCCACGTCGCAAGGAAGGCGTCCAAGTGTCAGCAGCATCATTGTGGACGGTAAAAAGCATTACACGACAATGAACGCAAGCAAGTTCTCTATTCCTGCCAATACCTATAGCGTAGAGATGCAGTTCACCACCTTCGATTACCTCAATGCTGAAGATGTGCACTTCCGTTATAAGGTGAACGATGGGGAGTGGAACCTTCTTCCACGTGGAGTCAACATTCTCTCGTTTGTTAACCTAGCTAAAGGTACGTACCAACTTGAGGTTCAAGCTACAGATGAAGGTGGATGGATGGGGGAGTCGCTTTGTTTCACTCTGATAAAACAACCACACTGGTGGGAGACATGGTGGGCATACACCTTCTATGCGGTTTTTGTTATCACTATTGTTATCGCCATCCTTCGAAATCAGCGTCAAAAGGCAATGATGAGCCTGAAAATTCGTAACTTGATAGAGGAACTCAACAGCATCGACAGAATTGTCACACTTCCTACCAAATACGACTCTAATATAGAAGCCATTCAAGACACTTCTACTGACTCTCCGACAGAAATCACCCCATTTACGGCTGATGCGCCCCAATCATCTATTGCTCAGGATTTCCTTCAGAAAGCAACCTCACTTGTAGAACATAATCTCGACAACACAGGGTACGACATAGAACAATTTGCCAAAGATATGGGCACCAGCCGTGCAGGTCTTTATCGGAAGTTTGAAACAGCAGGTATTGACCTCCGACCTACCGAATTCATACGTTCAATCCGTCTCCATCATGCTTGTCAACTCCTTAAGACTCATGAGTACACCGTGGCCGAAATAGCATATAAGGTTGGTTTCTCCAGTGCCAGTTACTTCAATCGGCGATTCAAGGAAGTGTATGGCGTGCAACCATTGCAATACAAATAATAAGAAAACAATTAAGGGCAGGACTTAAAAATAAGAGTCCTGCTCTTTTTATGGTAATGTAGCATAATAATACTATTTCTGTGAGATAATAGTGCAATCCTGATAGTCGAAGTTCAATCATTTGATAAATATGTACAATGTTATAAAGTAGATAATTCGAAACTTTGTAGCCGAAAATAGAACTACTGCTACTCTGCATATCAATGGCAAAACTAAGACTCTGAAACCAGGAAAGCATAAATGTACAATACGTTGAGATAATAGTTCTATTTCTTAAATTAAAATATGTGTAATTTTGCAAACGAAAAAAAGGACTAATACCCAAACTAATAAAATGAATATCAAAAGAACATTATTATTGTTAGCGTTATCGCTATCGTTATCTTTATCGTTCGCTCAGAATCTGCAGAAGGGTGACTACGGTTATCTCTATTGCCACATGGCTGACAATGGCGAATGGACAGCTTACGCACTTAGTCGCGATGGCATTCACTATCATGACTTGCTTGATGGTAATGCTGTGATGGATCCCGCTGTTACGTCACCTATCGAGGGTGGTGCCCGCGATGCCTACATCTGTCGTAAGTCTGACGATGACAAGGGGTACCTGATGGTGACTACAGACATGTGTAATCGTATATCGAAGTGCTGGTGGAACTACGGCATCAATCTGATGAAGAGCGATGACCTGATTCACTGGACTACCACTACATTTGATTTTCGTAAGGGTCCGGAGATATTCTGCGACCCGGAAAGTCCGGATCCTGTTACTAAGTCCGGAGCGGCATGGGACTGGAAGAAGATCAACCGTGTGTGGGCTCCACAGGTTTTTTGGGACCCATCGTACAAGTGGAAGGATGGCACTAAGGGTGGATATTTTGTGTATTATTCCATTTGGAGCACAAATGAGGACGATGGGTATGACCGCATGGTGTATTCGTATGCTGATCGTTCGTTCACTAAACTTACCAAGCCCCGTGTACTCTTTGACTGGGGATATGCCACCATCGATGCTGACATCAACTATCTTGAGAGCGACCACAAGTATCATATGCTCATCAAGAAGGAAGGTGGTCATCCTGGTATCTTCCACACAAAGGCTAAGTCGTTGCTTGGTCCTTGGCCAGAGCCTGACGAAGGGGATTTTGTGAATTTCGAGGGCAACAAGAAGTGCGAGGGGGCAAGTGCCTTCCAGCTTATTGGCGATGACGAGTGGCGTGTGGCATACGTTCAGTATAGCGACCGTCCTCACAAGTATCGTATATGCAAGGCTGATAAATATCTAAAAAAATATTACGATACAGAGGACATCCAGGGTGTGAAGCATCCTCAGCACGGTTCGTTCATGCGACTGGCCAAGGAGGAGTACGACCGACTTGAGGCATGGGGCAATCGAAACCATCAGACATCTATTATCAACCATAATCCTGTGATCAACGGACTTTATGGTGATCCTTACATCATGTGGAGCGAGAAGAACCAGAAATATTATATTTATCCTACTACTGATGGCTTCAGAGGTTGGGACACACGAGATATGAATTGCTTCTCTTCAACCGATTTGCAGAATTGGAAGAGTGAAGGTAAGATCATTGAGAGCGGAAAGAACACTGCCAGTTTTGCAGAACATAATTTCTGGGCACCTACGTGTATTGAGAAAAAGATTGTGACAAAGAAGAAGGTTGGCAAGAAGACTGTTGAGGATGTTTCTTACAAATACTACTTTTATTATAGTGCTGACAAACAGATTGCTGTGGCTGTAGCAGACGATCCTGCAGGACCATTCATTACTATTGATACTCCAGTCGTTGGAGTTGAGCGCCCTTTGGGATTCAAGCGTGGTCAGAACATCGACCCTGATGTATTCCACGATCCTGTGAGTGGCAAGTATTACCTTTATTGGGGAAATTACTACATGGTTGGTGCAGAACTCTCAGACGACATGCTCTCTATTAAACCAGAGACTATGTTCACTCTGATCGACTCAAACGAATTCTACAGTGAAGGCACTCATGTGTTTTACCGCGATGGCAAATACTATTTTATGTGGTCGAAGAATGATGTGCGCACGCCTGACTATCAGGTGAGATATATTTCTTCCGATTCACCAACCAAAAAGCTTGATCCAAGCAAGTGTAAGATTATCCTGCAGAAGGATTCTGCACGTGGAATCTATTGCACAGGTCATCATAGCACTATATGCATTCCGGGTACAGATGAGTGGTACATCGTTTACCACCGTTTCCGCTATCCAGATGCAATAGAAAAAGGTAAGGATGCAGGTTGGACGCGTGAGGTATGCATCGACCGCATGCTCTTTGATGAGAATGGAGAGATATTACCTGTCCGTCCTACCCACGTCAATGAAGGTAGGGTACATAGAGTCAGTAATAATATTCCAAATTATTCACATTTCAACCTTCATTCCCCATTTCCTACGAAGGTAGCGATGGCGGGCGACTACGCCGATCCTTCAATCATGCGTGATGGCAAGGACTTCTACATGACTCACTCGCCAATGAACTATTCACCTGGATTGCTTATATGGCACTCTACCGACTTCGTAAACTGGGAGCCAATAGCTCGTCCTCTTATCCAGCCTAAGGATGCACTTTGGGCACCAGAGATACTGAAGCATGACGGCAAGTTCTATATCTATTATCCTTCCGCACGCAAGGAGAATTATGTGATTTGGGCCAATGATATTCGTGGCCCTTGGAGCGAGCCAATACTTACAGGTGTGAAAGGCATTGACCCGGGGCATGTGGTGACTGCTGATGGAACTCGCTACCTCTACACTGATAAGGGGGCTGTAACCAAACTTACAGATGATGGTTTTCATGCCGACGGTGTGGCTGACACTGTGTACGCTGGCTGGCAATTTCCTCGCACATGGAAGACTGAGGGCAGGAACATGTATCTTGAGTCTCCAAAGATTGTAAAACGAGGTGACTACTATTATTTGGTAAGTGCTGAGGGTGGTACTGCCGGTCCTGCAACCAGTCACATGGCTGTAGTGGCTCGCAGTAAGTCTGCTCTTGGTCCTTGGGAAAACTCACCATATAACCCTCTCGTACACACTTGGGACACTAACGACCAATGGTGGAGCCGTGGACATGGCACACTCATTGATGATGCAGAGGGCAACTGGTGGTTTGTCTATCATGCCTACCTGAAGGATATGCATACACTAGGACGCCACACGCTCGTTGATCCGATAGAATGGACAGAAGACGGATGGCCTGTCCTTGGGGAGTTAAGAGAGAAGGGTGAAAAGTCAAATGTTATGAATGCACCTAACCTGTCTTGCGATTTCACAACCTTTGATGTCAGCAAGAACGAAGCGTTCGGAGTGCTTCCATGGCAGTTTACTTTCTGGGCAGAATACACTCCTGATGCTATCGGCTATGGCAAACAAGGTATGACTGTTCTGGCAAAAGGAGATAGTATTCCTGCGGCTCGTCTCCTCCAGACTACAGCCATGGACAGTTGTTATGTGGTAGAAACTGAAATCACATCGGTGAAAAATGCTACTGCAGGATTGCTCCTCTACTACAAGCAAAACTCTTTTGCCGGTATCACCTTCGATGGCAAGCTACTCACCACTTACCGTTCTCCACCCGAATCTACCACAATAAAGGTTAAGCAAAAGAGTATCTGTCTCCGTATCACAAACCGCAAGAATATCTGCCTCTTGGAGTACAGCACCGATGGCAAAATATGGAACCAACTTGCCAGCAATGTTGATGTCTCATCCTTCAACCACAACAACTACCGTTCCTTCCTTGCTCTACGACCTACTCTTATTTCTTGGGGCAAAGGTGCAATAACCTATAAATATTTTAGGTATGAATCTAAATAATCAAAAGGGTTCACTTCGCATGTTAAGCGACTTTAAGTACAGCAGTTTTTACAAAGCCTTAAGGGCTTGTATATTTTCTATTAAGTGAAGTACGGCAACCTTCTACAGCAATCCAACCATATACACAGCAATCATCAGCGTCTGTTCGTCTTTGAGCAGATCCTTAGAGTACACAGGTAATGGTTATTGATGTGCTTGGAGAGTTTCTTGCAGAATTAGTCAAGTGAGTTGTGGGTGCTGTACCCTGCAGACTTCACTTCTATTGGACAGAGTTTGAATCCTCGTGATAGCAGGAAGCCAATCTTGTTTGGTGCTTTATACTCATTTATAATTCACTTATAGAGTATTTTAGCTCTCCCTCTTCCCATGCAGCAACAGGTTAACAGCATCTTGTGGTGAACCGGCTTTTACTACAGTCCCCGAATTTACAAAGTAAATTTCATCAGCGTTTGCAATTGTATTCAGACGATGAGCGATGATCACTTTTGTAGTACTACTTGGTAATCGTTGCAGAATATCTTCAAGCAATTGTTCGCTTACAGTATCAATATTTGCAGTGGCTTCATCTAATATAAGCAGTTTAGGCTTGCTAAGCACAGCTCTCATAAAGGCTATGAGTTGTTTCTGTCCTAAACTAATATCCTCGCTGTTCAGATTAATGGTTGTTTGTAATCCGTTATCAAACTTATCTATTAATTCGTGCAGACCGGCTTCTTCTATTTTCTGAATAGATCCTTTTTCTGATAGTTGGCTAAATTCGTCATTACCATAGATAATATTGTCGAGTACTGTTCCTGAAAAGAGGAATGGATCTTGCAAAATAAAACCAATGTTTCGGGCTCTCTCTTCCGATTTATAGCAACGTATATCTTTCCCTTCAAAGAAAATAGTTCCTTTTGTAGGATCGTAAAGTCGGGCTATAAGTGAAGCTGTTGTTGTTTTTCCTCCACCGGTAGGTCCCACAAATGCGTATGTTTTACCTGCTTCCAGATTGAAACTGATATGCTTTAGCACTTCATTACCGTTGGGATATTTGAATGTAACATCTTTGAATGATAGCAGATTGGACGGATCTTCAGTTTTTTTACACTCCATAACCGGAAGATTACTTTCCATGGAGAGTATATGAGAAATACGATCCCAGGCTGCAAGAGCTATCTGGAAGCTTGTCCATAAAGTGGCTATACGTCTCAATGGATCATAAAAGTAATTGATATAAGTCAGAAAACTGATTAAGAACCCAACGGTGAAGCTTCCTTGTGTAATAAGGTAAATACCAAAGGCCAGAACAATAAACTGTCCCACGTTTGAGCAAAAACTATATATTGGAAGGAATACATTGTTGGCCAGACCGGCTTTTACTGAAGCTTGATAATTCTTTTCATTACTTTCGTCGAACTTCTGTTTGAAGTAATCGCGTCTGTTGAATGCTATGATAACTTTAAAGTTTGTCAGGTTCTCTTGAACTTCGGCACTGAGGTCGCCCATTGTTTTCATGCTTTTTTCATTCTTCTTTTTCACCCATCTGGAAGAAGCTTTGGTGAATCCCCAAAGGACGATGGCCGGAGCCAGAGCTGTGGCTCCAAGCTTGAAGTTTATACATAGTAAAGCGGTAGCTGCCCCTGCAATAAAGAACACACTATTCATAAACTGAATAAGTGATTGTGAGAAAAACAGATTCAGTTTATCGGTATCATTGTTTATCCTCGAAATCAGGTCGCCCGATTTATTTTGATAGAAGAAATCTACAGGCAATTCCTGAAGTTTCCAGAAAAGAAGATTGCGGATTTTAAAAAGCATTCTTTGTCCCACGCCACCCATCACTTTTCCCTGAATAGCTCCGGTTGCCAATACTCCCAGATAGATTAAAAGCAGGTAGCAGGCAATAGTCAGTACACCACCGTACTGCTTGGTTTGCATGTATTGATTTACTGCAATACCAATCAGAAAAGGAGCTACCATATTAAGTACGGCATTAATAAGAATATTAATGGTACAGATAATGAGACTCTTTTTCTCATCTTTCAGTAATTCCCAGAACTTCTTGTAGTTAAGTTTGGTTATACTTTTCTGTTCTTCTGTATGTGATAATTTATAGTTCATAAAAATGGGTACTTTTCTGGGAGTTATATATTTGAATATACTCTGTGCAATTATTTATTAGTTCCTGGTGAGTGCCTTTTGCTATCATTTCACCTTCCATGATAAGCACAATCTGATCGAAATCTTTAATGGATGAAACTTTCTGCGAGATAGATATAAGGGTAATTCCCGGATAATTTTCTTCGATGTTCTTTAATATTTTCTTCTCGGTTTTGTTGTCTACTCTCGCAGTAAAATCATCGAGAAGAAGCACTTTGGGGTTAAGAGCTAATGCGCGAGCCAGCATAATTCGCTGCTTCTGTCCACCGGAAAGACTGGTCCCTCTTTCGCTAGCCATTGTATCAAGCTTGTTTGGGAGATTATTTACAAAGTCTCTCAGTTCGGCAGTATCAATGGCTTTCTCAAGAGATTCTTCTGTAACCTGATTGCTGAAAGCTATATTTTCACGAATACTCACATTAAAAATGATACTATCCTGAAAAACAAATCCTACCTGACTGTGAAACGTTTCCGCATTGTATTGGTTAACCTCGTTGCCGTCAAACCTGATTGTTCCGAAGTTAGGTGTAATTAGTCCGGTTAATGCATATAACAGCTGACTTTTACCTGCAGCCGTAGGCCCGATAACAGCTATGCGACTACCTGCATTGACAGAGAATGAAATATCTTTCAATGCTGGTTTACCATTATAGATAACAGAAACATTGTCTACTTCGATATTTCCGGTTATTTCTCCTGTGATTTTACCTTCTTCCACTGTTTCAGGAGCTTCGAGAACATCTTTAACTCTCTTATATGAAACACTGGCCTGAGAAATAATATTACTCATAAATCCTATCACCATAATCGGAAAAAACAGAATGGACAGGTAGCTGTTGAATGCTGCAAAATCTCCCAGAGTCATACTATCGCTTATTACAAAATGTCCTCCCAGCAATACTGTTATAAGTATGGATGCATCTGCAATAAATGATATTATTGGAATCAGGGTAGAGAAGAGTGCCACAATAGAAAGTCCTATATTCCGGGCTTCAATATTGGAATTGATAAACTTGTTGTATTCCTTTTGCTGGGCATTCATTATACGTATAAGCATTGACCCAAGAATACTTTCATTGATAACCAAATTCAGATTGTCGATAGCTTCCCGGCTCTTTTTAAACTTAGGCTTAGCCTTTCGCATGGTGAAGTAAAATGCACCCGAAATTGCTGGAATAATTATAAGAATGGCTGTAGTTAGCTGCCAGTTAATGCTGAACAGTAATATAATAACTCCGATAATTACAAATATGGACGAGATAATAGAAACTACTGCCTGTGAAACAAACTGCTTCACGGAATCTATGTCTGAAGTTAGATTCGTTAGTAGTTTTGACGGGTTGGCTTGCTGTATGTATGCAAAGCTTTGTCGCAAAATCTTGTCCGATAATGTGCTGCGGGTATCTTTAGCAACCTTTTCTGCCGTGTAAGTCTGTACCACATTTTGTAATAATGTAAATACACTTATTAAGAATGAAGCTCCCAGAAAAAGAATGGCTATCAGCTTGAAATCTATTTCTCCTTTTGATAGTCCGTCTATTGTTTTAGATATGATTTTAGGGAGGATCAGATTGATTACATTACTCAATAATGCAAATGCCAGCATCATGCCGTTCATCTTTGCATAAGGTTTAAGTAAGGCAAACAAACTTGAATTACTATTTTTTCTTTCTTTCATTTTTTAAATTTTGCCCAAAATTAGGGTATTTGCAAGATATATATTGATTCGGAAGATATAAAAAATCTTTATTCATAGATAAATATATTGCAAACTTGGGGTTAATGTGGTTTTTTATAAACTTTCTTTTTTTATTTTTGTTCAAAAAAAGAAATGATGATAAGCTTAGAAACCAAACGTTTACGCATTCAACCTTTGACTCTCGACCAATTTAGGTTGCTAATTAAGGGGATCGATGAAATAGAGAGAGAACTGCTGTTAACTCCTTCACATGAACCACTTGATGAACATACTCAAAAGGCAATGGAGTGGCTATATAATGAAGCGCAAAAATATCCGGAAGAGTATTTGTGGTTAACCAACTGGCAGATTATTCTGAAATCGGAGAATAAATCTATAGGGAGTGCCGATTTTAAAAACTTGCCGGGAGATAATGGAGAGGTTGAAATAGGTTATGGTATAAATCACGATTACGAAGGAAAAGGATATATGACCGAAACTTTGGAAGCTATGTGTAAATGGGCTTTCGGACAGAAAGGGATTAAATGTGTGATAGCGGAAACTGAAAAAGATAATTATGCATCACAAAGAGTTTTACAGAAATGTGGAATGGGAAAATATAAGGAAACTGATACTGGATTATGGTGGAAACTGGAAAATAAATCTTGTTTTTAATAAATAGTACAAATGAACCTTAAATTGCTTGCTTTTGCATTAATCGCTACAGTCTCTTTATTTTCGTGCATTATCGCTACCAGTCCTCTTTTATTTTCGGTTGGGCAACGGAATAATAGAATCGGGTTATTGACGATGGGGCGGGCGGCTGTAAAAACAACTTATCTATAGGCTAAGATATCTCTNTTCTCTGTTTTCCTGGCAAAAGCCAATTGAGATTAAGAAAGAAGGTAATGTTACGGTTGTTATTTATATGGCCGGAAATATAAGAATCAGTGTTGAACGTAAACCAGTTAATGGTGATTTATTAGAAAAATATACTTTTACTAATATAGGGAAGAAGAAAGTTACATTGACGGATATCGCTATCAATACTCCTTTTAATGATAATTATCCTGACGCAAAGACCTGCTTTGATGCTCGCACAAATGCTCATATATGGACAGGTGGAAGTGCTGCTTATGTAAATGCGATGCAAATGAGCGGACGTGCGCCTCATCTGGGATTAGTATTGACTAGCGGTTCTGTAACTGGTTATGAAATAAAAGAACGTCAGCGCGAGAAAGGAATGTCGAATACCAGAGGGGTAATTGTTCTTAATCCGGAATCAATAACTTTAAAACCTAAAAAAAATTACGTGCTTGCCTGGAGAATTTTTTCACATCAGGGAGAGGCTGATTTCTATGCACAAGCATTGAAACGTGGAGCGGTATTAGGAAAAAGTAAACAATACGTTTATCAGAAATATGAAATTCTTTCAGTTGAGTTCGAAAGTGCGGTAGCTTTGCAGCATCCCTTTGTTACCATTAATGGAGACAAAATGGGCATTCAGCGAAATGGTAATAAGATTATTGCTCAAATACCTTCAATAAAGGAAGGGGAGATGACTTTTGAACTGAACTATAATAAAGGAAAACGTACTCAGATTTCTTGTTTTGTTATATCCGGCGAAGAAGATCTACTAAAAAAACGAGCTGATTTTATTATTAAGCATCAGCAGATGAATAATAAGAATGATGCCAGATATGGTGCCTATATGGTGTATGACAATGAAAAGAATGAGATCTTTCTGAATAATACTCCTTCTGTTAGTAGCAGTGACCGTGACGAAGGACGCGAACGCTTGGGAATGGGGGTATTTCTGGCTTTGCAATATCAGCGAACTAAAGATCCGCAAATAAAGGAATCACTACTTAAATATGCCAGTTTTGTAAGGAAACTGCAGGATAAGGATGGGAATACCTGGTCGCGTATTGATCATTCAGGGCGTAATCGTGCATATAACTATCCGTGGGTAGCTAATTTTTATCTGGAAATGTTTAACATAACCGGAGAAAAGCAATTTCTTATGGATTCATATAAAACCATTCGGGCTATGTATCGTAACTTTGGNCATGGCTTTTATGCAATTGATATTCCGGTAAAAGCATATTCAATGCTAAAAAATAATCAGTTTACTTTGGAAGCGGATAGCCTGATGAATGATTACAGACTGACTGCTGATAATTATCTGATGAATGGTTGCTTTTATCCGCGTAGTGAGGTTAATTATGAGCAGAGCATTGTTGCACCGGCTATAATTCATCTTCTTCGGATGTATGAAGTGACTAAAGAACAGAAATATCTGGATGGAGCCAAAGAACAGCGACCTTTACTGGAAGCTTTTGCTGGATTGCAGCCAAGCTATCATTTAAATGATATTGCGATACGGCACTGGGATGGTTACTGGTTTGGCAAACGTGAATTCTGGGGAGATGTGTTTCCTCATTACTGGAGTACTTTGTCGGCTTTGGCATACAGCCTTTATGCTGAATGTACGGGGGATCTGTCTTATCAGAAACGTGCCGAAAATATTGTCCGTAATAATCTGTGCTTGTTTTTTGAAGATGGAAAGGCCTCATGCGCTTTTATCTATCCCAATAAAGTAAACGGTAAAAAAGCGTACTTTTATGATCCTTTTGCCAATGATCAGGACTGGGCTTTGGTTTATTATTATCTTGTAAANAATAANAATTTAAATNTNAAACTTTNCCGANTATAAATTTATCAATAAGAAAAAGAGATTGGTCAGNTCTCTTTNTTATTNATNAAATCTCCCGGACGAATACCGAATTGTTTCTGGAAACATTTGGANAAATANGANGGNTTATTGAANCCAACCATATAAGCAATTTCATTAATCCGGTATTTNTTTTCAGTAAGTAACTCAGCAGCCTTNTTTANTCGCACAACTTGAATAAGTTCGTTAGGAGTGATTTCTGCCAACGTCTTTATTTTGGCGAAAAGTCCTGAACGACTAATACATAACTGCTCGGCAAGTAAATCNATNGAGAANTCNACATTNGATATNTTCTTTTCAATAATNGTATTCATNCTGGTTAGAAATTCNTCGTCAGCATTATTCCCGGCAATACTTTTGAGTGGAACAAATGGCAGTTCTGAGAACTTTTNGCGCAGTTTCTTTCTGGATTCAATCAGGTTTTTAATCTGAGCTTTCAGGAAATNAATAGAGAANGGCTTTTCTATGTATGCATCCGCNCCACANTTCATACCCTCAATCTTAGAACTAAGATCTGTTTTTGCTGTAAGCAATACCACAGGGATATGACTTAGTAGAATATTGTTTCGTAGGGCAGAACAGAATTCCAGACCATCCATACGTGGCATCATTAAGTCGCAGATAATAAGGCTCGCTTCACAGGTCTTAAGTTTCTCCAAACCATCTATACCATCTTCGGCAGTAATAATCTGATAATCTACAGAGAAACTTTCTTGCAGGAAGTTGCGCATGTCGGCATTATCTTCAACAATTAGTAGTAATGGTTTTTCTTTATTGATAACTGGAGCTATTTCTATGTTTTGCTCAGAACTGTTAATGGTGCTTTTCAAATCGGGCATGGAAACAGGTTTTGCTGAACTGTTGTTATTTTCACCAGACAATGCGTTCTTAATTGGTAAATTAACAACAAACGAAACTCCTTTATCTTCAGCATCTTCAACAGAAATAGTTCCGTTATGGGCATCAACAAGTGTCTTTACCAATGAAAGACCAATTCCTGTTCCAGGTTTTGTATTGGAGGAGATCTGATAGAAAGGAAGGAAGATTTTCTCTTTCTCNTGATCGGAAATTCCTGGCCCATTGTCNCTAACCTTNATTCTGAATGTATTGGTATCCGGATATGAGACGCATGACAATTCAATTCGGCTTTCGGTAAATTTCATTGCNTTNGTAAGTAGATTGCTTACAATCTTAGTCAGNGCNTCCTGATNGATATCTGCTTCTAGCTTTTTATCAGGACAATTGAAGATAAATTCAACGCCTTTTTGTTCCAACATTGGTTTAAACCTATCGAATGTGTAAAGCAGCAGATCGTGAACATTCTGTTTGGTAAAAGAGATAGTAAGTGAACCTTGTTCAGCTTTACGGAAGTCGAGCAACTGATTTACCAATAACAGCAATCGCTGGCTGTTACGCTCTATTATATTCAGATCGTTAGAAATCTTTTCGGGAATATTAAAACCGGCATTCATTATTTTCTCAAGAGGTCCGATAATAAGCGAAACCGGGGTACGTATTTCGTGTGCTATCATTGTAAAGAAACTAATCTTGGCATCATATAGTTCCTTTTCTTTTTCCTGATTTAATTCTTTAATCTTCTCTTTGTGTTTCCTTTCGCTACGCTGATTAATGCTTCTTAATAAAAAGACAATACCTCCGGCTATAAGAATAATATATAGAATTTTAAAGCCGGTAGTAAGCCAGAATGGAGGGTGGATTACGATTTTTACAGACGTTCCTTCATTATTCCAAAGTCCATCATTGTTGGAAGCTCTTACACGGAAAATGTATTCGCCTGCAGGTAAGTTTGTGTAAGTTGCTTTGTGTTGTCTGTTTACATGGTTCCATTCTTTGTCGAATCCCTCTAACTTATAGGCGTACATATTCTTCTCTGGAGTGCTGTAACTTAATGCCACGTAACTAAGGCTGAATACATTATCTTTATAGGATAAATCTATCTGATCCATTGAACTGATTGCTTTAGTCAGCGGTCCGTCTTCTCCTATTTCAACATCTTTGTTATATATCTCCAGGTTGGTAATAGCAACGGGAGGCAGACATTTATTAGCTACTACTTTTTGGGGACAAAAAGCATTAAAGCCATTGGCTGTTCCAATATAAATTTTACCTTTTGAACTTTTAAAGCCTGAATTAAACATGAAAAGATCACTTAATAATCCATCGCTTTGAGTAAAAACCTGATATGCTCCGCCAATTGTATTATATCGGACTAGTCCTTTGGAAGTTGTCAACCAAAGATTGTTATTGTCTTCAATTATACAGCAAATAGTATTGCTTGGAATATTAAGAGGTATTATAGTGAAAATATCTTTAGCATAATCATATTTGCATAGACCGCAGGAGGTACCAAGCCATAGCTGTCCTTTATGATCAACACGTAAACAGTTCATCTGACTACATGGCACTGATATTCCCTGCTCTGTTAGGGTACTGTAATTACGCCATTGATTAGTCTTGGGATTTAGTCTGAACAAACCTTTTCCCTGGGTGGCAAACCATAGCAGACCTTTATTATCTTGTGTAATGTCTATGGTAGTAGCATTAAAATGTTTTACGCGTGTAAAATTGTCTGTTTTACGGTTATAAAGATTTACTCCAGACATGCTAGCCACCCACATTCTTTTTTCTCTGTCTTTATATATTGCATAAATACTTCCGCCATCTAGTGTTTTGGGATTAGTTTCTTCTGAATTATAATATTTAAAAATACCGGTTTTGGTATCGAACACATTAAGTCCTCCGGAATAAGTTCCGATCCATAGTTTATCATTATCCCAGCATAGAGCATGAACATTATGGTAAGAGATACTGTTTTTACCCTTTTGAAGCATATAAGCAGAGAAATATCCTGTTTGAGTATTGAAAACATTCAGTCCGCCATCATCTGAAGCAATCCATATATTACCATTTTTATCTTCCGTAAATCGACTGATTACATTACCATTTACTGAATTTACATATTTGGAGTGAGTATAACGTTCGAACAGTCCGTTGTTTGGAGAAACATAATTTACTCCACCAAAATACGTTCCGATCCAGATACCTCCTTCACGATCTTTGAAGATTGGATAAACAAAGTTATCGGAAATGGATGAAGGATCTGTTTCACTTGAGGTAAGCAACTGATGTTGCAGAGTCTTTATGTTGAAAAGGCTTAATCCATCATCAGAACCTATAAGCAATAAGTTGGGTTTATATTCATTTATTTCGTGAATATGTATAATTCCTCCAGGAGATTGCGGTGATAAATAACTAGTTACTTTCTTGCCTTTTATGTCAAGCTTACACAATCCTTTATCCCATGTTCCTAACCAAAAGTTATGTTGTGAGTCTTCGAAAATCTTATAGACAGAAAATGTATTCTTTTTGGAACTGTTCAACTTTAAAGGAACAATTTGAAATTGTTTTTTTGGACGGTTAAAGAAGATTAGAGGGCTGCTGGGTGTTTTGGGGGCAGCCCATACAAGATTGTTGTGATCAACATAAATATAGTTGATGAAATTGTAATTGCTTTTTGCAGAACCATCATTTACAACATTATATTGTTCTAATTTCCCGGAATTCAGATTATAACAAAAAATTCCCTGACCATAAGTCGATAGCCATATATTTTTTAGCTTGTCTTCCGCAATATTATTAACGGAAGACGAACAGATAACACCTTTGTTGGTTTTGGCTTCTAAACGGATAAACTTTTCGGTTGTGGGATGATAGATATAAACTCCATTCTCAGTTCCTATCCAGATATCTCCATTACTATCTTCAAGCAATGTACCAACGTAATTACTGCCAATTGAGTTTTTACTGTTTGCTTTGCTCCGGAATTCTTTAAATGTGTATCCGTCGAAACGGTTAAGGCCATCTTCTGTACCAATCCACATAAAACCCCTTCGGTCCTGGATAATACTTCTCACTGTATTGAAAGTCAATCCATCTTCGACTTTATAATGACGAAAACTAAAAGTATTAGCTTTAAGTTGGAACGGGATTAGTAAAATAAATATTGCGAAAATTAATATATGTCGTTTCTTCATGGATATAGCCAAAAAATGTGAATTTAAGAGTCGTGCAATATTACTACAATTATTTTGTTTTGGACGATAATATGATCCATAAATATGAAAAAATAGTCTAAATGGAATAATGAAATGCTCTTATATAGGGCTTTTCTGAGTTTTATTCTCGAAAAATAATTTTGGATTATTATTCCATTCTAATAGATTATATTTCCATTTCTCTAAGAGAATATCAATTTAATTTGTATTCAGAAATAAACCCAAAAACGTAAACCATAAACTAATCGAATTATGAAAACCAAGCTATGTATAATATTCTTTCACATAAAACATATTCAACTCATAAGATATAAATTGAGATATCATTTTTTAGAGTTTTGAGAATGTTATTGTAAGTGTTACTAATTTGATACCTTAATTTATTATTTATGAAACAAAATCTTCTATTCTCAATGTTGTTGTGTTTAAGTTTCCAGCTACACGCACAGAAGAACATCTATATCCCCAAAGATCTGGTGAATAATGATTTTAATAATCCGGAGAGCAAATATGCTTATACACGTATGGCTTCTACGGACAACATCGTTATCTTTTGGGAGAAACCTTTTGGTACCAATCCTGCTGAGGCTCCTCTATTGGATGGAAAACCAATGACTTGGGATGTCAATAACTTACTGCAGCGTACAGAGAGTTTCTATAAATTCTTTAGTGATACGCTGAAATTTGTAAAACAAGGTTCAAAAACCGAACAATATAAAATGATGGTCATGGTTAATTATTCGCTTGAAGGTACAGCCTATGGAGGTGATTATGATCAGCAGATTGGATCATTGTGGGTAACTCCCAATCGTATTCAGGATAAAAAATTGAATTGTATTGCTCATGAACTAGGTCATAGTTTTCAGTCTCAGATAACTTCTGATGGTCAAGGAGAGGCTTGGGGAGGAAGTGGCTTCTTCGAAATGACTTCGCAGTGGATGCTTTGGCAAGTGAATCCTTTATGGATGACCGACGAGGAGTATCATTGGAAAGCTTTTATGGATCAAACGCATCTGGCATTTTTAAGTCTCGGCAATATATACCATTCTCCCTATGTTCTTGAATATTGGAGTGAGAAGCGCGGATTACCGTTTATTGCAGAGATGTTTCGTCAGGGTAAAAAAGGAGAGGATCCCGTGATGACTTATCAACGAATGACCGGATTAAGCCAGCTGCAATTCAATGATGAAATGTTTGATGCTTACAGACATCTGATAACCTATGATATGAATCGCGTACGTGATGTTGCCAAACCTTATGCTAATCGTTTTACCTGCAAGCTCGATACATTAGATAACGGTTGGATGCAGATAAACAAAGGACGTTGTCCTCAGAACTATGGATTTAATGCCATCCGTCTGAATATTCCTTTACCAGGAAAGAAAGTAACTGTTTCATTTAAAGGTATTGCCGGAGCTGAAGGTTTCAATAAGGTTAATATAGATAAAGCCGGCTGGCGTTATGGTTTTGTTGGTGTGAGAAAAGATGGAACAGCTATTTATGGTTCTGCTGGCAATCAGGCAAAAGAGAAGATTTCTTTTAATGTACCTAAAGGAGAACCTTTAGCCTACCTTTGGTTAGTTGTGATGGGAGCTCCTACAGAACATTGGATGAATCCCGACGCTATTCCTAATATGAATGAAAATGAACACGAAAAAACAGCTCCTCAACCTGATGCTGAGTGGCCTTACCAAATAAAAATACAATGAACAATATTATCTCTTTTATAAAAAGTGGAATAAAAGCAGGAACATTAACTGCCTGCTTATTTATTTCGCCTGCCGTTGCACATGCTGCAAAAAGTATATCACTTTTATCGCCGGATAAACATATTCAGGTAAGTATACAACTCGGTGATACGCTTAGTTTTAGCATTATTCGTGATAGAGCTTTGGTTCTGGCCAGATCAACGGCTTTTCTGGAGTTTGCTAATAATAAGAATGCTTCTGTAGGATTAGCTCCTCGCCTTAAAAGCAAGGAGTATAAAAAGATTGCGGAACAGATAGATGCTCCTTTTTATCGTTGCAGTCAGTTCGTTTCTGCATGCAATGAACTAAATCTGAAACTTCAGAATGGTGGAGTTATTTTTCGTGTCTATAACGAAGGTGTAGCTTATCGTTTTTATACAAACTCCAAAGAAGAAGTTATTATAAAGAATGAAGGAGCTGATTATCATTTTCCGAAAGATTATACAGCCTATCTTCCTTATTCAACAAACGACAGGAAACCAATGGCTATGGCTTACCAAAACACTTATGATGTTGCGACTTTATCCAAAGCACAGCAGAAACTGGCTTTTCTTCCTGTAACAGTCGATGAAGGTAACGGTCTGAAAGTTACATTACTTGAATCGGATTTGGAAAATTATCCCGGAATGTTTGTAAAGTCGGATACTTTAAAGACTAATCTGAAAGGAGTGTTTGCTCCTTATCCTGCCAAAACAGACTTTTATCCATGGCGCAGACAGGAATATGTAACTGCAACCTATGATTATATTGCACGTTCTAAAGGTAATCAGAAGTATCCATGGAGAGTGTTTGCTTTTACAACAAATGATACTGATATGCCTGTCAATAACCTGGTTTATGCACTGGCTTCACCTAATCGTATTGGAGATACTTCATGGATAAAGAGTGGTAAGGTGGCTTGGGACTGGTGGAACGACTGGGGATTGAAAAATGTTCCTTTTAAGGCTGGAATTAATACTGAGACATACAAATATTATATTGATTTTGCCTCTAATCATGGATTGGAATACATTGTTCTTGATGAAGGGTGGTATGCTCCAAAGAGTGGAGACATGCTTACTATAGTGAAGGATATTGACCTGCCTGAATTAATTAGATATGGCAAAAAGAAGAATGTGAATATTGTACTTTGGACAGTTTTCAATGTGCTGGATAATCAGTTGGAAGCAGCTTGCAAGAAGTATTCAGAGATGGGGGTTAAAGGTTTCAAGGTTGATTTCCTTGATCGGGATGATCAGACTGCCGTTCAAATGATTTATCGAATTGCTGAAACAGCTGCCAAGTATCATCTTATTCTCGACTATCATGGAATTTATAAGCCCACCGGTATGAACCGGACTTATCCTAATGTGATCAATTTTGAAGCTGTTTTTGGAATGGAAGAAGCCAAGTGGAGTACCCGTGAAAAGGATATGCCGCTTTATGATGTAACCTTTCCATATATTCGTATGATGGCCGGATACGTAGACTTTACGCCGGGAGCTATGCGTAATGCTACTAAAAATGATTTCCAACCTGTATATTATCACCCGATGTCAATGGGAACACGCTGTCATCAGTTGGCTATGTATCTGGTTTACGATTCTCCTTTTACAATGCTGGCCGACTCTCCAAGTAGTTATTTGGCAGATGAACCATGTACNGATTTTATTTCTNCGTTGCCTACGGAAGTGGATGANACTCGTGTGTTGAGTGGTGAGATGGGTAAATACATTGTTACTGCCCGCAAAAAGGATATTAACTGGTACATAGGTGGNATGACCAATTGGGATGAGCGTGATGTTACCTTAGATTTCTCTTTCCTTGGAAAGGGAGAAGTTTATCGTGCNACTCTTTATAAAGATGGTGTGAATGCAAACAAGGATGCTTCCGATTATCAGGTAGATACTTTGATGATAAAAAAAGGAGATGTACTGAATCTACATTTGGCTTCCGGAGGTGGTTTTGCTTTGACTTTGGAGCGCGANTATGCTTGCCGGATGAAACNAACNGTTCCACCTGNNGGTAAATTCGATCCGTTTTATAAGAAATACNTNAATGCGAATGGNTTTCCCGTTATTTCTTCAGAAAAAGTAAGTGATGAGGCTCTTGCCAAGGCTAGTGAGATTGTTTCTTTGATGCTTGCCAAATGTACCAAAGCGCGTGAATATATGATTAAAAAGGGTTGCCATGTGATGGTTATCGGTGCTACTGAAGAGACATGTGATATCCCTGAATTTAAACATATCTGTAATTGTGAGGACAGCATTAAGTATTGGAACTGGCGTGCCCGTGGATTTGGCGGAGCACCTGAAGATGAATTCTCTTCGAGCTGTGGAGAAGAGAACCTTCTTTGTCTGCCACGTGATAAATATACCGGCGAAAACATTCTTATTCACGAATTCGCTCATCTTATTGATTTTATAGGCCTTCGGGGTACTGATCCGGAATTTTTCAATAAGCTGAATCAGGCTTACAATCATGCAAAAGAGACAGGACTATGGAAGAATACTTATGCCATATCAAATGTGGCAGAATATTGGGCTGAATGCGTTCAGAGTTTTTTCAATTGTAATCGTTGGAGCGAAGAAGCCGACGGAGTTCATGGTAATGTTAACCGCCGTATAAAATTGAAGGATTATGATCCCGAAATGTATAATCTGATAAAGCAGTATTTCTACGAGATTAATATTCCGATTAATAATAAAATACATCGATAATGAGAATAAAGCATCTTCTTTTACTGATTCTTTTAGTTTGCCTGAACGTGCAGGCCAAGACGAAAGGTCAGCAAACGGCCTGGAATTCTCCACAAGCCGGGAATCCTATTATACCGGGATACTTTGCAGACCCAACCGTCAGAAAATTTGGCGATACTTATTATATTTATGCCACAACAGATGGAAATGGTGGCGGCCTTGGTCCTTCTCAGGTATGGGTTTCCAAAGATTTTGTAAACTGGACCATTATGCCTATGAACTGGCCAACTACCTATCACATCTGGGCTCCGGATGTAATGAAAGGCAAGGATGGTAAGTTTTATATGTATTACTGCGAGCCTTGCAAGGTTTATACCGGTGTGTCTGAAACACCGCGCGGTCCATGGAAGAACTATCTTGGCAATGATACTACCGTTCTTGTGCCCGACAGGTTTGTAAAAAACGTAATCACTCTCGACGGGCAATCTTTTGTTGACGATGATGGCTCTACTTACCTTTATTGGGGCACATGGGGTATCTACAAAGATTTTGGATGTGGAGTGGGCAAACTGACTCCCGATTTGAAAGGCTTTTCAGAGAAAAAGATAATTCCGAATACTCAGGCTACGGACTTTTTTGAAGCTCCGTTTATGATTAAAAAGGATGGAATCTATTATTTTACTTATTCATCCGGACATTGCGAAGATCATACTTACAGAGTGCAGTATGCAACTAGTAAAACCGGACCGATGGGGCCTTTTGACTATGCTAAGAATAATCCAATTCTGGCAACAAATGCAGACAGTACCATTCATGGACCGGGTCATCACAGTATTCTTCAGGAAGGAGATAATTATTATATTGTCTATCATTGTCACAATATTCCTTGTTCTACAAGAGGTATGCACAGACAAATTGCTGTCGATAAACTAATCTTTACGAAGGACGGGCAGATAGAAAAAGTAGCAGCTGGGCACAATGGTATTGGTTATCTGCAACCTTCTACCAATTCTTTTCCAAATGTAGCTCTAGGCAAAACGGTTAAAGCATCTTCTTTTTATGGAGAATCGTTCAAACCTGAATATGCTGTGGATGATAATAATGCAACTCTTTGGCGTCCACGTACCAGCGGAAGGGAATGGATTGAGATTGATCTGGAAAGAGAATATGATATCCGTAGAATATGGACGCAGTTTGAGTATCCTACTTCCTATTATCAATACACGATTGAAACTTCTGTTGATGGAAAGCAATGGAGTATATTCTCTGATAAACGCAATAATAAACTTGCCGGTAGCCCAATGACTGATTTCGGTGAGGCTCGTGCCCGTTATGTCAGGTTAACAGTTACCGGAAGCGAAAAGACCGGAATGATAGGAGCTATTTGGAATATTAAGATATTTGAGGGAAGTAAGACTGATCCTCCTCAGAAGTTAGTACAGGTTACACCGTCATCTTTCGTAAAAAAGGTTTGTGACAAAACGAATAAAGAGTATAACTGTTGGGAAAATAACAACGGAATGTTGGCTGGAAGCTTTATCGCAAACGGAAATATTTCAATGATTGAAAAAGAGAGCAGGGGAGCTATTCATATTCCTGCAAATGCTTGGTTGGAGTCTATGTTTACCATGCCTCAAAGCTTCTATATGTCACAACCATATACCATTTCTTATCGTGTTTATGGAACTATGAAAGAGGTGCTGAATAAGATTGTAAGTTGGGATTCTAAACAATCAAAGAGTCTGGCATCCATCAATAATAAAGAGACAAAAGCCTCAGCATGGCATTATGTATCTCTTACTTCTGACGGAAAGAAAGAATCAGTTTATATGGATAATGTACTTGTTTCTTTGGGCAAAGCATCGAAGATGAGTATGAAAAGCCAGAAGCTTGTGATTAAAGGAGGAGAAAATGTAGTTATTATCTCCGATCTCAGGATTTACAACTGGCAGTTGGCTGTGCCAGAGATTATGTTCGACGCATCATTGCAGGATGAGGCTCCGGTTAAACCAGTCTCAATAAATAAAGAAATGCTTGTCGATATCAATGCTGATAATTATATGCCCGGAGTTTCACTTCGACAGATAGAAAACGGACAAGGAATCAAGGGAGGATTCAGATCACTTGCTTCTCCAATTTCCGTTGAACGGAAAAATAACCGTTTGGCATTTGCTTTTAATGGTGCACAAGAGTTCCAGTCAAGCTTTCAGTTACCAGAGTCTTTCTCGGACAATACACCATATTCTATCACAGCATGGGTACTGAATCCGGAAGTAGAAGTCAACGAATGTATTATCGATCTGATTCCTGCACAAGGCGAACTGGAAAAAATTGCTTTTGGATGGGGAACAGAATCTCGTAACGGAGTAATCTGTCACAACGGATGGTTCGAAGATTCGGGTATTCCGGAATTGAAAGGCTCCGGAGAATGGAAACATATAGTTATTACTTACGATGGATATATGGAGAAGATTTTCATTTATGGCAAGCTGGTAAAACAGAAAGATATTGTGTTGCGATTGCCACTAAGCCCGTATGTTACTCTTGGGCGAACTGCTGAACATGAGTGGCCGTTTGCAGGATGGCTTCATTCGCTCAAGGTATATAATTACCCATTAAGTGAAACAGATATTACAACCGAATTTACTTCGGATAAGCTTAAAGTGGATTAAAATGAGCTATAATTAGAATAATATTATTCTGATACGCGAAAATATTTGATTACTTTTATGCCTTGTTAAAAGTAGAGGTTATAATGATATAGAGTATTCTTCTTGAATGAAAATAATTAGATTAAGATGATGATAGTGAACAAAGAGTATGCTGCTTTGAGCTCTTGTTAAAATGGAACTCAAAGCTAGCTTACCCCAAAACCGAGATTAAGTAAAAAGAACTTTTCAGTTAAATTCTCTATAGAAGTTGTTTTTGGAAAAAGGTGTACGCCTATTAAAAATATACTCTACTCTAAACAGATATAAGGTGTACACTTTTATGATAAAACAACGCCAGTAGATTACTTAACTAACAAGATAAAGCACATTAGATAACGATTGATAATAAACAAATACTGAAGAACCATGAAAAAACAACTAGCCGTAGCACTATTAAGTCTGAGCATAGCAATGCAGGCGCAGGTTAAGCAAAGTGGCGGATATCCAATTACTCCAGTACCTTTTACTTCGGTTAAGGTAACAGATTCCTTCTGGGGACAGCGTCTTAAGGCGAGCCGTGAAGTGACTATTCCTTTGGCATTCAAAAAATGCGAAGAAACAGGACGGTATGAAAACTTTGTAAAAGCTGCTCATCCTAGTGAATCTTATAAGGTGGAAGGTTTCTCTTTCGATGATACCGATGTCTATAAAACGATAGAAGGAGCAAGCTACTCCATGCAGACTTTTCCCAATAAAAAGTTGGCTAAATATATTGATAGTGTATTGGTTATTGTTGCAGCAGCACAGGAACCGGATGGATATCTTTACACCTCACGCACTATGAACCCTAAGCATCCTCACGAATGGGCTGGTAGCAAACGTTGGGAAAAGGAAGAAGTACTTAGTCATGAATTATACAATCTTGGACACATGATTGAGGGTGCCATTGCTCATTATCAGGCTACAGGAAAAAGAAACTTCCTTGATATTGCCATAAAATACGCGGATTGTGCGGAAAGATCCATTGGAGATAAACCGGGACAGGTTACTGTTGTGCCGGGACATCAGATTGCAGAGATGGCGCTTGCTAAACTTTATGTGGTGACCGGACAAAAGAAATATATTAATTTGGCTAAATTCTTGCTGGATAAACGCGGATATACTGAAAATAAAGAAGAATACAATCAGGCATATAAACCGGTTCTGCAGCAGGATGAGGCTGTAGGTCATGCTGTTCGTGCAGCTTACATGTATTCCGGTATGGCAGATGTTGCAGCTCTTACAGGAGATAAAGGTTATATTGATGCCATCGATAAAATATGGGATAATATTGTAAATAAGAAACTATATATCACGGGTGGAATTGGAGCAACTAGTAATGGTGAGGCTTTCGGCGAAAATTATGAATTGCCTAATATGTCTGCTTATTGTGAAACCTGTGCAGCTATCGGTAATGTTTATCTAAACTATCGTTTATTCCTGTTACATGGTGAAGCTAAATATTATGATGTACTTGAACGTACTCTTTATAATGGCTTAATTTCCGGCGTATCTTTAGATGGCGGTGGCTTCTTCTATCCAAATCCATTGGAATCCATCGGTCAACACCAACGTCAGCCTTGGTTTGGTTGCGCTTGCTGTCCGTCAAATATCTGCCGTTTCATTCCTTCCATTCCCGGATATATCTATGCAGTTCATAACAACGATGTTTATGTAAACTTGTTTATGGCCAATAGTTCTGATTTGAAAGTGAATGGTAAGAATGTAACTTTGAAACAAAGCACCAGTTATCCTTGGAATGGTGATATAAAACTGGAAGTATCTCCGAAAGGAAAACAAAATTTTGCAATGAAGATTCGTGTTCCGGGATGGGTTCAAGGCTCAGTTATTCCTGGAAATCTTTATAGTTATACAGATAAAAAGACACTTGGATATACAGTAAAAGTAAACGGTAAAGTTGTTGAAAGCAATATAGAAAAAGGATACTTCACTATTCCTCGTACATGGAAAAAGGGGGATGTAGTAGAGGTTCATTTCGATATGGAGGTACGTACTGTAAAAGCTAATCAGCTGGTGGAAGCCGACAGAGGAAAAATCTCAGTAGAACGTGGACCTCTGGTTTATTGTGCTGAATGGCCTGATAATGATTTTAGTATTCAAAGTGTTATCATGAATAAGAAGCCTGTATTCAAAGTTGAAAAGAAATCTAATCTACTTTATGGCATTGATATGATTCAGACAGATGCTCAGACTTTAAATTATGATGATAAAGGAAAACTTATTGCTAAAGATGTAAAACTTAACCTGATTCCTTATTATGCATGGGCACACCGTGGAAGTGGGGATATGGCTGTTTGGTTGCCAATCGACCTGAACGCAACTCGTCCTGCCATGCCTCCAACCATTGCTTCCGAAAGCAAAGTTTCTGCATCACACAATGTAAAATCAATATCAGCAATCAACGACAGGCTACTTCCTAAAGATGGAAATGATAAATCAGTACCTTATTATCATTGGTGGCCGAAAGAAGGATCTACTGAATGGATTGCTTACGATTTCGGCGGAGAAAAAACTGTATCCAGATCTTCTGTATTTTGGTATGATGATGCTCCATGGGGAGGATGCCGTGTTCCAAAATCATGGAAACTGTATTATAAGAATTCTGCTGGTGAATGGAGTCCTGTAGAAAACTCTTCGGCTTATGGTATTGAAAAAGGAATTAGTAATGAAGTAATATTTAAACCGGTAACGACTAAAGAACTAAAACTCGAAATTAATCTTCCGGAAAAGAATTCTGCCGGTATTTTTGAATGGGAAGTAGAATAGCATGATGAAAAGAATTTATTTATTAGCAATTGGCGCATTACTTTCGGGTAATGCGCTTTATGCACAAGGCACGCTGAACGATTATCAACGTGCTTTTTCTCTGAGTAGTAATTTCAAGGACAAGGTATTTTACTCGGACGTAAATCCTCAATGGATTGGAAATACAAATCAGTTCTGGTATGTGCGTAACACTCCTCAGGGGAAAGTGTACGTAGTAACAGACGCAGTAAAGAAAACACGAAAAGAACTGTTCGACCATCAGAAGTTGGCTAAGTTACTAGCCTCATCTGCAGGTCAGACTATTGATGCCACAAAACTTCCCCTTCAGGAACTACAAGTTAACCCTTCGCTGGATACGCTCCGTTTTATATATAATAATTATAAATGGATGTATTTGAGTAAAAGGAGTAACCTTGTAAATGAAGGAAGAGTGGTTAAGCCGGAATACAAGTATTGGAACGAATGGGACGATGAACGCGTTGGAGATCCCGTGGTTTCTCCGGATGGGAAACTGACTGCCTTTATTAAGAATCAGAATGTATATATAAAAGATAACCTGTTTGGTAAAGAAAAAGCGTTGAGCTTCGATGGATCACCGGGTGAATATTACTCGGCTTACATCCATTGGTCGCCCGATTCAAAGAAGGTGGCTGTGATGAAATTCCGTCCGGCTGAAAAAAGATATATCTATTTTGTGGAATCGTCGCCGGCAGGTCAGATACAGCCCAGGCTTCATAAACGAGAATATGCCAAACCTGGTGATGCTCTTCCTGTTAAATGTCCGTATATTTTTGATGTAGCTACCGGAGAATCTCAAATACCTTCAACAGAACTATTCAATAGTCAGTTCGAACTTAGAGGACCAGAGTGGAGTTCTGATAGTAAGTCTGTTTTGTTTGAGTACAACCAAAGAGGACATCAGGCTTTTCGTGTATTGGAACTATCGGCCGAAACAGGAAAGGTGAGAACTATAATTAATGAAACCAGTAAGACTTTTGTGAACTACAATCGTTATTTCCGCAGAGACCTAGCTAATGGTAATGAAATAATATGGATGAGCGAGCGCGATAATTGGAATCATCTTTATTTGTATGACCGTAAAACAGGAGAGGTGAAGAATCAAATAACAAAAGGAGAGTGGTACGTGCGCGATGTTGTTCATGTGGATGAGGCTAAAAGGGTTATTTATTTCTCAGCCAATGGAATGGTGGCTAACGAAGATCCCTATTTGGTTCGTTATTATCGTATCAATTTTGATGGTTCCGGACTTACTTGTCTTACTCCCGAAGAAGGAATGCATCAGGCTTGGTTCTCAAAGGATATGAAATACATGGTAGATGTTTACTCCATGGTGAATAAAGCACCAATTGCTTTACTCCGAAATACGACCGACGGAAAAGAAATTATGCCGCTTGAAAAAGCAGACATCACTGAATTAGTAAAAGCCGGATGGATTGCTCCTGAACCTTTCTGTGCCAAAGGACGTGATGGGAAAACGGATATATGGGGCGTAATTATCCGGCCAACGAACTTTGATCCGAATAAGAAATATCCTGTTTTGGAATATATTTATGCCGGACCGGGCAGCCAATATACTCCTAAATCATTTATTCCGCTCCTGAGATTTCATTCAACGATTGCTGAGTTAGGTTTTATAGTTATTCAGATGGATGGTATGGGAACTTCTTTCCGTTCGAAAGCATTTGAAGAAATTATCTATAAGAATCTGAAAGACGCGGGATTCCCTGATCGTATTGCCTGGACCAAAGCAGCTGCGAAAAAATATCCATATATGGATATAGACAGACTTGGGATTTTTGGCGGTTCGGCCGGTGGACAAGAAGCAATGATGGCTACGCTTTTCTATCCGGAACATTATAAAGCTGCTTATGCAGGTTGCGGATGCCATGATAACCGAATGGATAAAATCTGGTGGAATGAACAATGGATGGGTTATCCTATTGGAAAAGAATATGCAGAATGTTCTAACGTAGAGAATGCTCATTTGCTAAAAACTCCTCTTATGCTGGTTGTTGGCGAAATGGACGATAATGTAGACCCGGCTTCCACTATGCAAGTGGTAAATGCACTGGAGAAAGCAAATAAAGAATTTGAACTGGTTGTTATTCCTGGTAGTAATCACACATTAGGTGGTGATTATGGTGACCATAAAAGATATGATTTCTTCGTAAAACATCTTATGGGGGTTAATCCTCCGGCATGGGATGCTATTAAGTATAAATAAGTTCAATAGGTTAGGTTTTCAGCTTATTTTGCAAGAGGCGGTTTCATATTGAAATCGCCTCTTTAGTTCTATGATCTATTATTAATATTCAATTTTTTTCTGAATTTCTGAGTTTATGAGTTTGATATAAAGCTTAAACTTAGACTATGTAATAGCTCTGAATCGTGAAATAGTGACAATGAAGTATATTAATCAGAATTGGTTGGTATACAGTTGCCAAGAGTATGGATGGGTGTCTTTTATTTAGTTTAAAATTATACCTTTGTAGCTTAAATAGTTATAATTATGAATTTTGTAATAGAATCTGGCATTCCTGCTGATATTGATAAATTAGAAAAATTATACGATGATCTGAATGATTACTTGTCTGCTACTATTAATTACCCTGGATGGATAAAGGGTATTTATCCCATTCGTGAAAATGCGGTTACTGGTGTCCAGAATAATAATCTTTTTGTTGTTAGGCATGAAGGCAAGATTGTTGGTTCTATTATTTTAGATCATCAGCCTGAAGAAGCCTATCATGGCGTTAAATGGAAATTAGATGTAGATTACAGCTATATTTTTGTAGTACGTACTTTTGTAGTGCATCCTTCATTCCTGAAAATAGGGGTTGGTCGTGNTTTGATGGATTTCTCGTTTGAACTGGCTNAAAANTCANGNNTGAAATCTATTCGTTTGGATGTNTACGAAAAGAATATTCCAGCTATTTTGTTGTATGAGAAATGCGGTTTTGAATATATTGANACNGTAGATTTGGNNNTGGGCAANTATGGGCTGGATTGGTTCAAACTATACGAGAAAGTTATTTGAGGTTTNAGNTTNATCAGACNGAAAGCAATTTATTCTCTNCCAATCTCGGAAATTATGTGTCTNGTCGTTTATCTACCGATAAAATGCTTGAACTACTGTTTTTTTGCATAAAATAAGTACNAACTNGGGTTTAGGAGTGATCCGTTNTTCTCTAGTTTTCAGAAAAAATAAATCCCCGATAATTAATAATTATCAGGGATTTTCTTGAATTGCTTTTGTCGCTTCAGTGATCCGCTTGGGGCTCGAACCCAAGACCCCAACATTAAAAGTGTTGTGCTCTACCAGCTGAGCTAGCGAATCAGATCGTTTGTTTCTCAATTGCGAGTGCAAAGGTACAACTATTTTCTAAAATACCAAACAATTCCAAGCTTTTTCTTATCTTTGTCTTCGAAATTCAACTCTATACATTATATATATGGCTGACGATAAAAAGATAATTTTCTCAATGGTAGGAGTTAGCAAAGCTTTCCAACCAAACAAACAAGTATTGAAAAACATCTATCTTTCTTTCTTTTATGGAGCAAAGATTGGTATTATTGGTCTTAACGGATCTGGAAAATCTACTTTACTTAAGATTATTGCCGGACTTGAAAAGTCTTATCAGGGAGAGGTGGTCTTTTCTCCGGGATATTCTGTAGGATACCTGGCACAGGAACCTCATTTGGATGATACTAAAACTGTGAAGGAAGTCGTGATGGAAGGTGTGCAAAGCATTGTCGACACTTTAGCTGAATACGAAGCTATCAATCTGAAATTCGGAGAGCCTGAATATTATGAGGATCAGGATAAAATGGATGCTCTTTTTGCTCGCCAGGCAGAACTTCAGGATATAATTGATGCAACCGATGCGTGGAATTTGGACAGTAAACTAGAGAGAGCGATGGACGCCCTTCGTTGTCCACCGGAAGATCAGCCGGTTAAGAATCTTTCAGGAGGTGAACGCAGACGAGTTGCTTTATGCCGATTATTGCTTCAACAACCAGATATCTTGTTGCTTGATGAACCTACTAACCACCTGGATGCCGAATCTATTGACTGGTTGGAACAGCATCTTCAACAATATGCAGGTACTGTTATTGCGGTTACTCACGACCGTTACTTCCTTGATCATGTTGCCGGATGGATTCTGGAACTCGACCGTGGCGAAGGTATTCCATGGAAAGGTAATTACTCTTCCTGGCTGGAACAGAAAACCAAACGTATGGAGATGGAAGAAAAAACTGCTAGCAAACGTAGAAAAACTTTGGAACGAGAATTGGATTGGGTGCGCATGGCACCAAAGGCTCGTCAGGCTAAAGGTAAAGCTCGTTTGAATTCATACGATAAATTATTGAATGAAGATCAGAAGGAAAAAGAAGAAAGACTTGAGATCTTTATTCCTAATGGTCCACGTTTAGGTAATAAAGTAATTGAAGTGAAAGGCGTTACAAAAGCTTATGGAGATAAGTTATTGTTTGATAACCTTGAGTTTAATCTTCCACCTAATGGTATAGTAGGGGTCATTGGTCCTAACGGTGCCGGTAAAACAACCCTTTTCCGTTTGATTATGGGATTGGATCATGTTGATAAAGGTACATTTGAAGTGGGTGAAACAGTTAAGATTGCTTATGTTGACCAACAACATAAAGATATAGATCCTAATAAGAGCGTTTATCAGGTAATTTCAGGAGGGAATGAACTTATGCGCATTGGTGGGCGTGATATCAATGCACGTGCATATCTTTCTCGCTTTAACTTTTCCGGAGGTGATCAGGAAAAATTATGCGGAATGCTTTCGGGGGGTGAACGTAACCGACTTCATTTGGCAATGGCTTTGAAAGAAGAAGGAAATGTACTTTTACTTGATGAGCCGACCAATGATATTGATGTTAATACACTTCGTGCTTTGGAAGAAGGTTTAGAAGATTTTGCAGGTTGTGCTGTTGTTATTTCGCATGATCGTTGGTTCCTGGATAGAATCTGTACACATATTCTTGCTTTTGAAGGAAATTCAGAAGTCTTTTTCTTTGAAGGTTCATATTCAGAATACGAAGAAAATAAGATGAAACGTTTAGGGAATGAGGAACCAAAGCGTGTAAGATATCGTAAATTAATGGTAGATTAATAATATTTTATAAAATAGGGCGAAAAGCTTCGAGATTAGTTTCGAAGCTTTTCTTTTGCTTATAATTCTAATTTTGCTTTCTAAATATAAAAAAATGGTATAGAATGTAATATTAATGTAATTTTTATTAATTACATTTGTTGCTTGAATTTTATAGAGCTAAATATTTTTTATTTTAATCAAATAATTAACAAGCAGAATTATGAGAAAATTTTTTGTTCATTTTCTATTGGTAACTTTGCTTACAACTTTTTGCGCAGCTACATCTGTTGCTCAATCGGTTGTTAAGGGTAAGTTGGTAGATGCGGAGACTAATGAAGGCTTAATTGGTGCATCTGTAATGGTTGAGGGCACTTCTCAGGGTATCATTACAGATTTGGATGGTTCTTTTACTTTAACTTTAAAGTCAGGAACAGGTACTTTATTATTTAAGTACATCGGTTACAAGGATCAGAAAATGAAAGTTACTAAAAAAAAGGGTACAGTTGATTTAGGAACTGTAAAGATGGAGGCTGATGCTGTTGCTTTAGCCGATGTTACAATTACTTCTTCAATTGCTATCCAACGTAAAACTCCAGTGGCAGTATCAACTATTGATCCTGTATTTATTGAAGAAAAGTTAGGTACGCAGGAATTTCCTGAAGTATTAAAATCAACACCAGGTGTGTATGCTACTAAAAATGGTGGTGGATATGGTGATGCAAAGATTAACATGCGCGGTTTTCAAGCTGCCAATGTAGCTGTAATGGTAAATGGTATTCCAATGAACGATATGGAATGGGGTGGCCTTTACTGGAGTAACTGGGCTGGCCTTTCTGATGTTACAAGATCAATGCAAACACAAAGAGGACTTGGTGCTTCTAAAGTTTCAGCTCCTTCTGTAGGTGGTTCTATCAATATTGTAACTCGTACTATTGATGCTAAAAAAGGCGGATCTGTATCTTACGCAATGGGAAATGATGGTTATAATAAACTTTTATTTAATGTATCTTCCGGTTTAACTAAGAATGGCTGGGCTATGACACTTCTAGGTGGAAAAACCTGGGGTAATGGCTATATTCAAGGAACAGAATTTGAAGGTTACAACTATTTCCTTAATATTGCTAAGAGAATAAATGATAATCATCAGATTTCTTTAACTGCTTTCGGTGCTCCTCAATGGCATAATCAAAGAAGTAACTATGATGGTTTGTCAATTGAAGGATGGCAACAGGTTAAAAACTATATGAAAGGTGATAGCCCTTATAAGTACAATGCAACTTTTGGTTACGGATTAAATGGTGAACGTAAAACTTCTGCTCATAATGAATATCACAAACCTCAGATTTCTTTAAATCATTTATGGCAGGTTAATGAAAAAACCAGCTTAAGTACTACTCTTTATACTTCTATTGGCCGAGGTAGTGGTTATAATGGTCAAGGTTATACAAAAAATTTGGCTGATTCATGGTACGGATCAACTGACGGTGTTTTAAATACAACCTATCGTAATTCTGATGGAACTTTTGCTTATGATCAGATTTATGCTATAAATGAAGCTAGTCAAAATGGCTCTCAAATGGCAATGTCTAAATCAATCAATAATCATAACTGGTACGGATTACTTTCTACATTTACATCTTCTTTAACTAAAGAGATTAATTATTATGTAGGCCTTGACTTAAGATATTATGTAGGACAGCATACTAACGAACTTATTGATCTTTATGGTGGTGATTTTTATATTGACCGCTATCGTAAGGATGTAAAACCTGAAAATAATAGTGCAGCTGCATTAGGTACAGATTTTACAAACAAAAAATTAAAAGTTGGCGATGTTGTTTATCGCGACTATAATGGTTATGTAATGCAAGAAGGTGTATTTGGACAAATTGAGTACAATAAAGATAAATTAAGCTCATTTATTGCAGGGTCAGTTTCAAACACTGGTTATTGGAGAAAAGACCATTTCTATTATGATGATAAACATGCAAAATCAGAAACATTAAACTTTATTGGTTTTACAGTTAAAGGTGGTGCTAACTATAACCTAACTGAAAATCATAATGTCTTTGCTAATGTTGGTTATATATCTCGTGCACCTTTCTTCTCTGGTGGTGCATTCCTTTCATCAACTGTAAGTAATGCTACTAATCCTGATGCTATTAATGAAAAAATATTTTCTGTTGAATTAGGATACGGTTATCGATCTAAATATTTCACTGCAAATGTTAACGCATATAGTACTGCATGGATGGATAAAACTACAACCAGAACTCTTACTTTGAAGGACGGCGACCGTGCTCAAATCAATATGTCTGGAGTAGATGCTCTTCACCAAGGTATTGAAGTGGATCTTGCAGCTCATCCATACTATTGGTTAGATATTACTGGTATGTTTTCAATAGGAAACTGGAGATGGAACAGCAATGCTACAGGTTATTTCTATAACTCAGCTGGTCAGCCATTGACAGGTGAATATGAAGCTGATGGTATTACTCCAAAGATTGCATCAGGTATTCAGGCTGCTGATCACGCAAAAATGACAGTTTATCAAAAAGGAGTTAAGGTTGGTGGATCTGCTCAGACAACAGCGGCTTTAGGTGCTAAATTCAGACTTAGCAATAATTTTCGTGTAGGAGCAGATTATAGCTTATTTGCACGTAATTATGCAGATTTTGCATTGGCATCAAATGATATTATAATGAATGGTGAAAAAACATTTGGTAGCCCATGGCGTATCCCTGCAGCTAATCTAGTTGACTTGAATGCTAGCTATTCATTCCCAATTGGAAGTGTAAAAGCTGTTTTATATGGTAATGTTGAGAACTTATTCAACCAGGAATATATTGCTGATGCTTATGATGGTGGTGGTCACAACTGGCAATCTGCATATCGTGTATTTTATGGATTTGGACGTACATACTCGATAAGACTTAAACTTAACTTTTAATCCTTTATAGAGATAATTAATTATGAAAAAGTATATAATATTAAGTTTTGTAGGTGCATTGTCGTTATTGTCAAGTTGTGATTATAACGATAAATATTTTGATGGACTGGATGATCTGGTTACGCCTACTAATAAATTAGCATTGGATTATACTCTGACAGGTGACGATTACGCTACTATTTCTACGTTATCTGCTAATAAAACCCTTGCCACAACTAATAATGTATCTTCTGCTTTAGCTGCAATAAAAACCAATCAATGTTTATCTGCTGCTATTCCGGCAGCTGATTATGTTCCTGCGTTTCTTGGATCTAAGTGGTATTCAGCTAGTGAAGGTGCTGCAATAAAGGTTACTTATAAGAAAAGTGTTAATCTTCCTGATTATGTAGCAAAATTAAGTGTTGCTCCAAACTATTCAGTTTCTGCAGCAAATTATAAAACTATTTGGGGAGCAAATTCATCTGTGAACTTCTTTACTCCTGCAAAGCCTGCATCAACAAATCTTCCTGTTATTTTGGCATCAGCTTATCCTGCTGCTGTTAGTGGTGATGTAGTTGCTGTAAATTATAATGAGTCTGCTAGTGAACCTACTATTCAAAGCGCTTTAAGTGAAGATTTTGAAGCTGGTACTGTTGGTAATGTTGCTTCAATAGCAGGTTGGGCAAATGTAACAACAGTTGGAACATATAGCTGGAGTGAAAAGACTTTTAGCAGTAACAAATATATTCAGGCAACTGCATATAACCATGCTGCTGGTGCTCTTGAAATGTATATGATTTCTCCTTCATTCNCAGTTACAGCTGGTCAGGTTTTCTCTTTTGATGCTTGTTTGGGNAATTATAANNCTGNAGGTGGAACNCTTANAGTTCTTATNTCTTCAAANCTTGCTGGTACTACTGCNAGTGATATCGCAGCTGCAACATGGGATGATGTAACATCTANTTTTACTATTCCTGTTCCAACAGGTACNTATGGAACNNTNGGTAAGGTNGGAGANTTACTTCTTTCTAAATATGTAGGAAAGAAAGTAAANATNGCTTTCCGTTATAATGGTGATANNTCAACAGGAGCAACTACAACTGTTCAGGTTGATAATGTTTCTGTNGCATTAGCTGGAGGTTCTTATACTACTAATGGTNCATTGTATACTTTCAATGGAACTAAATGGGTTACTTATACAGGCAATGGTTACTTCCTTACAAAGGCTGACTTTGCAACAATGGGTAGCAAATATGATAACTTTAGTTCAACAATGCCNGCTGATAATTATATTCCTCAATTCCTNAAATTGAAATATCCATATGCTCANGAAGGAAANACAATGGCAGTGGTTTATAAGTATTACACAGGATCAGCTACTGGATTACGTACCGATGAATATGTTTTCACCGCTGGAAGCTGGGTTAAGAATGACAATGTAGAGCAATTTACAGATCAATTTGTTTATACTAACGGAAAATGGGTATATGATCCAAGTGTGGTATTAAATTTAAAACCAGCTAAAGGTCTTGCTGATGTAACTGCATTCTACCAAAAAATAACAGATTATGTTTGGACTAAGATAGATCAACCTGCAGGCGTAACAGTTAAAGGTACAGGTTATACAACAAGTTATGGTAATAATGAATATTATTATGGTAGCTCAGCATATAACAATAACTTTGATTTCCGTCCATCTGCATGGAAAGCTCAGAATGCAACTGCATATTCTAGTATGACAGATGATCAACTAAAAGCAGAAATGTTTAAACGCTTACCTGCAGCATTTATCCCTGCGTTGGAAGCAACTTATCCAACAGCTACTACAGTTGCTGGTGTAAATGTAACTTATACTATTAATTTTGGAGTTTATACTGGAAGTTCTATTTCGGCACCAAATTATACTATAGTATATAAAGTAACAGGTACTGGTAAGTTTGAATATGTAGCAAACTCTTTGAAAGCATTATAAGAATTTACTCAATTNATATCAGAATGCCATCCTTAGAAAATAGGGATGGCATTTTTTTTCTGCACCATTCAATAAAAAATAAATTTCATCCCTCACTCCCTTACTTTTTTATCTAACCAATTAAATAGCAGTTTATTACAAGGCGATGGATTGATTTCTATCATCACCAAACCATCACCAAAAGGCATGAACCCTCACCTTTGTGAGCGCAATCTGCAAATTTCAGGCTTAATACGTCTTGAGCAATAATATAGGTTGAGTTTGATCGTTTTTGAATAAAAATAGCTCGAAAAAGGTAATGGATGGCCCAAAAAGTGAGGGCTTGGTGATAGTTTAAAATGCTACCCTCACTTGGTAATATGCTATATTTAAATGCATTACAAGGAAAAATGATGGAGTGAGGGACGGTTTTATTTTTTCAATAAGATGGGGTAGAAATACAAAGTCAAAACATCCCGCCTGTCTTTTTTAAAACGTAACCGGATGTTGAACAAACTCCCGCCGGCTTTCAAAAATAGCAGGCGGGAGTTTGCACATGTAGATTGTTTGGAAATGTCCTTTCCTGGATTAAGTTTACAGTTTCTGAGTTTACTGCTAGAACTGATTTACAATATTTTTCTTATTCCTAAACTAGCTTGATATTAGCTATTCACCAATGTTTTATATTTATTGGCCTATAAATCATATCCATTGGCCAATGATTTTTGATTGTCGGTGAATAATAGCTTGTCATTATATAATGATATATAGGCTAAAAAACAGATCAGGGAACTGTGCTTGAATTATTTCAACGCAGTTCCCCGATATTATTTAGATTAACCTATTTAGGATTAGTGATAGTGTTTCGAAGTCTTTAGTAATTTATTGCATGATCTTTTGGAAAATCATTTCCGCTCCATGCACGCTTAGAAGTCCAATCCATAGGAGCATCTGTCCAGAAAGGGTGAGAAGCTGGTAAGCCTAAAGGTAAGAAAGCAACTGAAGTTATATACATACTTCCATTGTTTGTATACCAGTCGGCAATATTGGGTTGACTTTGAGTGAAGCCAATACGGAGATATCCTTTTTCATTGAAATTCTTTCCGGAATCGAACATGTTATGCATAACAGCTGTGAGAGCTGCACGAACTTGTCCGTTGCTTAATTCTGCTGGTAGTTGTTCTTTCCATGCCAATTGTGCTAATGGTTGAAATACTCCCATGCGATAAGGTATTGAACGTCCAAAAACAGGGTAGGTACCTTCCGGAGAAATCAATCTTTCAAGTATCTGACTGTATTTCTGCATTCTCTTTAGTGCTACTTCGTATTGCTGAGTCGTTGTGATATTATTCTTTTTTAAATCGAGCATTACTTTTAAGCAGTCTACATACATAGGTTGAATTACGTAACTATTATAATAATCGAAAGCAAAGCTTGTTCCGTCACTATACCAGCTATCGCCTACATACCATTCTTCTATTTTTCTAAGGGCAGAATGGATACGATAATAATCTGGCTGAGCATTTGCTTTGGCTAAAAAGCATTCAATAGTTGAAGAGAATAATAACCAGTTTGTGTATGGTGGATCTACACGGCGCAACTGTTGGAATTCTGCAATATAGCGTTGCTTGGTTGTTTCATCCAATGGTAGCCATAATTGATCGTAGGCACGTAGAAAACTTTGAGCCACGTAGGCAGCATCAACCAATGGCTGTCCCTCTTTTCTCCATAAAAGATAATCGGCACTTTGAGGATCTACAGCATGTTTGTAACTATCTAAAGCCCATTCACGTAATTGTTTTCGTTGTTTTCCTTCTGTCGTATTGTCATCCGGCAGTGAAAGCCATGGAGCAACTCCGGCCATCAGTCGTCCGAAACACTCCATATAAGTAACTCGTTTATCTCTTCCATCCCATGTTGGACTGACTTCAACCTGCATTTCTTCACTTAACTTTCCATTACTCATGGCTTTTAATACAGGCGATGCTATTTTATATAAGGTATTAGCCCAATATTCACGATCGTGATTTACTCCTAAATATCTAGCCATTTCACAAGAAGCCAGTAAGAATGCTCCGACTCCGAAATTGGAGGTAGAGTTTTTATCAACGACTTGTCCGGGAATTGCTCTGTCACCAATAGGTTGAACATATCCTATCTTTCCACTCGATTGCATAGCTATTTTAGATAAATAATTCCAGGCCTTTTTGCAAACAGGACCATACGTGCCATTATCTAAATATCCGTTATTAATACCCCATAGCAATCCGTAGGTCATTAATGCAGTTCCGCTGGTTTCTGGTCCCGGAGCAAAACTTGCATCGTATAAACTACGTGTCCAGTAACCTTCAGGTTGTTGACATGCAGCTAAAGCAGACGCCATTTTTTTGAATTTGCTAATGAAAAAATCGCGATGGTTATAGTCTTTTGGTAAATCTTTCAGCACTTTGGCTAGTCCGGCTATAACCCAGCCATCTCCACGTGCCCAGAAATCTTTTTTATCATTACCACTTTTATGTTTTGGATATACATAACGAGCGTCGCGATAGTAAAGTCCTTCTTTTTCATCATACATTAATGAATCGCTATAAAGAGTATATTCATATAGCTTATCCAAATATTGTTTATTATTGGTTATTCTATATAATTTTGTCATAACTGGCATTACCATATAAAGACCATCTGCCCACCACCAATAATCTTTTCTGGCAGTGCTCATTTCATATTCCATTACCTGTCTTGCTCTGGCTATTTTTTTAGGATCGGGATCTGTTGCATAAAGGTCACAATATGTTTGAAAGCAAACCTGATAATCGCCAAATAATACATAGTTTTCACTTTCTCCATAAGTTAATTTCCATTCTGCTTTTTTTTCAGACTTAGCACCTTTCCATTCATTCTTTTGAGCCCAGGCTTCCGAATAATTTTTGTAAGCTGCTGTTCCGGTAAGAAAATAAGCTTCCATATTTCCGGTATGATAAACTGCATTATCCCAAAAAGCACGGCCATGTTCTGGATTTTGGCTTTGCCAGTAATGGTTTACTTTATGGATTATTCTAATAACTTCCTCCTGCTCATTTGGTTTATTAGTAAATGAGACAAGTAATAATGTAATTAATGGTAATACAATCTTAAACAATTTATTCATAGCACATAATTTATAAATAACAATTGTTGCAAAGTTATATTTATGATAGAAATATATGGACGAAAATACGTTCATTTTGGTTTAAAAAGGCTTCATTTGTTTCTTATTGTTGCAAATAGTGCCTTTTTTGAATCATTTGTGGTATTTATTTGTTCTGAAGTTATATAGTAGAAATAATAATTTTAATGTGCCGCAAATTATCTTTTCAATGAGAATTATTTGATAAGAAACTTGTTTTAATAATAAAGAATGAATTAAAATAAAAAAGAAAATCCCCCAGAAATTAATATTCCTGAGGGATCTTTTAATGCTTTATCGAATAAATAAAGTCGGCTGATTACTCAGCAGCAGGAGCTTCTTCTACAGCAGGAGCAGCTTCTTCAGCAGCTGGTGCAGCAGCGGCAGCTTCAGCAGCAAGTTCTGCAGCTTTCTTTTCTGCTAATACTTGAGCTTTTGCTTCATTGATTTTCTTTTCAGCATCTAAGCGTGCTTTAGCTTCAGCTTTAGCAGCTTCATCGTTCTTTGCTTTCAATGCAGCAAGACCGTTTTCTTTGTTGCCTTTCCAAGCTTCGAATTTAGCATCAGCTTCTGCTTCACCAAATGCGCCCTTAGCAACACCACCAAGTAGGTGCTTTTTCATGTAAACTCCTTCACGAGAAAGAATATTACGAACAGTGTCAGTAGGTTGAGCTCCTGTAAGAACCCAATATAATGCACGGTCGAAATCCAAATCTATTGTTGCAGGATCGGTGTTAGGGTTGTAAGAACCGATTTTTTCAATAAACTTACCATCACGTGGTGCTCTGCTGTCCGCAATAACAATCTGATAGAACGCGTAGCTCTTGCGACCGCGTCTTTGCAATCTGATCTTTGTTGCCATTTTAAATAATGTTTTTTAATTAATGATTTGAATTAATGCTAGTATCTCGTACTAGCGGGCGCAAAGTTAATTCTTTTGTTTTGAATGACAAAGAGTTCGAAAAAAATAATCACCAAAAAGAATAAATCCTTTTGGTGATTATTATGCAAAATNCCGNTTNTNNTNTTTAATNNAACGTTTNGTTATTTGTTTTATAACTCACGAAGCCATTTTTCCAATTCTTCAGTCCATTGACGTTTGTATTTGAAGTTATCACGGAATCCCCATCCATGACCTCCAATAGGATAAATATGCATTGATGCAGAAACTTTGTTCTTTAAAAGTGCAAGATAGTAGTTTACTCCATTTTGTGGAGGAACCGCACCATCATCATTTGAAAGAGCTATAAAAGCTTTTGGTGTTTCGGGAGTTACTTGCAATTCATTTGAATATAATGTTTCCAACTCTTTGCCAGGATTCTTTCCTATCAGATTTTCACGTGATCCTCCATGGGTATATGTTTTATCCATTGTAATAACCGGATAAAGCAATATTTGAAAATCCGGACGAGTCTCGGCTGTGAAGTGTGTTGCTAAAGTAGAAGCCAAATGTCCACCGGCAGAAGCTCCCATAATCCCAACTTTATGAACATCTATTCCCCATTCTGCTGCATGCTGGCGAACAATGGTAATAGCTTGTTTTGCATCCGAGATAGGCACTTCATTGTGACCGTTAGGCATACGATACTTTAAAACTATATATGTAATACCTTGAGTATTAAACCACGAAGCCATATCATGTCCTTCATGATCCATAGCTAAGCGAGCGTAACCACCTCCAGGACACATAATGATTGCTTTGCCATTACCATCCTTTGCTTTATAAACAGTTATAGTAGGAGAGACTACATTGCTAATGCGGTTTTTCTCATTTTCCTGTTCAGTTCCTTTTAGCTCATTAGAATTTGGCGCACCATTTGGCCATAGTGGCAATTCTATTGGTTTTTGAGCAAACAGAGCTGTTGTTGCAGTTAGCATCACAGTCAATAGTAGTTTTTTCATGTTTATTTTAAATTTGAAGATTTGTGCATTGTAGCTTTCACAAAATAAACGATCAATACCATGTATGCAATGATAGAAACAACTTCCGACCATGAATTAGCCAGCCATTCTTCGTTTACAAGGTTAACTCCGCAGAAACGGATACCTGCGCTGACAACTCCCATTAATGCACCACCGGCAATGAATCCGGAAGCAAGAAGAGTTCCTTTTTCTCTACGTTCTGAATTTATAGCATCATCGTTAGAACGGGTTGTAACATACCAATTGATAGCTCCACCTACTAACAGTGGAATATTCAATTCTAATGGAATAAACATACCAAGTGCAAATGCAAGTGCAGGTATTCCGCAAAGTGTAAGTACAATAGCAAGAACAGCTCCAATTCCGTAAAGTATCCATGGAGCACCAACGCCATTCATTAATGGTTCAATAACAGCTGCCATAGCATTTGCTTGTGGAGCAGCAAGCTGACCGCTTGAGAATCCATAAGTTTTATTCAATATAATCATTACACCACCTACAGTTGCTGCAGATACTATTGTTCCAAGGAACTTCCATGCCTGTTGTTTTGCAGGAGTTGTTCCTATCCAATATCCGATTTTTAAGTCGGTAATAAAACCACCGGCCATAGATAACGCTGTACAAACAACACCACCCATAACCAGTGCTGCAACCATACCTGATGGACCTTTTAATCCAACAGCAACCATAACTACAGAGGCTAAGATCAGAGTCATCAATGTCATTCCCGAAACAGGGTTTGTTCCCACAATAGCAATAGCATTTGCTGCTACAGTAGTGAAAAGGAAAGTTATTCCTGCTACAAGAAGAATGGCAACTATACATTGGTAAATATTTCCTTGCATTACGTCAAAGAAGAAAAATAAAAAGACTAAAGCAATTGTGAGAATAGAACCGATTGCAATAACTTTCATTGACAAATCGCGCTGTGTACGGGGAATATTTGTTTCTACATCACTGTTTCCACCCATTTCTTTAGCAGCAAGTCCTACTGCACTTTTAATAATTCCCCATGATCTGATAATTCCGATAATTCCAGCCATAGCGATACCACCAATACCAATGCTTTTTGCATAATATTTAAAGATTTCTTCCGGACTCATCATTCCTACAGCGGTAGTAATATCAGGATTCCACATGTTAAGAACACTGTCTCCCCATATTAAAGAAATACCAGGTATAATTACCCACCAAACTGCAAGCGAACCAAAACAAATAATTGCTGCATATTTTAGTCCGATTATATATCCTAAACCAAGAACGGCAGCACCGGTATTAACCTTAAATACCAATTTGGCCTTATCGGCAATCATTTCACCAAAACCGGTAACACGAGTCGTGAAGTTTTCATTCCACCATCCGAAAGTGGCAACGATAAAGTCGTATAGTCCACCTACCAAACTGGCAATTAAAAGAGGTTTAGCCTGGTTACCACTTTTCTCTCCGGAAACAAGAACCTGAGTTGTAGCAGTAGCTTCAGGAAATGGATATTTTCCATGCATCTCTTGTACAAAATATTTCCGGAATGGAATTAAGAATAAGATTCCAAGCACACCTCCTAAAAGAGAACTAAAAAAAACTTGAAGGAAGCTGACAGACATTTCAGGGTATTTTGCCTGAAGTATATATAATGCAGGCAGAGTAAAAATTGCACCGGCTACAATTACTCCGGAACTGGCTCCGATAGATTGAATAATCACATTTTCACCTAAAGCATTTTTCCTTTTTGCTGCGCTTGAAACTCCAACGGCAATAATAGCAATTGGAATAGCCGCTTCAAATACCTGTCCTACTTTAAGCCCAAGATATGCAGCTGCTGCTGAAAAGAGTATTGCCATGGCAACACCCCACATCACTGACCATGGAGTAACTTCCTTATACTGTTTATCAGGAGACATTAATGGGTTGTAAACTTCACCCGATTTAAGTTCTCTGAATGCATTTTCGGGCAATCCCGTTAATTTTTCGTCTTCTTCGTGTTTCATATTTAATAAATTGTTTTTTTATTGAACTTCAAAGAAACAAAAAATATCAATTATATGCAATTCTGAGTTTAACTAAAGTGTATTTAAATACAAAAAGAGGCCACTACTGTTTTGTATCGTAGTAACCTCTTTTCATTTACAAATTATAAATAGTCAGACTAGTCTATTTTATCTCAATAACTCGTTGAGCTTTCTTTTCTTCCTCTGGAGTTCTTTTCGGTATATTAATCGTTAGTACCCCATTATCCATTGCTGCTCCGATTTTATCTTTTACAACATTGTCAGGAAGATACATTGTTTGTTGGAATTTAGTGTAAGAGAATTCTCGTCTCAGATAACGGCTTTCCTTGTTTTCTTCTTTGTTTTCTTGCTTCTTCTCCATGGAAACAATCAGCTGATTGTCTTCATCTATTCTGATGTTGAAATCTTCTTTTGTCATTCCTGGAGCAGCAACTTCTACTTTGTATTCGCTCTCAGTCTCAATTACATTGATAGCGGGAGCAGTAGCGCTTGATTTGACCATCCAGTTGTTGTCGAATAAGTCATTAAATACGTCAGGTAACCAATTTTGAGATCTTCTAACAGGCATCATAATTTTAATCTCCTATCTTTTAAAAGTTAAACATTAAATCTATAATGAACTGGTTTTTTTTGAACTCAATTCCACTAAATAAATAACAATGTTCATGCCAAGATGGTTTACTGCATATTTGTCTCTTTACGCTGACATATTTTCTTTTATAGAATTGTTTTTAATGTCAATTTTACCTATTACTTAAAAGAAAGGAATCTCAAGAACCTGGTTCGCGAGAATAAGTAATTTAGGAGTAATGGAGCTGTTAAGCCGATAATAGAATAAAAGATCCAGAAAATATAATTTCGCCAGGAAATTACTGGGTGACATCCAATCAATAATGGGTCGAGACCATAATAAGCAATTTTTATATAACTGACGATTTTATAACTCAGAATACTGAGTACTATAATGGGCATTGTGTTGTTTCCCAGATATAAAAGAGATTTCTTTATNGTTAAATACGCAATGTTGTNACTCTTTCTGCNATCAAACCATGACGAAAATTTGTATGTCATAATCCATCCCAGAATTGCNGGTATAAATGTTCCTAAGTANAACTTTAATTTGGGATTAGACGCNANNGAAGTAGGATTTATATATGAGATTATACAAACTAGAATAAATGACGATATTAATATTGCGTTATCATATTTNAGATTNTCATTTATTCTGGAATTACGAAATATAAANCCTACGCCAAAATAGAATATACCATANATNTCTCTGATTCCGCCTTGAGGTATGTATGGAAGNTTNATTCTCCATAAAGACATTATAAATCCGGATATAAANGCAATTAAGCAAATNANTAGAGCTGTATTCGTATNTCTCAAATTAAATAGCTTTTTGATAAGATAAAAAAGAAGGCAAAATANNATGCTTGATATAAACAANGNACGTAANAACCAAAATGTGCCTAAAAATGTTTGTTCATAGTCGCCCATGCNGGTTATTATGTTGAACGCCTTCTTTANAATATCCTCAAAACTAAATAATTCTGAACGACCAAAACGAGCATTTAAAATATTNGCTTTNAAAAATNGGTTATGCAAGAAAAGAAATATCAGGCTCCATTTTACAAATGGTAAATANAANCCTTTAAACCTCTTTTTAATAAATAGGAATTTATCATCTGTATANTTTGTAGAAAAGAAATAGCCAGAAGCAATAAAGAATAAAGGCATATGAAAGCTATAAATAAAACGGCCCATAAAAGCAGGACAAGCTGAATGCCCTATTACCATTAATAATATACCAATACCTTTACAAATACTGATTGTATTGTTTTTCATCCCTGTTCTTTAAAAGGTAATGATATTATTTTCTGTCAAGCTTAAATCTGATTCTAAATTTACCTTCTGAATAATCTGTGCTGATTATTTTAAACGTTCCAATTTCAGATGTATTTTCTACGTGAAGACCAATGCAGGCACAAATGTCATAGTCGCCAACATATACTAATCTTAATGTTTCGCTCGCATCTTCGGGTAATTTGCTCAGGTCTACACATGCCAGAACCTCCTGACGAGATACAAAAACACTTGTAATTGGAAGATTTTGTTTAATGACTTCATTTACTCTCTTTTCTATTTCATCAATTTTATCAGCAGTAGGAGCTTCATTTAAAAAATAATCGCACTTACTTTTTTTCTTTTCTATATGGTTGGTTCTTGACCTTTCGCAGCCAAACATTCTTATCATTGTTTGATTTAGTATATGCTCTGCAGAATGCATTGGCGGAAATTCGGTTTTGTTATGCTCGTTTAATATTGGTTCTTCCATTTCTAATATTGTTTTTGCAAAGATACTATTTTTTAGGAATGGAGAATGGAACTTTAAAGTACTTCTTATTTTTCAAATGCAAAGTCCTTTAATGCTTCAAGTTCTTTTGCAATTTGAGTTTCCCATTCTTTTTGTTTAATTGGGTTACAGCCTGAATTGCTATCTAATGTATACTCACTTTTTCGGTTGACGAATTTAGTCATAAGTTTGTGATCTAACTCTTTTATTGTTTCTGTTCCAGAAATTATTGTCTTTCGGTTATCTCGCAAGGCTTTTCTGAATTCACGAGCGTAGATTTCGCATAAATCGAATAGTGTTTGCTGAAATATCAAAGTTTCTTTTACATTTGCTGTTGTATCAATCTGAGATGCTGATTTTATCATATAGTTAAGAACTCTTTTATTGAAGTTCTTAGTAAGGAAATTAAATCCGTTTATGTGATATTCTGTTGAGAATTGAGCCGAACTAACTTCTTTTCCACTAATCTTTATGCCAAAATCATCCACCGTAAGTTTCTTTGTAGCACTCCAGTATATTAAGTTTTTGTCTGTTGATTTTTGAGCAAATGTTATACTTGAGTATGTAAATAATAAAATTAGTGTAAATAGCTTGTTGGTATTAATGTTTTTCATTATGATATATAATTAAAAAGTAGTCTTTATTCAGAAGAACAAAATTAGTAAAATAATGTATCATTTTTTATTTTTAAGCAATAAAAATCTATGGTATTATTATTTCGGTCTTGTGAAGCTAATAGAAAAAATATTAGAAAAAATATTTTTATCTGCTACATCTACCACTAAAATTCTTGAAACCATTATAAGCAGGGCTTTTCAGTTAGTGGCAGATGTTTTTATGAGCAATGTTATCTGTTACTAGCATCTTTTATCTACCACCATTTTCAGTGAACTTTGATTTTAAAGATTATAGGCTATCGTTTTGAGAGCTTTGAAGTATATGCAAAAAAAAAGGAGTCACGCCTGACTCCAACCTTTGTTAACCTTAAATCTAATACTATGAAAAACACATTGCAAATGTACGGAGTTTTGTGATATCTCCAAAAAATTAGGCTATAAAAGTATGTTTTATAACATGATTTAATATATCTACTTTAAAATGTTAATAGGTGGTTGCCCAAATGATCATGATTACATGCGTTTTGAACGGAATTAATAGGGAATATCCGTAATAAATATTTTTCTTTGTAGCTGAAAAAACGACTATTACATAGTCAGACATCATATTTAAAAGTAAAACAACTGTTAACCGATGAAAATAAAACTACTTATCACTTTGTGTTTATGCATCTCTTTTATGTCGTTTATAACTCTTCATGGCGAAAATAGATATAAGGCTATCTATAGCGGCATACCTTTGTTTGATCAAAATAACAAAGAAGTGAATGCTCATGGAGCCTGTATTGTGAAAGAAGGAAACAAGTATTATTTATTTGGAGAATATCATACTGATAACAGTAATGCATTTACCGGTTTTAGTTGTTATTCATCCTCCAATTTAACGGATTGGAAATTCGAAAAGATAGTTTTGCCATTGCAGGCAGATGGTTTTTTGGGACCTGATAGAATAGGAGAACGTGTTAAAGTAATGAGATGTCCTGCTACGGGAGAATATGTAATGTTTATGCATACNGATAATCTGAAATACAGTGATCCTCATGTGGGATATGCCACTTGTAAAACAATCAATGGCAATTATGAATTTAAAGGAGAATTATTACATAATGGTAAATATCTGAAGAAATGGGATTTGGGAACTTTTCAGGATAATGATGGAAAAGGATACCTGCTTACTCACGAAGGATTTATTTATGAATTAGCTTCTGATTATAAATCGGTAAATCAGATTGTTGTATCTGAAGCTATTCATGGAGGAGAAGCTCCGGCTATGTTTAAAAAGAATGGAACCTATTTCTGGCTTTTTTCGGATAAAACCAGTTGGGAACGGAATGATAATTACTATTTAACGGCTCAATCAATTAAAGGTCCATGGATAAAAAGAGGATTCTTTGCACCAAAAGGTTCATTAACGTGGAATTCTCAGTCTACCTTTGTGTTACCTATTGTTTATGGAAACGATACTTTGCATTTATATATGGGCGATCGCTGGTCGTTTCCAAAACAAGGTTCTGCGGCGACTTATGTTTGGCAACCCATCTCTATATGCGGCGACGAAATTTCTATACCTACATTTCGTGAAAGCTGGCAAATGGATAAGTCTATGCCCGGTTGGTCTGCGATTGATATAAAAAGAAAGTCGATAAAAGAAAAATGTATTGTTGAGCAAGGCATCTGGAAAGCGATCAATGGTTGTCAAAAATCAAAAGAAAAAGGTGCAATAATTAGTTATTCTTTTAAAGGAAAACAGATTGGTATAAAGGCACTATCAGGTAAAACAAGTGGTTACGCAAGAATTTCAATTAAGAACGATAAAAACAAAGAAATTATAAATTCCATTATTGATTTTTATAACAAGTACGAATATTCATCGCAGAAATTTTTAAGTCCAATATTGAAGTCAGGGAATTATACCCTCAGTATTGAAGTTTTGGGAGAACATCCGGCATGGAGCGATAAAAGAAAGGCTGATTATGGAAGTACAGATAATTATGTTATGATTGAAGATGTTTACACGATAGACTAAAAATTACTAATTATGAAAAAACTAATATTATTTGTTTCATGGCTTGCAATTTTTAATAGCCTGCATGCTGCAGACAATGAAGTGTATGTGGCTAAATACAAGAATGATAAAACTTGTGCCATAAGTTACACTTTCGATGATGGACTTAAGGAGCATTATACACTAGCTGCTCCTAGCCTGGAAAAACTGGGTTTTAGAGGAACTTTTTGGGTAAATGGATTAAGTGTTGAAACAAATGGTGACACAGATAATTCTAATGTTTCCTGGGAAGAATTAAAAGAGATGAGTAAAAAAGGACATGAAATATCTAACCATGGATGGTCTCACAAAAATCTGACGAAAATAACTTTAGAGGAAGCTGCAGTCGAAATAGAGAAAAATGATAGTATAATTAGTGCTAATTTAGGTTTTGTACCACGTACTTTTTGTTATCCTTATAATGCCCGAAATGAAGAAGTATTAGAGATAGCCTCTAAAAACAGAGTTGACACTCGTACAAAACAGATTGCTGTTGGTGGACATTCTACTCCCGAAAAACTGGATCAATGGATAAATGAATTGTTGAATACCGGCGAATGGGGTGTTGGCATGACGCATGGCATTACTTATGGTTATGATGCATTTAATGATTCAACAGTTTTGTGGAATCATCTCAGAAAGGTGAAATCTATGGAAGATAGAATCTGGGTAGGAACTTTTCTTGAAGTTGCTTCATACATTAAAGAGAGAGACAATATAAAAATAAAGGTATTGGAGGGGAAGAAGCAACTGCAAATTATCCCTGAACTGCAAATGGATAAGAACTTATTTACAGAATCGCTGACTTTAGTTGTAAAAAGAGAGGGACTAAAGAGTGTTGAGGTGAAGCAAGGTAAGAAAAAGCTTTCAGCCCATATATTTCCTGATAAAGTGATGTTTGATTTTAATCCATATTCAGGACCAATACAAGTGAAATTTAAAAAATAACCGGAGTTTAAATTATTATTGTTATGCCTCCTTTATCAAAAGTCTATTTGATAAGGGAGGCTTTTTTTATGATATGATTGTTTGCTACATAGAATCTATTTAGGTGTAATTTGAGTATGTGCAAAAAAAAAAGGAGTCACGCCTGACTCCAACCTTTGTTAACCTTAAATCTAATACTATGAAAAACACATTGCAAAGGTACGGCTTTTGAGGAAAACTCCAAGCGGTTTTGCTTTAAAAGTATGTTTTATAACATGATTTAATACTTCTATGCGTAAATGTTTAATAGTGCAAACAGGTATAATATACATTTAAAAATTGCATTACCTTTTATAAGTCCTTCCATTTTAGATAACAAAAATACTATCTTTGTTTTATAAGTTTTTCTGATACATTAATTTAAATAATATGGGTATGAGTAAATTGAAAGTATTAAATGTTGTTTTAGCGGTTGTATTATTAATATTAATCATTCTAACACTCTTTTTTATGAAGCAGGATGGAAAAACAGAAGCAAGTGCCTCTGGTAGTGGAAAGTCGGCAATTGAAATTATTCATAAGCGAACCAGT
>JGI20225J20221_1000429_pt1 | contig 76311 bp, 61 predicted proteins | sample BioMet4_FD_20221 | JGI IMG/M metagenome (IMG submission 20221) | reverse complement strand
CCTTGGAATTGACAGTGAGTTTGGTATATGAACCAGCCGTAAGGCCAGCCATATTTACCAAAGCTATGGTCATGGTCATATCCGTTGTGCCGTTGAAACTTCCTGAACCTGTAGCATCACCTGCAACTGATATAGTACGTGCTGTAGCTAATTGATTTGCTTTTTCTACTTGACCAACGCTCATAGTACCATCACCGGCCACAACAACCTTGCCAGTTCCAGGCGTTTGCGATTTAACACCACCAACTACTGATGCTGAAGCTATCGGTAGGGTATATACTGCTATATCAGTACCGTCAATAGTAATGTTGCCATTAGTAGTGCTTGCCGATACTAAAACGCCGCTATATTTTAGTTCTGACCATGTGCTAACGCCATCACCTATTTTAAAACGTGCGGTATCTATCGCTATGCCAAGTTCTCCTTTGAGTAATACGGGATTAGTTGTCGCCCAATTGGCCGCAGTATCATTTCTTAATTGTACCTGGGCGTTAAGGGATTTACCCATTTGCTTTACCTCCTATTATGTTATTAATTTCTTCGTAATCTCTCCCAACGCAATAATAACGCTGTGTCTCTTCATCCCATCTATAACTCGCATTTTCTTCACCATTTACCATATATAAAGAATCTGTAGTTCCACGATTAGGGAATTCATAGATTGATGAAAACTGGTAAATGTGAGATTGCACTATGAGACTAACTCCTGTATTAATCTTTCCACCTAATACTTGTGGGGCATTCATCTTTCCTTCTAACCGCACTGCTGCCTGAATAGTCCCAGTTAATTTTGCCATTAGAAGGTTACCTCCTCCGCTATGATAAATTCAGATTTTGGAATTATCGTATGCACGTCAATATTATTGGAACAATTAAGCTGAACATCATAAACATATTTTCCATAAGGCTTGCCCTTAGTGTCCGCGCTTTCAATACGAATAGTTGTATTTGAAGATTTCTTTTGGATTAATATGTCCTCAGTTATAGTGTTTTTCTTTACCGTAAGTATTAGTACGTCACCAACTTGCATTTCATATAATTTCCCTGAGAGCTTATTATTTATCGTTACCTCCAGTACTCCTGTATCACCACGAGTTAGCGTTATGTTATACAGCTTTATTTCTGGATCAGTAGGCAAGATTTTTTCCACAACATTAAACATAATTATTCCTCCAACTGAAGCCAAACATTCTCCCCGCTAGTTGGCTGCGTAGTAGATACGATTATATGATTACTAGCTTCATGTGTAACCATGTTTTTCTCAACTATAGTGTGAACAGTATCTACTGTGGCCAACACCGTACTATCTATCAAAGCCGTTACTGTGTTGGTATTACTGAACGCAATATTTAACGTGAATTGTTCGCTAATAACAGTAGCACCACCAGTGGCCTGTAGGTAATCCGGCGCACTATCCGTTGTTACTGCATAAAGTATCTCTCCTGCATCAGGATCAGTGGCATAAAGTCCTAACTCTCTAACGCTAAAACCTGTCATAACATTTGCGTTAGTTATAAGCCCGGTAACAGCACAAACCCCTGTTTCTAATGGCGTGCAGGATGTGATTGCTATGTTTTGCCGTGGCTGAACTAGATCTGTCAGTGCTTCTAAACTTTGACCACCGCTAATAGCTCCATCGCCTATCTTCATTTTGGTTAAGGCTAGCGTGGTCCCAGCTTCTACTTTAGCCTGTAATGCTCTTCCTTTGTTTGTTAAAACTAAGCCAATCCAATTAGCCATTAATACTCACCTCTCTGTGTACATAATTTAGTGATGACTTTTTTACTACTAAATTCAAATTTGGAATACTAAACTTTGCAGGATAAATATTTAGTATCTTTTGCTGCACTGTGTACCCTCCTTGGTATATAGTACAAGCGATATTTCTTTGAAAGACAATACCATCAAGTCTGCTACGAACATTTTTAGATTTACTAATTGCCTCCACAATTTTATTTGTAAAAGATAAATCCGTGGGCAATGCCTCTTCAATATCAGCTACCTGAAAATGATAAGGAAGTCCGCCATAAAGCCAGTTTTCTTGCACCTTTGCTGATTTAAAAACTGTCTTAACAACCTGTTCTACCGCATAAGGCGTGCCCTTGTACATGTGATTAATTATTGCTTGCTTTACTAATGTTTTTTTCTTGGTCAATAGCATGTCAGCATCATAATAATCAACGTGCAACTGCCAAGCTAGCGCATCAATAACATTCTCTTTTAGATTATCTATTCTTGGATATATTAGGCAATTCTCATAATGTTGAGCGGCAGTATTAAGAACAGAACTAATTGAGTTAACTATGTTTTGAATCCCTTCATCTGCCGCCAAATTAGGTGGTAGCAGTTGGAATAAATCAATCTTATTCATCAGCTATGCCTCCATACGTTGTCGCTACATTTGCCGCTATTGCTACTTTTTCATCTTCTACTACAGTATATAAGGGAGACATTACTTCAACCCTGAATGCGCCCGCTGTAATCATCATAGCGGTCAATTGCGATGGGTTTATATCCCTGCCCAGTTTAGCTTTCTGCCATATAACCCATTTTGCTACTGCAGCTTCAACCGCTGTTTGAATTGTTGTTAAATATGCTTTGTTCTCTTGACTAACATAGTATTTAACTGCAACATCGAAACTCACCGTCTCTGGAGCTTTAACATACACACGATCAGTTAATGGACGCACCTTTTTATCATTTAAGGCTGCCGTAACGGCATTAAGTATTTCCGTTCCCGGTATTACGCCACCTTCTAAAAGTGGCCGTACATATATTTTTTCAGGACTTTCGTCATAGGACTTTACAGATACATCACAAATAAGGCTAGAGGCTGTTTTTGTATGATAAATATATGCACCTTCTGGCCCAGCAGTAGAAAATTTTTCAGGAGCCTCATGAATTCTTTGTCGAAAACGTTCATCACCGGCTCCGCCACTATCCATTGGTTCTCCATCATCTCCACCTTCACTTTTTGTTGTATTAATCATTGTTGCTGTAAATGGCAGTGGGTCAACTATTATATTTATTGAACCAGCAGCATAATCATTACCACTATTACCTTTTACGGTACAAGTTGCACTAGCTGTTGTTTCTGTCTCTCCTGCTACTATGATAGTTTTATTATCAATAGCAAAAAAAATACCATCACCCGGCGTTACACGTGTTCCTGCAGGGATAGTACTGTTAGTAGTTAAAACATCTGATAATGTTATTTTAATCATAGTAGTTGCCGCTGATGCATCAATACGGTAAGCATTAACTAAAGCCCCTATATTATCTAAATTACCATTTATAGCATACCTTAGTAGATTTTGTTTGCCAGTATCATTAATTACATTAAGCAAATATATTACTATAGCCACCATTGTATTTAAGAACAGCCTCACTGGATCTGCGGCCGCTAGAGTACGTCCTGTTATTTTGGTGTACATTGCGAATATATTATCAGAAATAGTAGAAGCATCCATATCTACAAATTCTATATCAGGCATATCACTAAGTTTCATTTATTATCACCTTAACTCTTGGCTTCAAAACACCATCGGCAGTTGCTGTAAAGCTTACTGATTCCACCTCTACCCTTGGTTCATATTGCCGTATTGAATTTATTATTTCCGAGATTAATTTACTTTTAGCTATTACTGTTGGTTTGTCTACTATGCCACCTTCTACTCCAAAATCTCTGTACATTGGTACTGAATATTTTGGAGTGCTTAGAATCGTGGCTATATTTTGTCTTATTTCTTCTAGCTCATTTTCCGGACATAAATTAATGTTGCCTACCACCGCAGTTATAACAGTTATCATGAGGTTACCCCCTTATTTTTAACATATTCAGTCATAGTGACAGTAACTGTAGCCTTAATCATATCTCCCCAACCATCAAAAGCCTTAACTGCCTCTGCTAATCCTGTAATAACCCAATTGTTTTTCCCTACAGGTTTATCACCTAAAACCAAAGCATAATTTTCTCCGTTATCACGTATCCTTCTTAATTTTTCTAATTCTCGTTCTGGCTTAACACCAAAAAGCACATCAAAATTCATAGTAAAAGTAATTGATTCGCAACCTTGGCCAAGAAATTCAAGAACCGGTTTTTTGCCAATTAATTCATGTTTAGCCCAGCGAGATTCACCTGAACGTTGGAAATCATCAAAAGTATTAATATAATTACCTGCCACTATAAAACTTAGAGGTCCATAACCACCTACGTACATGTCCTAACCTCCCATCATGCTACGCCTCCTGTATTTCCACTACCACTTTCCACGCCATCATGTGTATGATTCATAAAAACTTTCCCATCAATAATGGTATGGCCATTTATATTTATGGTACCAACACATTGAATATCAAGCGTATGTTTTCCGTTGTCATAAGTTATTTTGGTACCATCAGAAAATTTAATCTGCCTAATATTAGCATCACTAACTACCGGAGCATCCACAGTTGACCATACCGCACCAACCACCCATCCATGATTAATTCCATCCATGTCAAATAAACAAAGCACCTGCTCACCTATTGCCGGTATCCAATAATCCTTATGTGCCTGTGTACCACGTGTAACTACAGATAAATCGCCGGTTATCTTATTGTCCTTTGCGGGCAATAAAACTTTAACCGTGCCATCTTTGGGATTAACCGTTGATACAATCCCTACAGCTACAACATTGCCATTAATAGCCATCTAGACACCTCCTGATGTCAATATTCGTTGTATAACCACTACCTACCACATGCTTAGCGTTAGTTATTATGTATTTACCATCAAAAGCACCATAGCCCAAAATTTTAACAGTTAAACTTGCTGCCAATTTTATTTGACCCATGAGGTTGAAACTTCCTGTAAATTCCTCTCTGTTTTTCTCCCGCAGTTTCTTCTCTGCTAACTGATTTGCTTCAACAATAGTTTCTACCTGCTCATTTATAACTAACACTTTGCCTTTTGTCTTATTAGGAGCTGTAAAACTGCCTTCTATTGATTTCTTTTTCTTAGTGTTACTATATTTAACATCACACCTATAATAAACATCTCTAATGCTTGACCTTAGGTTATAGGCTATTGGTACAACAATATCTCCGGTAGTATTTACTGCCAAAGACAAATCATCTCTAGCTATAGTCATAACTGGCTCTGCTGCTTCATATTCCTTCTCATCAAGAATTACTATCTGGTCATTCGTTACTTTTAGTGCAAGCCCTGCATCTTGACAAAGTTTGTTTAAAAACTCTAAATCACTCTGCTCAGTCTGCTCTGCTCTTTCTAGTTTCTTGTCATACTCCGTATCATATATAAGCGTTAAATCTGCGCCATCAGCAATATCTTGAGCTATAACTGATAGTTTTGCTTTTTCCCATGAACGGTTCTTTGCTACACCACGAAGCGTAGTGTTATTTGGTACAGAAACTGCTTTAATATCTATTTCCGAGGGAGCACCTGACGATGTTATTTCGTCTATTTCAAAATTACCTAATGGTAATTCTTTTGGCACTCCTGTTTCATCGTAATTTTTCATTATGATACTAGCGTTTAGCGTATCTTCTTTCCCAGGAAACCACTCATTTTCCCAAATGTGACCTCTATCTTCCAGCTTAATTTGTAAGTCATCTGCCATTCCTGAAATTGGATCAGAAAAAGAAAACCCCTTCAGATATGGAGTAAGGTCACTTGTTATATCCTTGCCGTTATATTTCAGCTTAATTGTTGTTTGTCGTGAATAAATCATATTAACGTCTCCATGGTGGTAGTGTTGAAACTTCCTCAGTTGTTATTTCTGGCAGTGTCAGCTCAGTATTAGCGTCAAACACTAGTGTTTGATTAAGCTGCTCATTAGCAGCCATTAACAACGGTGCATATTGCTCTGAACCTAACTGCTGTTTCGCTATCAAATCCCATGTATCTCCTTGAACCGTTTTATACTTAGTCATACGCCACTCTCCTACGCTGCCTTTGTATATCGCGCAACATGGCCTCCAATTCAGCATTTTTCTTCTCGCAGATTTGAGCTATTTTCGCTAACGTAGAATCATCGGTCGTTCCACTAATAGCAATATGTGTAGGTGCATTTATGCTTATTCTTCCACTGCCGCCACCAACACCAAGTATTTCCCCTGTTCTTTCCCACAGGCTGATATTTCTCTGTGTTGGTTTGTGCCCTATTGCTGATTCGCCACCGGTACCAGGTTCAGCAAAACTTGTTAAAAATCCGCCTTCAGAATAAATGCCCCCATTAGCATTTGCTCTTATATTGTTTGCAGTTCTACTAATATTAATTGAGCCGAAAATCGGAGTTGATAAAAAGTCGCTTATCCCCTTCCATTTATCGTGGACCCAGTCTAAAGCCTCTGTGAATTTGTTTTTTATGTAGTCTGTAAATCTAAATATAGCAGCAGACGGATTATCCCACAGATATGAAAAGTAGTCTTTGATAGTATCCCAATTCGCTATAATACCGCTGACACTCCATATTAAAATACCTATTGGCCCGGTACAAAATAGTAAAAGCTGTGCCATTGGGCTATCCCATATCGAAGTAAAGAAGTCTTTAACCTGTTCCCAATGCTGATATAGTAATGTACCGGCGACAACTAATGCCGCTATACCAATAAGTACCCAACCAATCGGACATGCCAGCAAGACTGTATTAAATATACCTTGAGCAATAGTCCACGCCTTGGTAAATACAGCAGCAAGTTTCGCTGAACGGTGCCACGCTACAACAGCCCAACGATGCGCTTTTGTCGCTACAGTGCACCCTTTCATTGTTTCAGTATATAAAGCCACTCCTGTCCTAGCAGCATTAAATGCCGTTACTAGTACGCCCACTACCCCTTCTAATACATATAAAGCCGCTATCCCTGCTGCAAATAGAGTTACCCCTTGTACTAATCCAGGAAATTTAGTAGCAAGCGCTGATAGGTTTCCTGTTACTACAGCAAACCTATCACCCAAATCAGCTAGTCCTGGCAACAAACCATTTGCTAGGGAAATTTGCAAAGATTCATATGCAGATTGAAGCCTTATACTCGCACCTTTTGCATTTGAATTCATACGTTTAGCTACTTTTTCAGCCGCGCCATCACAATTATTTAATGATGCTACTAAGTTGTCAAATGTTTCCGGAGCTGAATTTATAACCGCTAGCCATCCTGCAAAAGCATTTTGCCCAAAAATAGCTTTTGCCATTGCTATCTTTTCATCGTTACTAAATCCTTGCATCTTTTCACGCAACTGCTGAAGTATTATGCTCATTTTACTTGCACCTTCAGTATTCCCGGTTTTAATACCCAAGGTTTCCATTGCCATTGCGGCTTCTTTTTGTTCAGTGGTAAGATCTTGTAAACTCATACCCAAAGAATCTAAAGCCTTTTGTGCCATTTTGGGAGGGCCTGCTAATCTAGAAAACCCTGCTCTTAAAGACGTGCCTGCCATACTAGCTTTAATACCGCTTCCTGCCATAATTCCTGCTAAGGCCGCAGTCTCTTCTAAACTAACACCAAAAGCGTGTGCTACAGGAGCCGAATATTTCATCGTTTCACCTAATTTTTCAACATCAGTATTGGTGTTCGTTATGGTAGTAGCAAAAACATCTGCCATGTGTGACGATGAAGCAGCCGTTAGCCCAAATGCAGTTAGTTCATCAGATATAATATCCGCTGTTCTAGCTAAATCCGTACCGCCCGCTGCTGCTAAGCTTAAAAGTCCAGGCATGCCTTTTACTATTTCTTCAGTTTTCCAACCTGCCATGCCTAAATAAGTCATAGCTTCTGCTGCCTGTTTAGCACTAAACTGTGTCTGCTCTCCCAATTTCCTTGCCGTTTGGGTAAGCAAATCAAAATCACTACCAGTGGCACCTGTAATGGCTCCTACTTTAGACATCACAGACTCAAAGCCAGTAGCTGTTTTAATAGCTCCCAGTAATCCCCCGGCAAAAACGGCTACTGCAGCTGTTCTTCCCATTAAATCGTTTTTAGCACCCACAAACGCCTTATTAGCATACTGTTTATTACTTATGAGGCGTTGCATTTGGGCTTGCTTTTGAATTGACTTCGTCAATGTATTTTGATATTTGTCCATACTATGCTTATATTGATCTAGCCCTATTACGCCATTAAGAAAACTTGCATTTAAACTTGTCTGTGCAACCTTTACTTGACCAATGTATTTGGAAATATTTCCAATTTGTTTATTAGCACGTCCAAAAGACGATGTAAAACTTGAGTTTAAAACACCATTAATTACAAATGCCGTAGTGAAAATGTTGGCCATTTTGTTCCTCCTTTCCTGAAATTATGGTATAATTAACAAAGAGGTGATTCATGTGTTGATACTTGCAATTTTGTTTATTCTTGTTGTAGTTGCCGGTGGCATTTTTGGATTTATTGACTTTCTAAGCGACAGTCACAAAGAGCGAAAAGCTTTTAAAAAAATTGATGAAAAATACCCTATTTAAAACACCATTAACTTTAATGTTAGTGGTGTTCTTCTTTTTGTACCTCACTAATTACTTCCAACCACTCATTAATGCATGCCACGTCCCTACTCATCCAATAATTTACGGAACCATATTCATGAAGTTTTACCGCTATTTTTTTGTGGCATTTACTTGGATTTGTGGTACCATATTCCCTATCAAAAAATTGAACACACTTACTGTTATCTCTGCATATTCCTGAATATTTAGGCTCAATATGTCATCCACATTTTTGTCCAGTGCTTTCGCCGCCAAAATACATTGAAACTTCTTAGAGAAGGTAATCTCCGGTACCGTTTCGCCTAAGCTTCGTGCCTCTTTTTCAGCAGCCTCGTAATCATATCCAGTCATTTTTTTAAGCCCAGTTTCCAATTTTTTTATATCCATAATTTCCTCCCATACGTTGATACCCGCCTATGCTATGCATAAGCGGGTATTTTAATTTAAACTTTATTACGCTAATCCTAATGCTTCACGTACCGCTGTCAACTCATCGGTGTCATCCACTTTGTGAATATAGTTTAGCTTATCAATTTCCGTAACCGTCTCACCATTTAAAACGATCTTGATATACGCACATTCCATCTCTGCCGATGCTCCGGCAGCTGACGCAACTTCTAACTTGCCAGGATCAATCTTTTTGGGATAAGCACGAACGACAACCTTCAAAGGTCGTGTTTCAAGAGCACCGCTAGAAGCATTTGCTACTTGAATAGCTCCCCTGATATCAAGATGGTGTGCTTTAGGCACGCTTAAACATGTTAAAGATTTTGCACAAGTTCTAAAGCTCATCTTAATTGTCTGACTTCCAAAATGACCAATGGTAGGTGTCTCCAGTTCCCCCGCTACACCAGCACCTTTTGTCGTAGATGTCATATAGTCTAAGGATGGTAAAGTAACATCTGCAACGCCCAAAAGGTCATTACTGTCTTTGTAAACTCTAAAAGCAATTACTTTTTCCGGAATAAGATTTGCACCACTCATATGTTTTACCTCCTTTTTTCTTATTCAAATAACTTACTAAAGTTTGATGTATCAAACTCAATTGTATTTACTATTTCACGTGCAGGTACTGGTGGTGTCCAATGGGTATGGAACGTCATTTTACCATCAATCAAATCAGTAAGAGCATTTTCATCGGATACAAATTCAATGTACCCCCCAAGAATATATTGCTTAGCCGCCAACCCATTTAATCTGATGTTTTCACTATCAACTATAGTATCTATTAGCCTTTTGCTCATTGGCCTATCAACCTTACTGAAATAAGTCAGAATAAACGTTTGAGCATGCCAATGTACCATCAACCGTTGACACAAGAAGGCATCTTTAGGATCAGTATTTCCAGGATAACAAGCCGTTCTATTACCCCACATCTTCCAGCCACCACTAAAATTTAGCCCTGTAATAACCCCCTGCCCATTAAGATAATTTGCCTGTTCAGGACCAAGTATAATTTCTGTTCCATCTTCCAAACAGTTGGCATCACATTGGATACTAACATTAGACGGACTCTCATATGGCACATCATCATTATTAGAACATAGAACCCCAATAGCGCCCATCAAATGTGTAGAACGGTGATATACTACGCCGCCTAATTTACACATCGGCCAACAAACCGCTTGGTCATTCCCAGTATAATTATTTTGATTTTTCCAAGATGATACATCAGTATATTTACTTACTGTATTATCTGCAGGAATATCACAAATACTTACCGCACCAAAGAATGTGCTTATTGTTGCTGCTTTGGCCTTCATAACGGCAGCTGTAGCAGGAACTTGTGACCACCCTGGGGCTAATATCATCCCCGGTACTACTCCATACAGTGGGAATACTTGGTTCAATGTTTCCAACCCTTTACATTCACCTGTTGTAACGCTAATGCCGCCAACAATATCGGCATCACTGACCTTACTTGGGTCAACTTTATCATAGGATAAATAGCAAGTTTCTGCAGAAGCCAAAGCCCCGCCTTCTAATACTGTCAAAATAATTTGTTCGCTATCATTGTAAATAGCTTCATAATCTGTACCTATTACCAAATCTTGGCCAGCTTCATTTACCCTAACCTTCAATGTTTCCAAAAGGATTGGGTCTGTAAGTGTTGCTACTCCGTTAGTCAAAGTTACACTTTCTTTTATCACTGCCGTCTTATGAACAGCAGGATCTAAAACATTAACTAATACAACCGGGGCAACATTGTACAAACAAAACTGACTACACATAGCTTCGCACAAAGTGTAGTCTCCCCAGTTTTCAGAATACCCAAACTGTGCTACTGCCTCCGCATAGCTATAAAGTAAAATTGGTTTATTGGCCGCTGCGCGGTCGGTTGCCAAATGAACTGGTGCTGTACCAAAAACCACCGGTAAGCACGCTTCCGTGTTAACCGGTGGAACAATTGATGTAGGCAGCTCACTGGCATAAATACCATGTCTATATCCCATTTTTATACCTCCATAATCTCTTTATAATATTTATTTAGCGGAGTACCAATAGTATCCCGCTCCTTACAGCTATCAGCAAACTTTTCTATTTCTACGAATAAGGCTTTAATATGAGGGTGTTCCTCAAAAATATCCATTAAGTGTGTTGGATAACCATCAATAAAAACTGTATACTGCGTAAGTTTATTTCCAGCCAAAGATGGACCAATATAAATTAGTTGTTGCTTTGCATTTTTTATTTTTTTATACGAGGCCGTCATAATTAGCTGTCTCCTCTACTGGTTGGTACATCTGCCAAGTTACATCCATTTGTCCATACATTAACGGATGCGCTTGTTCTTGATTAACCATATAAGTTAATGGCAATACCAAACTGCCCTTTCTTTTTTTATTAACAACTAAAGTACGGTTTGACAAAATAGCGTGTCTTACATGCACCATGAGATTAACCAGACTTCTCCAGCTATCTACAGGCTCTCTATCTATAGTTCCAAAATATATCCGTATTTTAATTGTTGATTCGACTTCATCATCTTTACCGTCAATAATACTGCATAAAATAAAGGGACAATATCTTTGTGTATGATCTGATTTTTGCGGTAGCTCCTGTGCATATACAGCAATTTTGACATTATCATCATTTTCGTTATTGAAAACATAACCATTTACTTTACAACGTATGAACTCACATAAATCGTCTAAAAATGTGACTGGTGTCATTTACTACCATATCCTTTCAAAACAGCTTCCACTTCGTGAGCAAAGCGTTTATTCAATGTTTCTTGCGCCTTATCTTCTACTATTTTTGAAACTTTTTCATTGCCAACCATTTGAGGTACGGATGGGCCATAAGCTACTTTTATCGGATATCCTTTTGATGATGTTCTGATTACCGTTCCCACAAAACCACTTTTAGTTGAATGAGCAATAAATCCACGATTAATAACTTTGGGTGAATTTCCCTTTTTTACTTTTGCGGTGACACCATTTTTACCTTGATTAACTTTGAACTCCCCTAAAAGAATAGGGCTGCCTTTTGTGGTAATGGATGCCTTTAATCTACTGCTAGATGCTTTCTGAGCTGCAATTGTTTGCTTGATTGCTCCGGCCGTAACTGCATATTCTTTTCGTGTCTCTACCGATATAGCTGTTTTAGCCGTAGTAGAAGCACGGTTAATTGCTCTACTTACAGCCTTACCCATCCCATTTTTAACTCCATCAAGCAATATTTTAGCCATGTCCAAGTCTTTAGTATCAATGCTAATCATGATTCATTCGCTCCCAGCTGTACTTCCAGAATACCGTCAGAATCTATTGCCTTGGTAACATTGTAATACTGTCCATCAATATTCATGCTTTGGTGAAAAGTAGGACAATATCCTAGATCTTCTTTGATAATAAAAATCACTTTATCACTTACAAAAGCTCCCGGATATTGCTCAATCTTAACTTGCCGGCGCTCTTGTAACACATCTTCATCTAATATAGCAATTATTTCTTTACCATCTATATTATGTTTTGAACCAAATTCTCTAATATCCAAATAAATATTTTTGTTGTCATTAACAATAAGGTCTTTTAGTGTATCCATTATTATTTTACGTTTGTAGCCGGGTCAATATCAGGCAATTTGGATGTTTCATCATTGCCCTGGTCCTTATCAGCATCATTGGTTGGTGCGGCTGGAGTTTCCTTTGCTACGGTTTTTGCTATAGCACTAGATACTGCTGTAGCCTCACAAGCATTAATTAATTGCTCCGCTAAGTTAGAATCAACCGTAACAATGGAGTCCTTCCCATATTTCTTGCCTTCAATACGAACAAAAAATCGTTTAATTAAAATAGATTTCTTAGCCATTATTTCCTCCTCAATTCAGAATTAGTGTCTCAATTTACCAAACATCTGTGAAATTGAGACACTATAGCGGGCAAACCCGCAATGGTACTTGTATTTACTTCACCACAAGGGTGTACCAATCATCAGTAAATTCCGGCTTTGGTACAACACGGCGGCCTAGGCGTAGCATTTGAACATCTTTGCCGTCAGGTACCCAAATCTTAGGAACGTCTCTTCCTTCAAAAGTTTCAAACACCTTGGTATCTGGATTAACCTGGGTAATAGCACCATAAAGTAATGACCCTCGGCCTGAAATGCCCATAATTACTGTAGAATCCGGCAAATATTTTTTCATTTTTCCATCATCGTCTTTGTATTGTGCTGTATATACATATACTTCTAACGCAAATTCATTTATAGTTCCAATATAACGAACCCCTGGCTTTTGGATTTTGGGAACAAAATTAACAACATTCAAATACCTGGTATCCAATAGTTTTAAGAATTTTTCATTAGACAACAGCATTTTCTCTACATCTGTAGCCATAACCATTACATCAGGGTTGTTTGAGCTGTTTGTAGAAATTGTGTCAAACATGTCTTGAATATCGCCATAGATATCAGCAGTCGACTTATCCCATGTAGCCGTACCGGTCAAAGTTTCTTTTTGATTCCAGTCAAAAGTCATGGTATCTTCAATAAACGTTTCCCCGTCATCGGTATACCCTTTGATAGGAACAGACCCTGTAACTAATAATTTAGCGCACATCCACTCTGTGCGGCGGTCATTAAGCATGCGCAAATCATTTAAATCTTTTGCCCTGATTGTCATAGCTCGTTCTTGAGCAGTCAGTTTTGAAAATATTTGCTCACCAAATGCTCTTTGCTGCAAATCTTGAGCAGTCAGGGGAATTTTAGGAATCATAATAGGTGGCTTGTATTTTAAAGTCGTAAAACCATTACGTGTTACATTTTTACCACTAGCACCTTCGTTAACAAATGGTGCTAAGCGGCGGTCACCTTTGCGGTAATCAATCAAAACTTCCTCGGTTGGACTAGTTACTGGGTTTGGAAAGAACGTATCCTTAAAGAAAGATGCGGCTCCAAAAGTTTGTTCCAAGGCCTGAAGCATAAAAAGTGTGCTATTAATATTTACTGGCATTATATTTCCTCCCTTAGTCAGCTGTAGCAAAGAAAATGCTACGCAAATGTAATTCATCTTTGTGTGCAACTACAGTGTCTGCATCTGCCACGGTTAGGGCATTTGGATTAAAGACACCAACAGTATAAACAACTGCTTTTACATCAGTGGCCGTAGCATCTACAGGCGCACTTAGTATTACTTTAGCATTTTGACTGCCATCATCTTTCGTTCCGTCGACAATTGTATATTTGCCACTAGCCTTAACAACCCCAAGGATTGTTCCTGCTTTAAGAATGCCTGACCCAGACAGTATTGTTACTGCTTCTGTTCTTGGTTCCGGAGTAGTCTCTGCTACCAAAATCGGATATGTGGCTTCTATAACTTTTTCAATTCTTTCCATTATTTTCTTCCTCCTTTTAAAGCATTAACCATTACATCAACGGCTGCTTTCATTTCTATTGCTCCCGTATCGGAATTAATATCCTGTGGTGCAGGTTTAACGCCTTCCACCCCGCTAGCTTTGTTTCCGGCAATTAGATTTTTAATAAATTCTTCCGGTTTGATAGCTGCCACCTGCACATCATCTACAAGAGTTGGCGCATTGTCTTTAGCAATGGTCACAAAATCTTTAATGCTCTCAGCAGTTAACCCCTTTGCCTTTGCGCTAATTACCATGGCATGAACAGTTGGGTTATCCTCAGTATCTAAAGCATCCAAAGCACTAATACGTGCTTTTTCTGTTTCTAAGGCCTGTCCAGCAGCACTGTCCTCAATCTGTTTGCAAAGATCTGGGCAATCTTTTTTTAATTCGTCTACAGTTTTGTACATCTTTACATCCTCCTTGTTTTTTAACTTGTTTTCAATTTCTTTATGAACTTTGATATGATTGCGTAAGCCTTGTAAATTCGGTATTTTATCAAATTTAAGACTATTAACTATTAAAGCACTCCCATTTAGCGCCATATCAACTATTTCTTCACCTACAGAATCAGCAAAGCCATATTTTACCGCTTCATCTGCAGTTAGCCATGTCTCTTCATCCATTAGCTTGGCCACCGTATTTTTATCACATTTATCTTCCGTCTTAGTAAGATAAGCATTTATAATACTGCCTTTGACGGTACTAAGTACCGCACCAAGCTTCTGTAAATCTGCAGCATTATAATAACCACAAAGCGCAGTTAACGGATTATGAATCATAACCATGGCATTAGACGGAACAGTAACTATCTCCCCGGCCATCATGACAATAGTAGCTGCTGATGCCGCCAAACCATCAACCATTACAGTGACTTTCCCCTTATACGTTTTAAGCATGTTGTATATCGCTTGAGCGGCAAAGACATCACCACCCATAGAATTAATACGTACCAATACATCTTTACCATTAAGCGCCTCTAAGTCAGACTTGAAATCCCTTGGCGTAATCTCATCACCCCACCACGTGGAATTAGATATTTCACCATAGAGCAAAAGCTCTGCCTGCTCTGCAGCCTCATTAACTATTTTCCAAAATTTCATTTTTGTTTTTCCCCCTTTCCATTTGGAATTGTAAGACCATAGTATTCTGCCAAAGCTTTTTCCCTGGCAAGCTCTTCCATATTGTCCTCATACTGCGTGCCAGTCATTTCTAAGCTTTCTTTTTCACGTGTACTAAGCATTAGGTTGATACGTTTTTCTGCTCCCTGAGCCTCTTTCACAGGGTCCAAAACACCTATAACCGGTCCATACCAAAGAGCCTTGCAATATGCCTTGCGCTTTAAAGGATCATCAAAAAAACCAGGTGCTTCTACTCGGCCAAGGAACACAGCTTCTGCCAGCCACGCTTCATATATCGGTTGGCAAAAATCTCTTGTATACCATTCGCGGCGCATAGAAAAAGCCGACCATGCCTGCAATAATGCAGCACGTGCGGCTGAATAAGAAGCTTGAAAATGTTTCATAAGAACTTCATACGGTATTTCCAGAGCAGCTCCTACTTGTTTTAAAAGCGTATTTGTAAATACTTCGTAGCTGTCCATATTATCGGTAGAGCTTACTGTCTTTACATCATAACCGGGAGGCAACTTATTTAGCGTTCCTGCCCCAAGTTTAAATCTGTTTAAATCTAAATCTATACCTTCTTTTCCCTCTTCTTCGCTGTAAGTATTCCCTAGCGGAAAACCCATGTCATTTGAGCCTGGCTCTTGCGTAAAGAATAAGCTCAAAAATGAGCGAATTATAGCCGTAGTAAGCTCCGCATCAGTATACCTTGATACTTGTTTGAGTGTAGCCATAACAGGTGCTAGAAATGGAATACCGCGGTATTGTTCAGGTCGTTCAATATGTGCTGTTTGTAATACGTTTGCTATGTCAGTATCTTCATTTTTAGCTAATACCCTTACCCACTTCGGGGTATCTATGGTATTGGTCATATCATAAAGATACCTATTGCAAATCCAGTAAGCAATAACAGCTCCATCCGAATCTATTTCTACTCCGCTAACAATCCTGTTTCCGTTCTTTGGATTATGTGTCACAACGCTGTAACTTGGCTGAATAAAAGCACTACTATCAGGATTATTTATTCTATCTGCTTCGATAAGCTGAATACGCAAATGATATGGGTTTAGCGTTGTTGCTTGGCGATATTTAAGCAACGCGAAAGCATCACCATTCGTCATATAGCCTATAAAATTAATATCCTGAATATCATAAAAATTATTTTGCCTATATAAATCACAGCTTTTGCTATCAGCCCATAACTCAAATTCCTTTGCAGTCTTTCGTTCCCAAGCCGTAGCTTCATCAGCATTCATACCAAATATTTCTCTTGCTATACGTGGTCTTGCTTTAAGTCCTGCGCCAATAATGTTGGTACGTGAAGTATTAATAGCACTGTTAGCTACAGCATTACCCATCTGCAAATCACGTGCACGACTATGCAAATCATACAAGTGTACATCAATGTCAGAAGTTGGAGACGATGCCATAGGGTTCCAACCCATCATGCTACCACTTTGATGATTAGCTGCATGTTCGCCATAACCGGTATTTAGAATTCTACGTATAACCTTGGCCGCTGAAGTCTTAGGTATCTGATGCTCTGTTGGTTGTCTTGCTTTATTGCTCCACCCTGCTCTCCTCATACTCATTTATCTAACCCCTTCTCTACCTGTCTATCAAAATAACCCTGCGACTATTCCCATTACTACTGTTAAAATTACCGTTTGCCAGCTTTGATTCCAAATCTTTAATAACAGCTTGAATCTTATCCAAATCAGCACGCTTATTAGAGCGAGAACCGATTTTATATTCCTGAGAAATCATGGCTTTTTCACGTGCCACATAAGCAGCATTAAGTTGTTTTTCAAGTTCTGCTTTATCCATCATTTCCTCCTAAACTATAGTTTGCGTTATACCTCCATAACTTTGATGCCTGTCCGGTTTTTTATTAATAGATTCTGCTTTTCTATTTGCATATGAGTCATCAATAACGCTTTGTAGCCGTTCCCAATTAGGGTTAATACTTTGCTGTGCCGCCAAATTGTAAACGCTTAAATCAAGAGGCTCATTGCGCTTATCAGGTGCTATATTTACCCATCTTGTGACTAGTCTGCCTCGCTCAATGCGTGGTACTTTTTTCTCTGCTATTAGTCCCTTAAAATAAACATCGTCAAACCCTTTTGGAGTTTCACCTACAACATCTTTGGGATAATGGAAATATTTAGGACCTTTTTCGTCAATGGCCAGCCTATCCATAATTTGTTGCTTGCCTGAATCTACACCTAACAACATCAAGAAAACATTGTATTCTTTAGCCTTACCCGGTTTATAGATTAATGGAATACCATCACCCGGCATGCCTTTAATTGCAAAACGTTGCTTTCTTGCATTTTTATAGCAATATTCATAAACATTTTTTGTATAATGACCGCCTGAATCTATAAATGTCCTGCTTATTAAAAGCTTACGGCCATTAGCATGTTGATAGGCTTTGTCCAAAACAAAATCGAGTTCATCCCAGGTACGCTTTTCGTCCGGAACTCCCATAATTATGCCCTTCTTAATACCCCAACATTCTTCACCAAATCCCCAACCATTGACCTGATATTCAAGTCTATTATCTTGCACGTCAACTGCCGCCGTTAATAGCAAAACACCCTGGGGACATTCTGCTTCGTAGTCCTCTCTGCGCTGTAGAAAAATGTTTTCGTCTGCAAATTCACCTTTTGGTTCATATACTTCACCAAAGCGTGTATTAACAACAACCTTCTCCATTTCCGGATCACCTTTGGCTTCAAGATATTCTTGTACCACGGTTTTCCACGGTATCCACGGAGAAGAAAAAGCATTAACAAAAAAACTCCGTACGCCATTTTTTATGGCATCAGGAGCTTTAGCAACATATTTTTGTGGTTGGTTTCTCATGGTTTGTTCATCGTAACCAAAACCACAATGCGGGCAATGGTATAAGATGCTTTTGATAGTAATTAAGCGCGAACCATCATTTTTTTTACTTTCTTCGTAATCAATTTGTAGATTTGCGTATTTAATCAAAGAAAATTCGTGACAATTAGGGCATTCGTGCTGCCACTCTTCCATTGTCCCAGAATTATATTCAGCTTCTATACGGCTTGTCCCGACTAATGTCGGTGTCGAAAATAATCCTACGCAATAGTTCCAAAATGTTGTAGTTCTTTTTGATGCTAAAGCTACAGGATCACCTTCTGTCCCTGCTGATTTACAGAATCTATCAACCTCATCACATAGAAGGATTCTAATTGGTCTTGATGCTAAACCTGTCGGACTATTTGCTCCGCACATAATAAGTCTTCCACCTGGAAAAAGTTTAGACAGTATAGTATTATCGCTATCTTTGGACTTAACATCATGAAACATTCTTTTTAACACTTTTGTATCGCGCAACATGGGTGCAATTCTACTTTTAGAATAATCTTGTGCCATGTCTATTGTCGGCTGAACAAGCATAATAGGGCAAGGATCTATGTGAGCAAAACGACCCAAGACGTTGTTTAACATATCGGACTTACCTGTTTGACTGGCAAGCTTTGATACAACCTTGTGAATAGCTGGCGTAGTAAAAGAATCCATTATTTCCCGTTGGTACGGTGCCCTATCAGTATGCCACTTTCCCGGTTCTGCCGCTGATTCACTGCTTAGTACTCTATACTTATCAGCCCACTCAGAAACGCTAATTTTAACAATTGGCTGCAGACATTTTTTTATAATGTTTTTGAACAGGTCGTAGGTCAATTTTATGTCAGTCTGGACTAACATATTCTTCATCCTCTATCTCAGTATCAAAAAGCTTGGGATTGTACTCAGACATTTCAGCAAGTAATTTTTCTACTGCAATCGTCAATATTTCATAGACCTGTTCTTGATTCTTGCCCACTAATGATTGCGATAATTGGGTAGGAAAACCTTGAAACTTTGTCCGGAGGTTTATAAGCATTTCACTCATTACCAGTTTTACGTCTTCAGCCCCATGTATTTGACCTAGCTTTTTAGCTAATTCAATTTCCGCAAGCTCTCTTTTTACTTTTTCATGCTGTGCTTTTTCTTGCCAATAATCCACCTGTCCTTCCGGTCCCGAAGTTGCACTTTCACCTTGCTTTTTTAAATAATTAATATAATTCAATACATTCCCTGCAACCTCATATTTACTAGCTTTGTCTCTTTCCAAAACATTTTCATTAGCCAGTTGGATTATTCGTGGACGAGTCAAGCCAAAGCTTTTAGCCAATCCATCAGAAGTTGTTTTTATTTGAGTCAAATCTGCAAAAATCTTTGTTGCCATTCTTGTCCACCTCCTGTAAGTAAATATCAGAATTTTTTTATGCAAATTTAGAACGTTTTCGGGGTTCGAAAGACCCTCGGCCTGTTCTTTTCCCCGGAAGTACCTTTTCCTACCATATACGCGCGCGAGGACTAATGTGTAAATACTCACGCCACGTTTTTCACAATATAAAAGGCACGTAGAGTTAATCTGCGTGCCCCAAGGGGAAGGTAACGTGTGTAGTTTGTACTGCCTAATTCTGACACTAGTATTTTAGCACGAGAAAACAGCAAAAAAGTACCGCACTTTTTGCTATTACTTTTTCCTATGTTTTTTTATGTCTATTAATCCACTTGATACTGCACACATAGCCGCATCATTTATAAATTCATCTCTCCACCGATAGTAGGTGTTTTTACTAATCCCCATAATAACCATGATTGTTAAAGGGTTCTTATGCTGAACATACCGCAGTTTCATACATTTACCAACCAATTGATTTTCATAAAGGTTATAGACTTTGTCAATTAATCTAAGCCACCCTTCAGGATTTTGGACATACTCCTCCCCTCGTGGTGGCGTTATTATTAAAACGCTTTTCAAAGCAGTAGCATGTTTAATAGCTCTTTGTGCTGTTGGGTCACTTACAACGGCATGCCCGCATCCTCCTGTTGTAACCCCATGTGCATCCTGTAATTCTCTTGCTTCCTTTACTGCAACTCGCAACACATCTGCATAAAACAAATAATGATTAATGTCACTTAGTGTTCGTTCGTCTAGTGCTTCCATTTTCACGTTCCCTTCTTTTTCCCGTATTTATTTTTAATAATCTGTAGTATTGATAATATGAGCCGTCATATTCGCTTACGCATGTAACCATGCTGTTTCTGATCATGATATAGCCTTTTGGAATACGTGGAGTTTTAAGCCAAAAGGTAGCTTTAATCTTTTTCTTTTTTGGTACCGGAATTATTAAATTCGTACTTTGATTCCAACGCTTATGAAAAACTGCTTTTGCAGGATCGTTAAATGTTTTTTTAGTATGCTTTAAAATATAGTCTGCCAGCCGGATGTAATCTCCACTTAACTCTAACTGCGTCATTCTTATGAATCCATAACTCCAGCAACCAGTTATTTCTTTTATATTAATATCGCCATTGATTACAAGATGCATATGCGGTGTCGTGTCATACCCTACTGCATAAACATATTTCATTTGTTTTCCCTGTTTTTGAAATCTACGGCGCACCCTCTTTAAAAAATTTTCAACGTCTTTTCTAAATCTTTCTGGAGTATTAGGTCTTAGTTCTTCCTGATAAGTTAGACTCAATGACCAATCATTAGAATTAAAATTGTTATTTAAAAGTCTCGTTAACTTTCTTGCAGCGTATTTATAATTCAGCTCTTTTATTTCATCACTGCTTTTATTTGTTTTAGGTTGTCTATGCTTAGCAGGTTGTATAAATAAACTTCTTGAGTTTTCTATTTCTATTACATTACCTGTTATATATTTTTTCTGTTTATAGTGCATGATGTCCCCCAAGATAATATATCTAATCAAGTCATACGAGGCAGCACGCCTCGTTAATGAGCCTGTAATTTCATTTAGTTTTTAACTTACAAATATATAATGAAGGAAAACGTTTTTATTCCCTCTGCAAAACAACGTCAAACGCAGAGTGATACTCCACGCTTGACGATTTTATAATATTTCCCTAAAATCAATATTCTGAAATTTATTTAATAGTAATTTACGTTTAATACGATAAACCGCATTCTTCTCTGTTGCTTCCGACTTTACGTCAATATAATAAATATGATTATTTTTATCTGTTACTTTAAAATCTGCTATATAACAAATCTCTTTATACTTGATACCTGCATGTTCAAAACTTTCTTGTAAAACAAACTTAGGCTGCAGCTCTATAGCTTTTATGTCTCCTGACTGCTGCATAGATATCAACCGCAGGTATTCTTGGCCTTCTCGCTTGCTATCGAATTTATGCCGGCATAACATACTTACTTCAGCACCATACTTATTTTTTGTCCCAAGCGATACTGTTTTAGGCGGTATATTTTCACCTGTTAGCCTAGATAAATCTTTTGACTTCAAGCATCCTTTTGCCGCCAATCTTATTAAATCAGCATCGTCATACTCTGCCCACCTAGTCAAAACGGTATCTCCTCTTCATACGCTACTGTTTTTCCAAAACTATCCATAATGCTTTTGGCAGCAGGTTGCTCATGTCCACCAATAGTCCCTGCTGTATTTTTACGCTCAATGAATTCAATGCTATTCGCAATTACTTCAGTTACATAGCGTTTATTACCATCTTTAGCTATGTAATTGCGTATCTGCAGCCGTCCCTCAATCAGTAATCTTTGTCCCTTTGATACATTATTTCCACACACTTCAGCAACTTTGCCCCATACTACTATATTGATAAAATCCACTTCTCTTGTACCGCTTTGACTAACATATGGTCTATCTACAGCTAATGTAAAAGTACAAACCGTTTTCTCACTTGGTGTTATACTTATTTCCGAGTTATGAGTTAACCGGCCTAAAAGAATAATCTTGTTCATGTTTTCACGCTTCCTATTAGTTTTCTTTGGCTATAATTCATTGCTTTTAAAAGTAGAGTATTCTTTACCACAATATGGGCAAAATTTTGTTCTTAACTTGGTAGGAAACTCTTTGCCACAATACAAGCACCTTTGTGACTTTTCTATTATTTTGTCAAAAACAAAACTTTTAACAAGCTCTACTACCTTTTCTGCATCCTCTTCTTTTGTAGGAAAACCACATGAGAATTTTTCTAAAGGACAAACATCGCAGTTTTCTAGCAATGGTTCAAATTCTTTACATATCTTTTGTACTTTCTTTATGTAATCAACAGCATCCATTTCGTTAACACCTCTTTTTAACTATTTTTGTTAATATCATCATACAAACTTTACTGGTATCCCTTCGGCATAAGCGTACGCAACTTCTGCGCAACATCCTTTGCTATCTTCCCAATCTCTAGACCCTACTAATATTTCGTCACAAATTTTTAATAATGCTAGGCAGTAGGACAAGCCTTTGCTATAGTTGCCATCGTTATATGGCATAAAGGCCAGTGCATGAAGTGGTGACACATAACAAATTCCCGGGTTCATCTTATGCAATGCATTTAGTTTTTCTGCCGCCAATTGTACGTTTTTTGCTTTTCCCCCATATGGGTGTGAAAAATATATTGTTTTCATATTTTCATTCCTCTTCTTTTAATATTTCCTCAATCCCTTGCATGACATAATCAGGGCAAGGCTGCGCCATCCCATTACCCAGAGCTTTATATCTTGCGGTATCACTGCCGTTGTCTGTCCACCCATCCTGTAACCCCTGCAGCCTTTCACACTCTAATGGTGTAAGCCGGCGAACTTTATAGTTCACAATAATAGCTTGTTGGTCGTGCATACAACTTAATGTGCCTATCTTTTTATGTAGTTTAATTTGGTCAGCTTGTCCATTTCCTATCCCATATACCACTAAATTCTCGCTTCCACCCCCGAGATTACCCCCACTAGCTCTTAGCGTACATGCAACTTTATCATCGACATATTGGCTAAAACTTATAGATGGATATGCTACTGCATGCCGGTCATTTGCTGTTAGTGTAGGCATTGGATCTCCTGCCTTCCCAATACCCAACCCGTTACCTCCTCCATCATTGTTTCTATCTTTACCCCCGCCTTGATAGCGTGTTGCTTTATCGTTTATAGGAATAGGGCATCCCAATATCACAATCGCTTCATTTTTTGCTGTACTAAGAGTTGGTGATTGTTCTTCCATATAACCTATACCATAGGCTTTTGCACTATTTCTTGGTTTAAATCCTGCGACTCTTAATATTAGAGGTACTTGATTTCCACCAGTTCCCATTCGCGCATTAAGTGTTGGCACGATATTACCTTTTACTTCTCGTATTACTTCTTTTGCATGTGTCATATCGCAAATAACTATACCGATTTTATTAGTTGTTCTTATTGGTGGTGTTTTTTCATCAATAACAGGATTAGAGTTTTTTATACTTGCATTTGTATCAAATCCTATTACCGCTTTTTTGGTACTTAAATCTATTCCACAGCTTGTATTTCCAGTGCTATTTTCAACATTGGTGGCAAGTCCTTCCCTCTCGCCGCAGCCCTCCGCAAAATACCTTGACACGCTTTCGGGCTTAAATAATATTTCTCCGGCACATCGTCCTCCAAAATCTGCGACAAGAAAGATTCTCTTTCTACGTTGGGGTACTCCCCAATATTGGGCATCCAAGACTCTCCAAGCAACTTCACACTTGTTGCTTCTGACCATTCCTGCCGTTGCCCATCGCTTAGATCGAGGCATTGGAATTTTGGCCTCTGTGATTTCTTCAAGCACGGTTCTAAAATCCATTCCTTTGTTAGAACTGAAAGCACCCGGCACATTTTCCCAAATTGCAAACCTTGGGTATTTCCCTCCACTGGATAATCGCATTTCTCGAATAATTCTAACTGCCTCATTAAATAATCCGCTTCTTGCACCTTCTAAACCACCTCTTTTACCTGCTATTGATAAATCTTGGCAAGGTGATCCAAAGGTTATGATGTCTACAGCCTCTATTTTCGTGCCATCTATCTTTGTAATATCACCGAGCTGCACCATGTTAGGGAAATGTCTCTCGGTAACCTGTGATGGAAAGTTTTCTATTTCACTAGACCAAACAGGATTAAACCCACATTTCACTGCCGCCAATGGCCACCCGCCTATTCCGTCAAATAAGCTCCCTATTTTTATCATATTTTGATTCTTCCTTTTTTACTTCGTATGGATAAAAAGTTCCATGAGTATCTTTCGATTTAAGAGAAGCTATGTCACGAAGCCTTCTATAAACTGTGTTGTCGCTAACCCCTGCAGCATTTGCTATCTGCTGGTAAGTAGCTCCAGCTGCTTTTTGTTCTGCCCATTTTGGAACTTCTAAATCATAGTTAATCTTTTTCAGTCTATGCTTAGGCAAGAATCCATTAATATTGCCTGTATAAAAAAGCCTTTCAGCTTGTGCCATTTCTAGTTGCATAGGATGCAGAATACAAATGGCTAAAAAATACCATCCCATTTAATCAGCTCCCTGGTCCTTATCATGTATTACCTTAAATTCAAGTTCCGTTTGTGCCTGTTTGTTTTGGTGTGCATAGGCAAACGCTTCCTGCTTCATTACTTCTATCTGCGTCTTTTCTTCAAACGTTAAATCGGCATCCCAATAGGTCGGCGTAACCATTTTTATTTCGCCGCCAAAATCAGGGACTTTGAATATAAAATTAATCTTTATTCCTGTCCCCTTTTTATCTGAGGTTGGAAATGATATTTTTTGCGGTACTATTAACTTATTCCACTCAGCATTACTTTCCACAACTTTTAATGATTGCTCACCGTCAGCTTCATAAATGTCTGGATTACAAATTAGCTTTTCAGTTAATTTATCAAATTCGCAAAACCTGCGTATCATGTCATAGACTGCTAAGCAAGCTTTTTGAAAGTCAGGATGTGGCCGTACGCTCTTTGTAACAACAGTGATAAGCGACTTGTCCAAGTCGTCTTCATAAATACGATAGTCAACCTTAATAGGTTGCTGGCAAGTGAAATAATTTACTACTATGCTCATTTTTTCGCCTCAATTCCTAAAATACAGTATCCTTGCATGAGTCCGTACTGCGGACAATCCGAAAGGATATATGTGATTTTAAATATTGCTCCATAGCCTTTATACTCATTATTTTCGTAAACCGATAAGAAAACTTCATCACCCTTTTTAAAATCACGATCAAATTTTCTTATTTCAAAGGTTTTAAATCCATTTATTACATCTTTAAAATATTTTTTATTTACTTTTAATTCATGAACTATTGGCTTACGATAAGTTCCTGCTACTATGGCTAAAGCTTTTTCATATTCGCAGTTGCACTTTTCGCCTGGATCTAAATGTGCCCCACATTTTTCGCATGTGTTATATGCCGCCACCTTAGTTCCCCCTTTAATATTTTAGTTATGATCTCTTATTTGTCTTTCTCAACTAGTTTTTTTATGATAAAATCGAATTATACTTTTCAAAATGATATAATTATCTAAAGAAAAATTTGGAAGGAGTTGTTTTTGTGGCATCAATACCCTTTAATCTTGACGAAGTCGACCTTCTTTTAGATTTAGTTTATGACTTTAGAGAAGATATCGAAGACGGCAGCATTGAATCTCCAGAGTTGCAATCTTTAACAGTTTCTACTTATGACCTCATTAGTAAACTAAACTCTGTTAAATCATCCATATTTAACGGCAATGATTTTGAGTTTTTAGACATGCTAATTGAGATGCGAAAAGGTGAGATAATGGATATTCCCATGAAAAAACGAACTGCCGAGGTTCACGATATGTTAAAAGCACTACTGTCTCTTGGCAAAAAATTGAAGCTAACAATGGATGGCCATGATAACTTATCTTCCTTCGACAAGTATCCTTACTAAATCTGACGGATGAACGAGTTGTTTTTATCTGTATATCTTTTAGCCCTATTTTTTTGCATATGTTATAAATTGGCATAAATTGACTCTCCCTTTCAGAAATTGTTTGCTCACTTTCGTCCGATGCTTTACACTTCCATTTATGCTTTTCAATACGTTGGCATTTCAAATGTATCATTAAATAAAGTTCTACGGTTTTATAACTAAAAACAAAAGGGTGATTAGTATGGGCAAAAATATTGAATTATGTGGCATATCCACGACACTTTTAGGCCTTCAAAAAAATATGGAGCAAATTCAACAAGTAAATAGTGCTGTTTCTCTTCAAAACTCCATGGGACTAGCAGAACATATGACTCAACCATTTGCTTCACTTAATTTAAATAGTGCCGTTTCTCTTCAAAACTCCATGGGACTAGCAGAGCATATGACTCAACCATTTGCTTCACTTAATTTAAATAGTGCTTTCGCTGTGCACGGAAGCTCCATAAGCTCACATTTTGAAGGTATCCAAGATATAATTAATACTATAAATAGTGCTACGGACATTTGTGCATTAAGTAGCTTTATTGGAAAAATTACTGCCACTTTTGCTCCTAATATTATTGGAGCTGAATTAGCATATTCATCACCTCTTGCCGATCAATTAGCTGAAATTTGCAAATCAACTAGACTTTCCAAAAATGCGTTCGAAGCTATTCAAGATATTGGCCTCCATCAACTTGCTTTGGAAGAATTCAAGGAATTTGTCGATAACGATGTGAAAAGTTTTAAAGAAAAACAAAAACCTATTAAACTTCAACAAATTAAAGGTAATAAACATACAAGGAAACAACTAATCGCTAAAACTAGAAAGCTAATTAAAAACAAAGAAATTCAATGCAAATTGTCTTTTTATGTAGCTATATATGGATTTCTCTGTCAATTAGATCCTTGTAAAAATTCTTTTAGCGAGTATTCAAAATATATTTACCTTGCGATAGTTTCTTTAATCGCTTGGTTCGCGCAACAAAAGAATGATGCCGATGAAAACTAAAGGCATAATCGTGAGTATTATTGACTTAAATAAACCTGCTCCTTTGCTTAAATTCGAATAAATGCCATTAATTACAGTCCAGACTATTGTTATTTCACAAACTATCCTTCTAAAAGTTTTCCATCTACTTTTCACTTTCTCTCCCCTTCCCAATTAGTATAAAAATAAATGCTATACTTGCCTCGTTCTTATATAAGCTTTTAGCTTATGTCTAGACCATCAGATCACCACTGGTGGTTTATTTTTTATCTTCAATACGGTAATCTTATCCCCCGGCTGTAATGGCCTATTTGCCTTTAAGACTATTTTGTTTTCCGGCAAGTCCTTTAGCTCTTCTAGGTATTCCAACATGTATACGTCTCCACAATACCTGCTCGCAATCCCCCACACTGTATCTCCCACATGAACTGTTACTACTTCCTTATTGGTATACATAGTTTTAGGTTGCTGCATACACCCCATAAGCATCACTGCTATAGAAGCAAGTATTATTAATTCTCTACCGCATTTCGAACGCTGTTCTTTTGCCATTAACATCAGCCAGCCTTTCTTTAGCTTGAAACCCTCTAGCCTCTCGCCTAGCATAAATAGCGGCAATTCTTTCATTGTGAATCGGTTCACCAATGCGTATTTTTGCCTTATCCGCAATATATTTGCGCAGTGGTTCAACAGCAATCATGGTTTTGCTGCCAACCTTAAAACTAGGGAAATTTATATCATCCTTTATCCAATCACAAAGTTGTTTCCGACCGATGCTTGTTAACTTACAGGCCTCGGCAATAGTTACTGTAATGCGTTCTGATAATGGTACATCCATCTAATTCACCTCTATCCTTTTCTCATTTTATTTTCAGCGCTTTCTCGCGTTCATGAAGGAGGTTTTTAATACGAGTATAAAAGTTTCTCTTTTGGTCTTGGTATGGACCGTTTGGCAAAAGAACTTAATAAGATTATTTTTTTGCGTTTACGCAAGTTAATTGCTAAAAAAAATATCATCTGCTTCTTGAAGAGTTAATGTCAGCACCTTTTTAGATTTTTGCACTTCTGCACGCGTGAAATCGCTTTCGCCATTCAACTTTCTATATAACGTGCTACTGTTAACTCCTAATTCAATAGCAAAACTTTCCAAGGTCATTCCTTTTTCTTTGATTTTTTCTATAAGAGCCTTTTTATTAAACATTTTCACCATACCCTTTCTTTGCGTTTTCGCAAGTTTAGAATACTACGGGTTTAATATTTTGTCAATGCGTATTCGCAAGTTATTTTATTTTTTATTGCATTTTTGCAATATCGGGGTTATAATTTGAACCAAGAGGTGTTGAAAATGACTATTTCGGATATAAAAAAACTTATAAAAAATCGTCGACTTGAACTACACTTAACATTAAAAGATGTTGCTACTGCGGTTGGCGTCAGCGAAGGCACTGTTTCACGTTGGGAAGCTGGTAATATTTCCAACATGAAAAGAAATCGAATTTCAGCATTAGCCAAAATCCTTGAAATTTCACCCGCCTTAATTATGGGTTGGAGTGAAGAAGAAAGTAAGTCGTACTACAACAACCCTGAAACGGCCAAGCTTGCACAAGAGCTTTATGATAACCCTGACCGCCGTGTACTATTGGACGCAACTCGTGATCTAAGACCTGAAGATGTAAAAGCTCTTACATTAATTATTAAACAAATGAAAAAAAAGGACGGTTCTAATTAAAATGCCCCCTATTCCTAATACTATAGTTTGCCCGCTACCACCAAAGGTTCGTGGTTTCTGCCATGAAAATGAAGACGGTAGTATCGACATAATACTAAATTCCAGACTAACTTATGAATCAAATTTAAAGACCTGTTTACATGAACTAAAACATATTAAAGATTTTGTATGTAAGGAAGATTGTGATGTTCCTGAGTTGGAAGAACTCAGACATAAATAATTTTAATTGGTTTTAAAAGAATAAAATAAAAGTACAGGAAAGGAAAGGATGAGCCGTATGATTTGTAAAAAATGTGGAGAGGAAATTGCCGAAAAAAGTATTTTTTGCCCAAATTGCGGAGAGAAACAAGGCGAGAAACAAAAAATAAATTCCGTGTCGGTAGAAAAGCCGCCACCAACCAAGCAGGAAAAAATTACAATAATTAAAGGATTACTGGTGCTTGCCTTTTTAGTTATTATTACTGCATTTCTTGTAACTACTTTTAGTGGAAAACCTGCTCGACACCCGACGACGGCTAAAGGTCCCAATCCTGTTTACGACACCATGGTTATAGACCAATTTGCCAAAGTAACCGCTTCCGGAAATTACATTAATCTTGGTGGGAATATAAAAAACGCATCAAATGACCGTTCATTGAAATTTATCTCATTACGCTATGAAGCCCTTGACAAAAACGGTAAGGTTATTGACAGTCAGACAATCCCCATTACAGATGAAATAAAACCCCAGGAACGCAAAATATTTTCAAGCATGGCGAAATATAATCCGCAAATGACTAATTTCAGAATCATTGTAAACGCTGCTCAATATAAATAAAAAATGACCGCCCAGCGCGCCAACGCCGAACGGTCTGTGCAAAGCTAGTCCACGATTAAGGGTACAAGTCTGCCCTTTTATTATATCACATAAAAGGAGTGATTTTTATGCCAAAATTAAAGAAACGTACTGACGGCCGTGTGTGCATTACTAAGATGTTTGACGGTAAGCGCAAATTCTTTTACGGTAGCAGCGAAGCAAAAGCAAAAATCAAACTAGAAGAATTTGAATCTGAGCAAAAAGAAAAAGTATATAATTCTGATATTCTTTTTGATGAGTGGCTAGATGCTTGGCTAGATGCCATACAACATACAATTTCAGTATCAACATACATTAACTATATAATAATAGTTAATAAACACCTGCGCGAACTCGGCACCTATACTATTGCACAGATGTCAGCCCCACTACTGCGTGACTTTATCAATCGCAAACTAGAAAGTGGTCTATCCGCTAGAACCGTAGAATATATATATACCCTACTTAAAGCTTCTTTAAAACTTGCTGTTAACGATGATTTGCTAGTTAAAAACCCCATGGACAAAATAAAAAAGCCTAAAAAAGAAAGAACCCATGAAATTGTTGCCCTTACGTCTGAAGAAGTCAAAAGACTATTAGCATCAGTTGACGATGAAGAAGATTACAATATCTTTTATGTCGCCTTGTCTACCGGAGTGCGAAGATCAGAATTACTGGGCCTTTATTTACCGCCAAAAAACAGTAGTGCTAAGACTATTACCATAGACCGTACTGTTATAAGAGAAGGAACTAAAGTTGTACTATCACCTACAACAAAAAACAAATCAAGTAAACGCAGTATAGCAATAGATGATATTCTGTTAGCACGGATAAAGAAACAACGTATTTTGGTTTTAAAGCGAAAAATGACCAGTCCTAACTATATTGATAACGATTTGCTTTTTCCTGGTCCTAACGGCGAACCTCGTAATCCTGATTACCTTTCTAGGTTAGCACAGAAGTACAAAATAAAAGCAAACCTTCCTGATGGGTTCACCTTTCATTCACTCCGGCATACTCACGCAACTTTACTATTAAAAGCCGGTGTCCATTTTAAGATTGTACAAGAACGCCTAGGTCATTCTTCATTCCAACAGACCATGGATACCTATTCACATGTAACCTCTGATTTAGACACAATGGCTGCTAAAAAAATATCGGAAATTTTATGATGTAGTCAAAGTGTTGTCAAATGACGCTTGATTTTATGTTGTCAAAAAAATAAGAGCACCCGAAAGGGTGCTCTAGACTTTGTGGTGCCGAAGGCCGGACTCGAACCGGCACGCTTGTAGGCGCTTGATTTTGAGTCTATAAATAGCATTTTTAGCATCAAGTGTACAAGCCATTTACCGCATGGTTAAGCCATTCTTATATTTATAAGTTAACATAAATAGGCACACTTTTTCATAACATGTTGTCAAAATGTTGTCAAAATTCATTAGTTACCTTTTAGAACTTAAACCCCAGAAACCGCATGCAATCGTTCGTTTTTTTAGCATTTGTGCCCAATTCGCACCCAGTTTGCAAATGATAATATTACCCCATTCATTAATTTTAAAAGCTTACGTTCTGTATCATATAGCCCGTCTATACCTATCCAATAAAGTTCTTATCTTTTCGCCATCAATAAAAATAATATTATTTTTTAAAGGGAACTCTGTTATCCCATCAACAACTTTCTCGATTGCATTTTGAGTAAATTTTCCTGAAATAGCTATTACCATTTTTGAAATTCTTACCTTGCGCCGTGAATAAACATCATAAAATGGCATTTTAAAAGCATCTATTGTCTGGTTAATTAACCCATTTATTTCGCCATTTGCCCCTCCCGAAATATCACCATATTTGACTTGAACTCCATAGTACTCATACTCATCAAATTCAGAACGCCTTGCAAACGTAATATCTTTCCCATATTCTTTATTTCCATGATTATATTTTACATTTGAAAATCCCAAATTGCGAAAAAGTGGCAACAATATTTTTACAGTAAAATCACTCTCTTTTTTACAATTCTCTATTTTTTCAAATGGAGAGCCAAGAGCAATATCTGTTGCTCCATCTATTTCAGCCGTAATTTGGTCTATTGCTTGAATTAAATCATCAAATGTATTTGCTTCAATTTCACATGAATAGGTTAAAGAAATATCTGCTCCACCATCATTATAACCTTCTAATACGACGTCATTTAAATTTTTATTTCTCTCCACTATAACATCACGTTTAGTTTCCATCCACAATTTAAGTTCAAGGGGTGCATCCCAATATTTTAAGAGTTCTCTTTCATCAAAAGAAACCTTAACTTTGTTGCATGAAGTTAAACTAATTGTCATGGGAAGATTATGGCACATCACCACATCTTCAGCTATCAAATCACAAAGTTCAATTAGAATTCCTTCTGGCAAATCGTTAATCTGTTGTTTTAATAACACTGGAATTGGAACAGTAACTGATTGGGAATCCTCAGACTCAAATATTTCTCCGTCAATATTAAGCGAGCATAAAAAATTATCATCATAAATAGCTTCAATTGCCATAATTTTATCTCCTTTTTATTTTACACTATCAGATTGAAAAATAAAAGTTCCGCAATTCCTAACCGCAAAACAAACTATAATTAATTTGAATTACCTACGTTATATTATGCTTTATATTCAATTGCATTATAACAATCATAACAAATATTACTTTCGTCTCCACTTGATTTACAAACCGTATTACCACATACCTCGCATTTCACAACGTCTTCATCCTCAAATTTTTTTTTGCAATTAAAACAAATATAATTTCCAGGGACATCGACAAAACTATCCAGCCCACACTCAATGCAACTTGTTACCGGCCAAGGTTCGCCATCTTTTGCGCAAGAATACGCAGATATATTTAAAACATTTTCAACATACGCATCCGCGACTTTTCTGTAGTCGGTAGATTTATAATTACAAAAATAGCATTCACATAACTCCTCACCCTCATCTAATACAAATGTCTTTTGTCCACACTGAGGACATTTTATAACATTTTCGACAGTGCTCAATTTAGGTGCAATTGCAGTAAGCTTAACCAAAATGTATTTTTGGTTCTCCAATAAATAGCTTTTTATTCTATCCAAAATTTTATTTTCTTCCGCAGATATGCTTTTTTCATCAAATTCTGTTCTTAAGAAATCAATAATACCTACAAGTACCTTTACCACACAACCAATCAAAGTTTCAATACTTTCATTCATTTCAAAATGATCAATTTTGTTTCTTTTTTTCCGTAAGTCATTACACGCTTGCTCAAAAGCAGCATCTATTTCAATATCACATAAGTTCTTTAATCTTTTAAATGCCACTACCATATCTATACTAATAAAATCCCCATTTTGGTATGATTCTTGAGATGCTTTATCAAGGTCTTTAAACACAAATGACCAATGCTCATTAATCAAGCGTGCCTTTAATATCAACTCAATCCCAGCGTGAACATGCAATGTTACATATTTCAGCAATTTTATATCGTTTTTTTCATACTCTTTAAATTCGCTCAATCCTTTGTCAATAAAATCCAACGCATTTTGCATCAATGGTATATATAACTGTTTACTAGCTTTATCACTCATTTTTTCACCCCTTTAATTATTTTAAAATCATTACCTGTCAAAGGTTATCTAACAAATACATCATATATGAGGCTATTTTTTGCATTAATAACTAACCATTGATAATATTAACATTATTTAAACGAAAAACCAATATTTCAATTACACCAAACATACACTTTTAATCATCTATTACCGAATAGTTGTTTGCGCACATTTTTAGTTTTTTAACATAGAAAAAAGCTATAGAACAAGTCTACAGCTTAACTCCGCATTATAAAAACAACTTTACTCAAAGACTCAGTACTCATCTTATACTTTTCAATGTCACAAAATAGAATATAACGTTGTCCAAAAAAACGAATTGCGAGTTATTTTATATCCAAATTAAGGCCTACTCCAAAACGCATTATTGATTCGGGAATAATTTCTGCTCGTCAAAATATTATCTTCTTGGCCAATCGACCGAAATTCATCAGTAATACTAGCCCTAATATTCGTTAGTAAATTATCCCCCATAACGGTTGCAAAGTTCCCTCGAAGTGCTCTTTCATACCAATCGATAAGGTTTGTTTCCGTTACAACACTTTGTATTTTTGCTCTCCAACCAATTTGCGTCAGAAGTGATACTATAACTCCTTGTTCAGCTGATTTACACACAATAATAATTCTATCGCTACTGACTGACCCCACAATATTTTCTGCTAGTCCCTCATCTAACGCTAAGTGTTTTATTTGAATTGCCGGCCCCCAATTAGCATACATATCTAATCCTCTATCCGCAGCATTTGTTACACCAACTCTATAAATTTTTGCTTCTTGTTGATATGTGACGTTTGAAAAGTCTATGCACATTACGTTTTTTGTAAAATCTTCAAACTCACGTAAAATATTCGCCTTTTCTGGATTTATAGAAATCTCTACTGTTAACTCTAATGCATCCGTTAATGTTGCAAACAAAGAATATACTATTATCTCATACATTTTATCAAGACTACGTTTTAATCCTGGCTCCTGCCAAAATAAATTAATCAAAAATCTAACGTCAAAATTTTCTCTAGTTCCATTATTACAATAGTCTAATGCATCCTGTAACTGCCTATGTCTATCTGTGAATGCTTTATATATATAAGCTTCTACAGCCCCTAAAGTTGCAATGTTTTCTTCCCCTAAAACATACATGGCTTCAGGCGGAACCGCACTTTCACTAAAAACATCATCCTGATATTTAGCAGAGCTTGTAGATATTTTCCCCAAAAGTTCTATCGTAACTTGATTTCTCCAACTCTTGCTTTCGCTACGATAGCTCTCTAAATTTCTTAAATCCATGGTAGGATCCATCCTTTTATGATATAAAACTTCAGCTACCTGTATAGGTTTATAAAAATCAACTCTAGCCTTTGTTATGATCTTGTCGAGTGCTGCTTTCGCTTCATTTTTGTCCACTTTTACACTCCCCATATTCTCTCAATGCTTCAAGCATTTTTTTAGCTACCGCTTTAATTACAGGAACGGCAACGGAATTACCCGTTTGTTTTTTTATATGTCCATATGATAAAACAATTTTATATGTATCAGGAAATCCTTGTAGTCTCAAGAGTTCGCGTGCAGATGGCCTTCGCTCGTTATTTACAAGCAAATAATTTGAACTAGCACCCGCTCTTAATGCACAAGAAAAACAATGTGGAGTTATTGACCCTGCTACATTTTCATGTGTTATATAAGGAATTTCAGGGGTTCCCTTCATCTTTTCCATTCTTCGCAATTTAATATACTCTTTAACATACAGTGCTGGATCAATATCTTCATCAGGTTCCAAAATATCCTTTAACGTCAATCTTTCGGAAACCGGAATTGGATCTGGGAACTTAAACTTTACGTCATCTAAGAATCCTACAATGATAATACGTTCTCGTTTTTGTGGAACCCCAAAATCAAGAGCATTTAGCACCTTATAAAACACATGATATTCAAGCTTTTCCAAATGACTAATTATAGTCTTAAAAGTTCTTCCTTTATCGTGAGAAACAAGATTCCGTACATTCTCAAGCATAAAAGCTGGCGGCTTTTTCTCTTTTAATATTTCTTCGATATTAAAAAACAGGGTCCCTTGCGTCTCATGCTTAAATCCTTCCTTATCACCAATTATAGAAAAAGGTTGACAAGGAAACCCTCCTAATAGGATGTCAAAATCCGGTATGCTATTAGGTTTTATTTTTGTTATATCTCCTTCAGGCACTTCATTGAAATTCGCCTTATAGGTTTTACAGGCAAACTCATCCCATTCTGAACTAAAAACACATTTCCCACCCACATTTTCAAATCCTAGGCGAATGCCACCAATTCCAGCAAATAAATCTATAAAACGAAAGTTATTCCAGTACAATTTCCTACCTCACTATACAATATAATAAAATAATCCCTTATATTGTATCATACTTTAAAAGGGAAAATCATTTTAACATATATTAACCGTTCCAAAATATCATAACACTATATGTTACGCTATAATTAACGAACCCGTGGCACTAAATATTCATTTTTTTGAATTTATGCTTTCATTTCGCTAATTACCAGCTGCTAGTGCCGTAGGCTTTCAAACATATTCTTCATATCAGCATCACTAACCTGTTCCTCTTGCACAACATCTGTACTAGCGCAAATACTATCTTCTTCATCAATATCGCTTTTCTGCCCATCTAGATATTCAAGTGTGGTTTTGATATCTACACAAAAATACTGCCCTAAATTTTCAATATCTCCCTTATAATCATCAATCAGCTCATTGCTGCCCCAATCAAGGAATGATTCTACCTCCTCTTCTTGTACTTTATAAAAGTGCTTTGCCATCTCAGTTTTCAATTCTTTACTTAACGTTGAAAAAGAACCTTTTTCGATAATAGTAAATATTATAAAATCCTTAATCACCACTTCATAATCTTTTCTAATTACACTTATTGCATAATTTATTATTGCATTAATGCCATCACTACTGATTAAATTGTTTTGTTTGGAAAGGTAAATGTAATTTAGCAAACCCGCATATTCTTCTAAGCTGACATCCCATGTGAAAAAATTATTAGGTAAATTATTTAATAAATTTTTAATATAATCCGAAATTAGATTATTTTTTAAATCTTTGTTAACTCTTAATAAAAATATCAATCTATCAATTATACTTTCGTCATAATTCAACTTCCAGATTGAATTAAACCTCCAGATTGGATTTTTTATGCTGAGTTCTGAATAGAAATTACGAAACAATGCATTGATAAACGCTGTTGAAAATTTTTTTATTAGGGAGTGATTTTTTCGCGCAGATAAATTGTAAAGTGAAACACATTGAGCAAAAGCCATTGCCGTTTCACACAATAGTTCAAATTCAGCACCATTCTCCGCAATATAGTTGTCTAAAAAATCATTTATTGATGGATTATTAAAATTTATTGCTTTATCATCTGTTAATATGAAATTACCATCTAGTTCCTTTATAGCATTCTTGAAGTCATTTTCATTATAACAATTTTGATATATTCTACTTTTCGCTGAATGATATGCCTTGAATATTATACTAGCTGTTTCGATAGAAGAATCTAATGGTAATGATGCCAAAATAAAAAGCATATCTTGTGCTTCCTTTGATATATGCTTTTCAAATGCAAAACGCCATATTTCAGTAGGATTATCTAAATTGTTTATTATACTTTTGAAGAAAACCTGTGGATCTTCAGGTAATAAACTATTTGGATTCACTAATAGTCCTATAATTCGAGGATTATAATTTTTATGGTTAACAATTTTTAAAATATCATTTTTTAAAAGATTATCAATATATTTTTTGGGTAGATTATTAAAAAAAATATGATTATACAAAATTTTTGCCCTGTCTAATTTTGTGTAATCACTAAGCAATAAAACACATTTTTTTGCATCAAAATCTGAATGATATAAGTGCTCGTTTGTAGCCTTTGCTTGATTAAGTATATATTCTCTTGTTGTCAATATGAATTTAGAATTACTGTTTTTCCTAACGCACTTCAAAAATTCTAAAATATCGCTATCTTCATTTTTATTTATCTTTGTGTCTCTACCAATCTGCCCTAAAAAATCATCATAATAGAAAATTTGTTTTTTGCGTGAATCATAAACGTCATATGCCTCTCTTATGTTTTGTGCTATTTTTATTATCTCAAATCCATCATCTAAAAATCTTATTAATAACATTTCCGCTAAAGTGGATTTTCCTATGCCAGGCACACCGGATACAATACAATAATTAAGTTCATTAAGAATTCCAATTGCTCTAAAAAAGGCCTTGTTTTGTACATAAAATTTAAGTTTCTCTTGTATTTGATTTTTAGTTATTTCGCTTCTGGTATAAACTCCACTATTCAATATTTTATCTAAAACAGCTGAGCTTGTGAGCCATAATTTATAATGTCTTATTTCAACGTCCTTATTTTTTCTCAAGAGATCATTTAATTCATTCATACCTATTATGTCACCGGTATTTTTGCAATACGGAGATAGTATGCGCTGCAATTCATCTTTCTTATTAGGCGTCAGAGCCAATGACGTAACAACTATGTATCGTGTGGGGTTAAGCTTTTTTATTTTTGGTAATTCAGCGTTAATCAAGTTGGATTTTAATGAGCTAAAACTAGAATTCGCATAATGTTTGCATTGTATAATGAGCTCATTTTTCTGAACCCCAGAATATCTTAAATCAATACCATTATCTCGCCCTTTTGCAAACGATTCTAAATCATATCCCAATTTTTTTTCCAATAAATCTTTAGATAAAATTTCAAAATCATAATCAGATAGCAATTTAAAATCATACATTTATGCTTTCTCCCCTTAAATAAAACCCTTTTATTTATCATTGTAGCAAATATATAACTAAAATATATGCTTGTCAATTATGCATCCATAAATTTAATAATGATATACCGTTTTTAGGTTGCATCAATATGCTAATATTCCGTTTCTATTTAATCCCCCATACTCACACAAAAATAACGCCTCTAAATCTCGCTTTTAGCGATTTTTAGAGGCGTTTCCTTACGTTTGTACCTATGTTTTTTTAATTTTTTAACTTACTGACAGTTAAAATTATCGTTGTGATAATAAATATGTTTCTTTCAATCTTTAGTTGGCTTATTTTCTTGTTGGTTGCTTTCTTGTATCTCTCGAAGGATTCCTTGACCTTCTGCAATAAGTCTTGCACTTGCATTAATTCTTGCTTGGTCAGTTCTGATTCTTTCTGCAGTGCCGCCAATTTCAATTGCACTGCTTCCAACCGAATCTGATATTCCTCCAACTTCGCTTGCTGTTGTTCCAAGGTCGTCTGAGAGTTTGCCAAATCGATCGATAGCTGACTGTTGATGTTGTTCAGCTCCTGAAATATCTCGTTCAATCTGTTGTACTGTCCCACTGTCATGGTCATCGTTGTAGATGCTGAATAGCAAGTAGCTACAGGTGATAACAAGAATGACAATACCAATATACAAGAGCATAGTTTTTTTATCTTCATTCACTTTATACCCACCTTTCAAATTTATTTATTCTCCAAGTACCATATGGCCTTTCCGCGTATCACATCGCCGCCAGGTTTCATTCTCCCATCAGAATCAGGCAAGTACCATAAATCCCATCTAGTTTCTGGATCACCCGAATATGGCCCATACCCGTCAATAATGGCAATTTCTTCATGGGTCATCACATTATCCTTATTAATATCAAGGCCAAGTTCGGAGCATAAAACTGCTACCAATTGTGATAGCAGTTCTATTTGTTCAGAGGTTGGTGGATAAGCCCCAAAATCTGCATCGTAGCCGGCATTAGCAGCTGCATCCTCACAACAGCATAAAGCAAGACCTACCGCACCTGTATTTCTATGCCAGGTGTGTTCTTTTTTATCTGTTAACGCCCTACACGTTTTATAAACTATACCCTCATTGTCAATGTTTAAGTGATAGTCACTAAAAGGTGCATCGTAAGGACCGGCAGTCCAATGTAAATAAATTTTAGTTATTTCTCCCTTTACCTCTCTGGCCAGAACTTTAATTTTTTCCAAACTTATTTCATTCATCTTATATCACCCTCTTTCAATTTCTTTAAATGCCCTCTAATTGATATTGGTATTACATTTCCATAGCCGCCCCTATCAGCGTTTTCTATGATAGATATGGCTTCCATGACCCCAAACCCTGCTATCACTGTATATCTACAAAAATCTGTTTTTAACACCGAATCAACTAAAACTCCAAATGCAACAGAAATTAAAATTGATAGTTTTTTCATAATACCCTGATAACCACGTTTTGAGAAAATTGTATGTTCATGCCAGGCTGCATACATGCCTGTTGCATAATCCAAAATCATTAATACAAACAACGCTGTTAACTGTTTATCAAACCCACCAACAGCAGAAGCTATTATGCCGCCAATAATTCCGGAAACTGCAATTATTTTAATTTCCGCTTTTGTATAAAGATTGCTTAAAAAATTAAATACCTCAGATATTTGGATCACCCCCTTAACCCTCTTCCACATAACGTTCATAAGTTACCGCGTCCACCTCTTCTACCGTTGTTGCTACTTGAATTTTATTTATAGACAAACGCCAAGTTTCACGTAATACCTTCATGGAAGCATAAGCTTCATCCGTTAATTCACCCTCTAAAAACTTAATGGCTTGATAGTCTGTTGCCGCCAAGAAGGATTTGAGTTCGGCAACCTTAGTAGCTTGGGCAACTACCAATAATTCTTTATCCGTTTTTTCTGTTACTGGCATAATCATTGGCTTTCCATCAATGCCTCGAACATATCCGTTATCATATTTCAAGGCATCTTCAGCACTAATCTCTATAGCTTCCTCCGGTATACTAGAACACCCTTCTAACCAACCACCTATCTTTTTGCCATTTTCATTGAAAGTTGCATATTTCTTAATCATTTTTCTCCCTCTCTTTGCCTATATTTTAATTTTGCCTTTTAATTTATAAGCCCTACTGCTATCCAGCGGCATGTACCTTGACCTACTCCCTGAGTCTCAATACGAAATGTTGTATTAGTTAAGGAACCCACGGCAGCATTTTCATCACGGCCACTTCCGGTAGCAACGAGTGCTTGAAATACTTTAGTAAATGCCAATGGGAACGTAATCGTTTCAGTATTGGCATTGTCAGAACTCTGCCCCCATTGCAAAATAAAGTGCCCAAGATACGGTCCAAAACTAAAATAACCATTTGCCGCCAATTGCCAAGTTATACCTAAATTATCGGCCACTTTATACAAAATTGCCTTAACTCCTGCTTCAAAATCAGTAATCTGACTGATTTTAGTAGCAATATCAATACGTTGCCATATTAACTGAGGTCTATTGCCAAGCATTACTGTACCCCACTTTTTTAAAGTTCCCATAATAGTTGCATCTGCACCAGTTGTAGCAGATGTGTCTATCCAAATGTCATTAGTTATAGGATTACTTGGCGCAACATCAGCTACTCCAATTCCACTTGCACTTATGGACACAATCTGCCATTGCAAAGTGCCATCCGTAATTAACGTTCCTGCGGTAGCCGTCACCAACCCTGCAGGTGCAGAAATGGCGGTACTACCTGCCTTTGTACAAAGTAAATACAGCCCATTTGGTAAATTTTCACAAAACACAATATTTCCTAGAGGGTATTGCGTAGAATTCTTACGCATTGTAAAAGGAAAATCCACAATTTGTGCAGCCTCTGTTTCCGGATGCGTTATTACATATGTTCCGTCTGTTTTCTTTACTTTTAATTTTGATTTAATTGCCATTTAGTATCACTCCTCTATTGAACTCCCTCACCATAAGCTATTTTCACAAAGCCTGAACTGCCACTAGTAGCATAACTGCTCCTCCTTGCAGCATAAGTACCTCCCTCACCAACTGTTATTGTTAATTCACTTCCTGGCGTAACACTCACGGTATCCGAAGCATAACCACCGCTGCCACCACCTGCCCCGGCATAACCATAGGCAGTGAATTTACCTCCCTGTCCATATGTGCCACTTGCCTTAGTAAAGTTTTTATCAAATCCTGAAGCTACTACATTCCTAGAAGAAGAACCATTATTACCGTTAGGCGTGCCACCTTTTCCCGGTGTACTCGACATATTATCACCTACTACTCCTGAATATTTTTCCCATTGTTTCAGCTGCATTAGTTATTTTTACGGTGGAATAATCAAAATCGGTATCATCCGCAAATCCACTGCACAAATACCCATTAGCAAAATAAGTATGATTACCACCCATGACGAAAGAATATACAAGTGTTTTTCCATCATATTCCCTTGCTTGTTTAACCTTGATTTTCTTCCAACCATCAATAGTACCAAACTCATAGTTTCCATAAACTGCAAATGGAAGCTCTTTTGTACAGCCGTTAGAAATATGAGGCTTAATACCATACTTTTCAAACATGCGCCTTTGTGCATCTTGCGAAGGAGTTAATCCATTAAGTAATTTTGTTTTATGGTTATTAAGCATATAGTTGTAATCAAAAACTCCCCAATATTCCTTGCCGTCTTGCTTAATCCACATCCTATGATCTGCGGCAAAGACAAGTGGGTTTTCTTCATCTGTTTTTAACATAGCTCTATCATCACCTAGTGGTATGGCGTACGGGCAAAGGACTTGATTAATCTGACCATTTGCGCCTATAAGGTAATCATTAGGTTGCACGGCCTCTATATTTATCCAGGATACTGTCCTTATTCCGCATATGTTAACTATACCAAGCACTTTTGTACCTGCAATAAAGCAACTACCACCGCTACTACCAGAATCTTCATCATAGGACTGTCCTCCTGTACCTCCTGTTGCTTTTATAAGGTCGCCTACCGAAGATTCCCCACCGTCTCCTGCTTTATAATAGCCATAGCCCGATGAGCTAGATGCACCCCCAGCACCGCCACATAGAGCCACTTTTAGCGTCGTAACTCCTGGTGGTACTTTAAATTTATATGTACCTGGAGTCGTAAATTCTAGCTCCGTATAAGGTATCGTTATTTGTTTTAATACTTTTAGCGCCTCTGATGCCCCTGGTAAACGCACGTTAACTACTGAAGCATATTTATCTGTAGATGGTCCCAGTTTTGCGTAGCATTCTGTACCATTCACATTAAGTGTTATATAGCTGTCGCCTACTTCCTCAACTGTGGTGTAAAGTCTTATTTCTTCAGTAACGCCGTTAAGTTTTGCATGTAATCTTGTTTCCAACTCTGCCATTTACCACAACTCCAATCCTGATGGAATAATCAAATGCCCATCACTTGAATACCTTGGTATCTTGCCTGCTGTGTTATCAACATCCTCATCTGTTATAATGCCCTTTGACACCATTACCGGTTCTTCAGTTAAAAGCTGGCAAACATTAAAAATGCACGTACCATCTGTAACGCTGCTCCATGCTACCGGAGCCGAATAGTCAGGCGCAGTTTCTGCCGTAGTTCCTGCTGCAGTGCATACCAAGTAGTACCCTTTCGGCAATAACCCACTAAATAAAGGTGTATTAATTGTATATGCCTTATTCCTTGCTAACACATCAAACGGGAAATCAGTAATTTGCGAAAGTTTCAAGTCATCGCCAGTAGCACTTACAGTAATATTTGTTACTCCTATATCTTCCCAAGTTTCAGTAGCGTCATCATAGCAACTTGCTACTAAATTACTCTCTGTCGCACCTGCCGGTGAAGTAAGATAATTAAGTACTTTCCAAGCTGTAGAACCATTACCTATTTTTGCAAACCTAGTATCACTTTCGATTCCAATTTCTCCAAGCAAAAGCACAGGATTTGCGGTCGCCCATTCCAGCGCCGTACTAACCCTGTGCCTAATTCTTGCATTTATAGTTTTGTCTGCCACGGCTCATCACCGCCTCACGCATTGCCACAGTCGATTATTAGTGTATCAGTAGTATGGACTATGGTAGCACCGTCTGTTAATCCTATAGACGATTTTAAAGCAAAATTACTATTAAAGTTTGCTGTTGCCCTAGCTTGTGAAAAATATAAATTCGTGCTTTCAGCAATATCGTTTGTAGTCAACGTAACCACGCCAGTTTTACCATTTATACTTTGTACTAGATCTGTTGGTGTTTTAAGCTTTACCCAGTTTGCAAGCTTTGAGGCAGGACTAGTCTTTAAAATAAAAGTAGTATTGATATCACTTCTAACTGCTACATCTCCTGTTTGAGCCGTTAATGCTAACATAGCAGTTTCGCTAGCTACTTCAAATACCTCGCCAATGGCAAGTGCGGGAATAACGCTGTCACTTAATTTGCCACTACTATCCAATACCGGTACGTTACCGGCACCAGTGCCTACATTCTTAGCCGCAGCAGTTCCTGCATCACTAATCTTGGCCAGCGTTAAATTAGGAATATCAGTTGCTACCAAACTAGTACCTGCAGTAACCTGCCCCTTGGAATTGACAGTGAGTTTGGTATATGAACCAGCCGTAAGGCCAGCCATATTTACCAAAGCTATGGTCATGGTCATATCCGTTGTGCCGTTGAAACTTCCTGAACCTGTAGCATCACCTGCAACTGATATAGTACGTGCTGTAGCTAATTGATTTGCTTTTTCTACTTGACCAACGCTCATAGTACCATCACCGGCCACAACAACCTTGCCAGTTCCAGGCGTTTGCGATTTAACACCACCAACTACTGATGCTGAAGCTATCGGTAGGGTATATACTGCTATATCAGTACCGTCAATAGTAATGTTGCCATTAGTAGTGCTTGCCGATACTAAAACGCCGCTATATTTTAGTTCTGACCATGTGCTAACGCCATCACCTATTTTAAAACGTGCGGTATCTATCGCTATGCCAAGTTCTCCTTTGAGTAATACGGGATTAGTTGTCGCCCAATTGGCCGCAGTATCATTTCTTAATTGTACCTGGGCGTTAAGGGATTTACCCATTTGCTTTACCTCCTATTATGTTATTAATTTCTTCGTAATCTCTCCCAACGCAATAATAACGCTGTGTCTCTTCATCCCATCTATAACTCGCATTTTCTTCACCATTTACCATATATAAAGAATCTGTAGTTCCACGATTAGGGAATTCATAGATTGATGAAAACTGGTAAATGTGAGATTGCACTATGAGACTAACTCCTGTATTAATCTTTCCACCTAATACTTGTGGGGCATTCATCTTTCCTTCTAACCGCACTGCTGCCTGAATAGTCCCAGTTAATTTTGCCATTAGAAGGTTACCTCCTCCGCTATGATAAATTCAGATTTTGGAATTATCGTATGCACGTCAATATTATTGGAACAATTAAGCTGAACATCATAAACATATTTTCCATAAGGCTTGCCCTTAGTGTCCGCGCTTTCAATACGAATAGTTGTATTTGAAGATTTCTTTTGGATTAATATGTCCTCAGTTATAGTGTTTTTCTTTACCGTAAGTATTAGTACGTCACCAACTTGCATTTCATATAATTTCCCTGAGAGCTTATTATTTATCGTTACCTCCAGTACTCCTGTATCACCACGAGTTAGCGTTATGTTATACAGCTTTATTTCTGGATCAGTAGGCAAGATTTTTTCCACAACATTAAACATAATTATTCCTCCAACTGAAGCCAAACATTCTCCCCGCTAGTTGGCTGCGTAGTAGATACGATTATATGATTACTAGCTTCATGTGTAACCATGTTTTTCTCAACTATAGTGTGAACAGTATCTACTGTGGCCAACACCGTACTATCTATCAAAGCCGTTACTGTGTTGGTATTACTGAACGCAATATTTAACGTGAATTGTTCGCTAATAACAGTAGCACCACCAGTGGCCTGTAGGTAATCCGGCGCACTATCCGTTGTTACTGCATAAAGTATCTCTCCTGCATCAGGATCAGTGGCATAAAGTCCTAACTCTCTAACGCTAAAACCTGTCATAACATTTGCGTTAGTTATAAGCCCGGTAACAGCACAAACCCCTGTTTCTAATGGCGTGCAGGATGTGATTGCTATGTTTTGCCGTGGCTGAACTAGATCTGTCAGTGCTTCTAAACTTTGACCACCGCTAATAGCTCCATCGCCTATCTTCATTTTGGTTAAGGCTAGCGTGGTCCCAGCTTCTACTTTAGCCTGTAATGCTCTTCCTTTGTTTGTTAAAACTAAGCCAATCCAATTAGCCATTAATACTCACCTCTCTGTGTACATAATTTAGTGATGACTTTTTTACTACTAAATTCAAATTTGGAATACTAAACTTTGCAGGATAAATATTTAGTATCTTTTGCTGCACTGTGTACCCTCCTTGGTATATAGTACAAGCGATATTTCTTTGAAAGACAATACCATCAAGTCTGCTACGAACATTTTTAGATTTACTAATTGCCTCCACAATTTTATTTGTAAAAGATAAATCCGTGGGCAATGCCTCTTCAATATCAGCTACCTGAAAATGATAAGGAAGTCCGCCATAAAGCCAGTTTTCTTGCACCTTTGCTGATTTAAAAACTGTCTTAACAACCTGTTCTACCGCATAAGGCGTGCCCTTGTACATGTGATTAATTATTGCTTGCTTTACTAATGTTTTTTTCTTGGTCAATAGCATGTCAGCATCATAATAATCAACGTGCAACTGCCAAGCTAGCGCATCAATAACATTCTCTTTTAGATTATCTATTCTTGGATATATTAGGCAATTCTCATAATGTTGAGCGGCAGTATTAAGAACAGAACTAATTGAGTTAACTATGTTTTGAATCCCTTCATCTGCCGCCAAATTAGGTGGTAGCAGTTGGAATAAATCAATCTTATTCATCAGCTATGCCTCCATACGTTGTCGCTACATTTGCCGCTATTGCTACTTTTTCATCTTCTACTACAGTATATAAGGGAGACATTACTTCAACCCTGAATGCGCCCGCTGTAATCATCATAGCGGTCAATTGCGATGGGTTTATATCCCTGCCCAGTTTAGCTTTCTGCCATATAACCCATTTTGCTACTGCAGCTTCAACCGCTGTTTGAATTGTTGTTAAATATGCTTTTCAACCGCTGTTTTTGATTTGGATTGTTTAAGTATTGCTTTGTTCTCTGTTGAGGCGGTAACGAGTGGTGTAGTGGTTGTGTAAGCTGGGGGATAACATCTGAAATCCACCGTCTCTTGGAGCTTTTATATTCTATTACACTTTACTGACTTCAGTTTAATATGGAGCTACCTTTTTATTCCATTTTTAATAATGGCTGCTCGTTAGGATTTTTATAGTATTTCTCTATTCCCGGTTTTACAGCACCTTCCTACAACAGTTAGGGCCGTACTACATATATTTTTTCAAGGACTTTCGTTATTAGGATTTCTTTACAGATATCATCATCAACCTAAGGCCTTTACCGGAGGCTGTTTTGTTTGGTTTGATTATTAAAAATAATCATGCAACCCTTTCATGGGCCCAAGCAGGTAGAAAATTTTTCAGGAGCCTCATGAATTCTTTGTCGAAAACGTTCATCACCGGCTCCGCCACTATCCATTGGTTCTCCATCATCTCCACCTTCACTTTTTGTTGTATTAATCATTGTTGCTGTAAATGGCAGTGGGTCAACTATTATATTTATTGAACCAGCAGCATAATCATTACCACTATTACCTTTTACGGTACAAGTTGCACTAGCTGTTGTTTCTGTCTCTCCTGCTACTATGATAGTTTTATTATCAATAGCAAAAAAAATACCATCACCCGGCGTTACACGTGTTCCTGCAGGGATAGTACTGTTAGTAGTTAAAACATCTGATAATGTTATTTTAATCATAGTAGTTGCCGCTGATGCATCAATACGGTAAGCATTAACTAAAGCCCCTATATTATCTAAATTACCATTTATAGCATACCTTAGTAGATTTTGTTTGCCAGTATCATTAATTACATTAAGCAAATATATTACTATAGCCACCATTGTATTTAAGAACAGCCTCACTGGATCTGCGGCCGCTAGAGTACGTCCTGTTATTTTGGTGTACATTGCGAATATATTATCAGAAATAGTAGAAGCATCCATATCTACAAATTCTATATCAGGCATATCACTAAGTTTCATTTATTATCACCTTAACTCTTGGCTTCAAAACACCATCGGCAGTTGCTGTAAAGCTTACTGATTCCACCTCTACCCTTGGTTCATATTGCCGTATTGAATTTATTATTTCCGAGATTAATTTACTTTTAGCTATTACTGTTGGTTTGTCTACTATGCCACCTTCTACTCCAAAATCTCTGTACATTGGTACTGAATATTTTGGAGTGCTTAGAATCGTGGCTATATTTTGTCTTATTTCTTCTAGCTCATTTTCCGGACATAAATTAATGTTGCCTACCACCGCAGTTATAACAGTTATCATGAGGTTACCCCCTTATTTTTAACATATTCAGTCATAGTGACAGTAACTGTAGCCTTAATCATATCTCCCCAACCATCAAAAGCCTTAACTGCCTCTGCTAATCCTGTAATAACCCAATTGTTTTTCCCTACAGGTTTATCACCTAAAACCAAAGCATAATTTTCTCCGTTATCACGTATCCTTCTTAATTTTTCTAATTCTCGTTCTGGCTTAACACCAAAAAGCACATCAAAATTCATAGTAAAAGTAATTGATTCGCAACCTTGGCCAAGAAATTCAAGAACCGGTTTTTTGCCAATTAATTCATGTTTAGCCCAGCGAGATTCACCTGAACGTTGGAAATCATCAAAAGTATTAATATAATTACCTGCCACTATAAAACTTAGAGGTCCATAACCACCTACGTACATGTCCTAACCTCCCATCATGCTACGCCTCCTGTATTTCCACTACCACTTTCCACGCCATCATGTGTATGATTCATAAAAACTTTCCCATCAATAATGGTATGGCCATTTATATTTATGGTACCAACACATTGAATATCAAGCGTATGTTTTCCGTTGTCATAAGTTATTTTGGTACCATCAGAAAATTTAATCTGCCTAATATTAGCATCACTAACTACCGGAGCATCCACAGTTGACCATACCGCACCAACCACCCATCCATGATTAATTCCATCCATGTCAAATAAACAAAGCACCTGCTCACCTATTGCCGGTATCCAATAATCCTTATGTGCCTGTGTACCACGTGTAACTACAGATAAATCGCCGGTTATCTTATTGTCCTTTGCGGGCAATAAAACTTTAACCGTGCCATCTTTGGGATTAACCGTTGATACAATCCCTACAGCTACAACATTGCCATTAATAGCCATCTAGACACCTCCTGATGTCAATATTCGTTGTATAACCACTACCTACCACATGCTTAGCGTTAGTTATTATGTATTTACCATCAAAAGCACCATAGCCCAAAATTTTAACAGTTAAACTTGCTGCCAATTTTATTTGACCCATGAGGTTGAAACTTCCTGTAAATTCCTCTCTGTTTTTCTCCCGCAGTTTCTTCTCTGCTAACTGATTTGCTTCAACAATAGTTTCTACCTGCTCATTTATAACTAACACTTTGCCTTTTGTCTTATTAGGAGCTGTAAAACTGCCTTCTATTGATTTCTTTTTCTTAGTGTTACTATATTTAACATCACACCTATAATAAACATCTCTAATGCTTGACCTTAGGTTATAGGCTATTGGTACAACAATATCTCCGGTAGTATTTACTGCCAAAGACAAATCATCTCTAGCTATAGTCATAACTGGCTCTGCTGCTTCATATTCCTTCTCATCAAGAATTACTATCTGGTCATTCGTTACTTTTAGTGCAAGCCCTGCATCTTGACAAAGTTTGTTTAAAAACTCTAAATCACTCTGCTCAGTCTGCTCTGCTCTTTCTAGTTTCTTGTCATACTCCGTATCATATATAAGCGTTAAATCTGCGCCATCAGCAATATCTTGAGCTATAACTGATAGTTTTGCTTTTTCCCATGAACGGTTCTTTGCTACACCACGAAGCGTAGTGTTATTTGGTACAGAAACTGCTTTAATATCTATTTCCGAGGGAGCACCTGACGATGTTATTTCGTCTATTTCAAAATTACCTAATGGTAATTCTTTTGGCACTCCTGTTTCATCGTAATTTTTCATTATGATACTAGCGTTTAGCGTATCTTCTTTCCCAGGAAACCACTCATTTTCCCAAATGTGACCTCTATCTTCCAGCTTAATTTGTAAGTCATCTGCCATTCCTGAAATTGGATCAGAAAAAGAAAACCCCTTCAGATATGGAGTAAGGTCACTTGTTATATCCTTGCCGTTATATTTCAGCTTAATTGTTGTTTGTCGTGAATAAATCATATTAACGTCTCCATGGTGGTAGTGTTGAAACTTCCTCAGTTGTTATTTCTGGCAGTGTCAGCTCAGTATTAGCGTCAAACACTAGTGTTTGATTAAGCTGCTCATTAGCAGCCATTAACAACGGTGCATATTGCTCTGAACCTAACTGCTGTTTCGCTATCAAATCCCATGTATCTCCTTGAACCGTTTTATACTTAGTCATACGCCACTCTCCTACGCTGCCTTTGTATATCGCGCAACATGGCCTCCAATTCAGCATTTTTCTTCTCGCAGATTTGAGCTATTTTCGCTAACGTAGAATCATCGGTCGTTCCACTAATAGCAATATGTGTAGGTGCATTTATGCTTATTCTTCCACTGCCGCCACCAACACCAAGTATTTCCCCTGTTCTTTCCCACAGGCTGATATTTCTCTGTGTTGGTTTGTGCCCTATTGCTGATTCGCCACCGGTACCAGGTTCAGCAAAACTTGTTAAAAATCCGCCTTCAGAATAAATGCCCCCATTAGCATTTGCTCTTATATTGTTTGCAGTTCTACTAATATTAATTGAGCCGAAAATCGGAGTTGATAAAAAGTCGCTTATCCCCTTCCATTTATCGTGGACCCAGTCTAAAGCCTCTGTGAATTTGTTTTTTATGTAGTCTGTAAATCTAAATATAGCAGCAGACGGATTATCCCACAGATATGAAAAGTAGTCTTTGATAGTATCCCAATTCGCTATAATACCGCTGACACTCCATATTAAAATACCTATTGGCCCGGTACAAAATAGTAAAAGCTGTGCCATTGGGCTATCCCATATCGAAGTAAAGAAGTCTTTAACCTGTTCCCAATGCTGATATAGTAATGTACCGGCGACAACTAATGCCGCTATACCAATAAGTACCCAACCAATCGGACATGCCAGCAAGACTGTATTAAATATACCTTGAGCAATAGTCCACGCCTTGGTAAATACAGCAGCAAGTTTCGCTGAACGGTGCCACGCTACAACAGCCCAACGATGCGCTTTTGTCGCTACAGTGCACCCTTTCATTGTTTCAGTATATAAAGCCACTCCTGTCCTAGCAGCATTAAATGCCGTTACTAGTACGCCCACTACCCCTTCTAATACATATAAAGCCGCTATCCCTGCTGCAAATAGAGTTACCCCTTGTACTAATCCAGGAAATTTAGTAGCAAGCGCTGATAGGTTTCCTGTTACTACAGCAAACCTATCACCCAAATCAGCTAGTCCTGGCAACAAACCATTTGCTAGGGAAATTTGCAAAGATTCATATGCAGATTGAAGCCTTATACTCGCACCTTTTGCATTTGAATTCATACGTTTAGCTACTTTTTCAGCCGCGCCATCACAATTATTTAATGATGCTACTAAGTTGTCAAATGTTTCCGGAGCTGAATTTATAACCGCTAGCCATCCTGCAAAAGCATTTTGCCCAAAAATAGCTTTTGCCATTGCTATCTTTTCATCGTTACTAAATCCTTGCATCTTTTCACGCAACTGCTGAAGTATTATGCTCATTTTACTTGCACCTTCAGTATTCCCGGTTTTAATACCCAAGGTTTCCATTGCCATTGCGGCTTCTTTTTGTTCAGTGGTAAGATCTTGTAAACTCATACCCAAAGAATCTAAAGCCTTTTGTGCCATTTTGGGAGGGCCTGCTAATCTAGAAAACCCTGCTCTTAAAGACGTGCCTGCCATACTAGCTTTAATACCGCTTCCTGCCATAATTCCTGCTAAGGCCGCAGTCTCTTCTAAACTAACACCAAAAGCGTGTGCTACAGGAGCCGAATATTTCATCGTTTCACCTAATTTTTCAACATCAGTATTGGTGTTCGTTATGGTAGTAGCAAAAACATCTGCCATGTGTGACGATGAAGCAGCCGTTAGCCCAAATGCAGTTAGTTCATCAGATATAATATCCGCTGTTCTAGCTAAATCCGTACCGCCCGCTGCTGCTAAGCTTAAAAGTCCAGGCATGCCTTTTACTATTTCTTCAGTTTTCCAACCTGCCATGCCTAAATAAGTCATAGCTTCTGCTGCCTGTTTAGCACTAAACTGTGTCTGCTCTCCCAATTTCCTTGCCGTTTGGGTAAGCAAATCAAAATCACTACCAGTGGCACCTGTAATGGCTCCTACTTTAGACATCACAGACTCAAAGCCAGTAGCTGTTTTAATAGCTCCCAGTAATCCCCCGGCAAAAACGGCTACTGCAGCTGTTCTTCCCATTAAATCGTTTTTAGCACCCACAAACGCCTTATTAGCATACTGTTTATTACTTATGAGGCGTTGCATTTGGGCTTGCTTTTGAATTGACTTCGTCAATGTATTTTGATATTTGTCCATACTATGCTTATATTGATCTAGCCCTATTACGCCATTAAGAAAACTTGCATTTAAACTTGTCTGTGCAACCTTTACTTGACCAATGTATTTGGAAATATTTCCAATTTGTTTATTAGCACGTCCAAAAGACGATGTAAAACTTGAGTTTAAAACACCATTAATTACAAATGCCGTAGTGAAAATGTTGGCCATTTTGTTCCTCCTTTCCTGAAATTATGGTATAATTAACAAAGAGGTGATTCATGTGTTGATACTTGCAATTTTGTTTATTCTTGTTGTAGTTGCCGGTGGCATTTTTGGATTTATTGACTTTCTAAGCGACAGTCACAAAGAGCGAAAAGCTTTTAAAAAAATTGATGAAAAATACCCTATTTAAAACACCATTAACTTTAATGTTAGTGGTGTTCTTCTTTTTGTACCTCACTAATTACTTCCAACCACTCATTAATGCATGCCACGTCCCTACTCATCCAATAATTTACGGAACCATATTCATGAAGTTTTACCGCTATTTTTTTGTGGCATTTACTTGGATTTGTGGTACCATATTCCCTATCAAAAAATTGAACACACTTACTGTTATCTCTGCATATTCCTGAATATTTAGGCTCAATATGTCATCCACATTTTTGTCCAGTGCTTTCGCCGCCAAAATACATTGAAACTTCTTAGAGAAGGTAATCTCCGGTACCGTTTCGCCTAAGCTTCGTGCCTCTTTTTCAGCAGCCTCGTAATCATATCCAGTCATTTTTTTAAGCCCAGTTTCCAATTTTTTTATATCCATAATTTCCTCCCATACGTTGATACCCGCCTATGCTATGCATAAGCGGGTATTTTAATTTAAACTTTATTACGCTAATCCTAATGCTTCACGTACCGCTGTCAACTCATCGGTGTCATCCACTTTGTGAATATAGTTTAGCTTATCAATTTCCGTAACCGTCTCACCATTTAAAACGATCTTGATATACGCACATTCCATCTCTGCCGATGCTCCGGCAGCTGACGCAACTTCTAACTTGCCAGGATCAATCTTTTTGGGATAAGCACGAACGACAACCTTCAAAGGTCGTGTTTCAAGAGCACCGCTAGAAGCATTTGCTACTTGAATAGCTCCCCTGATATCAAGATGGTGTGCTTTAGGCACGCTTAAACATGTTAAAGATTTTGCACAAGTTCTAAAGCTCATCTTAATTGTCTGACTTCCAAAATGACCAATGGTAGGTGTCTCCAGTTCCCCCGCTACACCAGCACCTTTTGTCGTAGATGTCATATAGTCTAAGGATGGTAAAGTAACATCTGCAACGCCCAAAAGGTCATTACTGTCTTTGTAAACTCTAAAAGCAATTACTTTTTCCGGAATAAGATTTGCACCACTCATATGTTTTACCTCCTTTTTTCTTATTCAAATAACTTACTAAAGTTTGATGTATCAAACTCAATTGTATTTACTATTTCACGTGCAGGTACTGGTGGTGTCCAATGGGTATGGAACGTCATTTTACCATCAATCAAATCAGTAAGAGCATTTTCATCGGATACAAATTCAATGTACCCCCCAAGAATATATTGCTTAGCCGCCAACCCATTTAATCTGATGTTTTCACTATCAACTATAGTATCTATTAGCCTTTTGCTCATTGGCCTATCAACCTTACTGAAATAAGTCAGAATAAACGTTTGAGCATGCCAATGTACCATCAACCGTTGACACAAGAAGGCATCTTTAGGATCAGTATTTCCAGGATAACAAGCCGTTCTATTACCCCACATCTTCCAGCCACCACTAAAATTTAGCCCTGTAATAACCCCCTGCCCATTAAGATAATTTGCCTGTTCAGGACCAAGTATAATTTCTGTTCCATCTTCCAAACAGTTGGCATCACATTGGATACTAACATTAGACGGACTCTCATATGGCACATCATCATTATTAGAACATAGAACCCCAATAGCGCCCATCAAATGTGTAGAACGGTGATATACTACGCCGCCTAATTTACACATCGGCCAACAAACCGCTTGGTCATTCCCAGTATAATTATTTTGATTTTTCCAAGATGATACATCAGTATATTTACTTACTGTATTATCTGCAGGAATATCACAAATACTTACCGCACCAAAGAATGTGCTTATTGTTGCTGCTTTGGCCTTCATAACGGCAGCTGTAGCAGGAACTTGTGACCACCCTGGGGCTAATATCATCCCCGGTACTACTCCATACAGTGGGAATACTTGGTTCAATGTTTCCAACCCTTTACATTCACCTGTTGTAACGCTAATGCCGCCAACAATATCGGCATCACTGACCTTACTTGGGTCAACTTTATCATAGGATAAATAGCAAGTTTCTGCAGAAGCCAAAGCCCCGCCTTCTAATACTGTCAAAATAATTTGTTCGCTATCATTGTAAATAGCTTCATAATCTGTACCTATTACCAAATCTTGGCCAGCTTCATTTACCCTAACCTTCAATGTTTCCAAAAGGATTGGGTCTGTAAGTGTTGCTACTCCGTTAGTCAAAGTTACACTTTCTTTTATCACTGCCGTCTTATGAACAGCAGGATCTAAAACATTAACTAATACAACCGGGGCAACATTGTACAAACAAAACTGACTACACATAGCTTCGCACAAAGTGTAGTCTCCCCAGTTTTCAGAATACCCAAACTGTGCTACTGCCTCCGCATAGCTATAAAGTAAAATTGGTTTATTGGCCGCTGCGCGGTCGGTTGCCAAATGAACTGGTGCTGTACCAAAAACCACCGGTAAGCACGCTTCCGTGTTAACCGGTGGAACAATTGATGTAGGCAGCTCACTGGCATAAATACCATGTCTATATCCCATTTTTATACCTCCATAATCTCTTTATAATATTTATTTAGCGGAGTACCAATAGTATCCCGCTCCTTACAGCTATCAGCAAACTTTTCTATTTCTACGAATAAGGCTTTAATATGAGGGTGTTCCTCAAAAATATCCATTAAGTGTGTTGGATAACCATCAATAAAAACTGTATACTGCGTAAGTTTATTTCCAGCCAAAGATGGACCAATATAAATTAGTTGTTGCTTTGCATTTTTTATTTTTTTATACGAGGCCGTCATAATTAGCTGTCTCCTCTACTGGTTGGTACATCTGCCAAGTTACATCCATTTGTCCATACATTAACGGATGCGCTTGTTCTTGATTAACCATATAAGTTAATGGCAATACCAAACTGCCCTTTCTTTTTTTATTAACAACTAAAGTACGGTTTGACAAAATAGCGTGTCTTACATGCACCATGAGATTAACCAGACTTCTCCAGCTATCTACAGGCTCTCTATCTATAGTTCCAAAATATATCCGTATTTTAATTGTTGATTCGACTTCATCATCTTTACCGTCAATAATACTGCATAAAATAAAGGGACAATATCTTTGTGTATGATCTGATTTTTGCGGTAGCTCCTGTGCATATACAGCAATTTTGACATTATCATCATTTTCGTTATTGAAAACATAACCATTTACTTTACAACGTATGAACTCACATAAATCGTCTAAAAATGTGACTGGTGTCATTTACTACCATATCCTTTCAAAACAGCTTCCACTTCGTGAGCAAAGCGTTTATTCAATGTTTCTTGCGCCTTATCTTCTACTATTTTTGAAACTTTTTCATTGCCAACCATTTGAGGTACGGATGGGCCATAAGCTACTTTTATCGGATATCCTTTTGATGATGTTCTGATTACCGTTCCCACAAAACCACTTTTAGTTGAATTTCCCTTTTTTACTTTTGCGGTGACACCATTTTTACCTTGATTAACTTTGAACTCCCCTAAAAGAATAGGGCTGCCTTTTGTGGTAATGGATGCCTTTAATCTACTGCTAGATGCTTTCTGAGCTGCAATTGTTTGCTTGATTGCTCCGGCCGTAACTGCATATTCTTTTCGTGTCTCTACCGATATAGCTGTTTTAGCCGTAGTAGAAGCACGGTTAATTGCTCTACTTACAGCCTTACCCATCCCATTTTTAACTCCATCAAGCAATATTTTAGCCATGTCCAAGTCTTTAGTATCAATGCTAATCATGATTCATTCGCTCCCAGCTGTACTTCCAGAATACCGTCAGAATCTATTGCCTTGGTAACATTGTAATACTGTCCATCAATATTCATGCTTTGGTGAAAAGTAGGACAATATCCTAGATCTTCTTTGATAATAAAAATCACTTTATCACTTACAAAAGCTCCCGGATATTGCTCAATCTTAACTTGCCGGCGCTCTTGTAACACATCTTCATCTAATATAGCAATTATTTCTTTACCATCTATATTATGTTTTGAACCAAATTCTCTAATATCCAAATAAATATTTTTGTTGTCATTAACAATAAGGTCTTTTAGTGTATCCATTATTATTTTACGTTTGTAGCCGGGTCAATATCAGGCAATTTGGATGTTTCATCATTGCCCTGGTCCTTATCAGCATCATTGGTTGGTGCGGCTGGAGTTTCCTTTGCTACGGTTTTTGCTATAGCACTAGATACTGCTGTAGCCTCACAAGCATTAATTAATTGCTCCGCTAAGTTAGAATCAACCGTAACAATGGAGTCCTTCCCATATTTCTTGCCTTCAATACGAACAAAAAATCGTTTAATTAAAATAGATTTCTTAGCCATTATTTCCTCCTCAATTCAGAATTAGTGTCTCAATTTACCAAACATCTGTGAAATTGAGACACTATAGCGGGCAAACCCGCAATGGTACTTGTATTTACTTCACCACAAGGGTGTACCAATCATCAGTAAATTCCGGCTTTGGTACAACACGGCGGCCTAGGCGTAGCATTTGAACATCTTTGCCGTCAGGTACCCAAATCTTAGGAACGTCTCTTCCTTCAAAAGTTTCAAACACCTTGGTATCTGGATTAACCTGGGTAATAGCACCATAAAGTAATGACCCTCGGCCTGAAATGCCCATAATTACTGTAGAATCCGGCAAATATTTTTTCATTTTTCCATCATCGTCTTTGTATTGTGCTGTATATACATATACTTCTAACGCAAATTCATTTATAGTTCCAATATAACGAACCCCTGGCTTTTGGATTTTGGGAACAAAATTAACAACATTCAAATACCTGGTATCCAATAGTTTTAAGAATTTTTCATTAGACAACAGCATTTTCTCTACATCTGTAGCCATAACCATTACATCAGGGTTGTTTGAGCTGTTTGTAGAAATTGTGTCAAACATGTCTTGAATATCGCCATAGATATCAGCAGTCGACTTATCCCATGTAGCCGTACCGGTCAAAGTTTCTTTTTGATTCCAGTCAAAAGTCATGGTATCTTCAATAAACGTTTCCCCGTCATCGGTATACCCTTTGATAGGAACAGACCCTGTAACTAATAATTTAGCGCACATCCACTCTGTGCGGCGGTCATTAAGCATGCGCAAATCATTTAAATCTTTTGCCCTGATTGTCATAGCTCGTTCTTGAGCAGTCAGTTTTGAAAATATTTGCTCACCAAATGCTCTTTGCTGCAAATCTTGAGCAGTCAGGGGAATTTTAGGAATCATAATAGGTGGCTTGTATTTTAAAGTCGTAAAACCATTACGTGTTACATTTTTACCACTAGCACCTTCGTTAACAAATGGTGCTAAGCGGCGGTCACCTTTGCGGTAATCAATCAAAACTTCCTCGGTTGGACTAGTTACTGGGTTTGGAAAGAACGTATCCTTAAAGAAAGATGCGGCTCCAAAAGTTTGTTCCAAGGCCTGAAGCATAAAAAGTGTGCTATTAATATTTACTGGCATTATATTTCCTCCCTTAGTCAGCTGTAGCAAAGAAAATGCTACGCAAATGTAATTCATCTTTGTGTGCAACTACAGTGTCTGCATCTGCCACGGTTAGGGCATTTGGATTAAAGACACCAACAGTATAAACAACTGCTTTTACATCAGTGGCCGTAGCATCTACAGGCGCACTTAGTATTACTTTAGCATTTTGACTGCCATCATCTTTCGTTCCGTCGACAATTGTATATTTGCCACTAGCCTTAACAACCCCAAGGATTGTTCCTGCTTTAAGAATGCCTGACCCAGACAGTATTGTTACTGCTTCTGTTCTTGGTTCCGGAGTAGTCTCTGCTACCAAAATCGGATATGTGGCTTCTATAACTTTTTCAATTCTTTCCATTATTTTCTTCCTCCTTTTAAAGCATTAACCATTACATCAACGGCTGCTTTCATTTCTATTGCTCCCGTATCGGAATTAATATCCTGTGGTGCAGGTTTAACGCCTTCCACCCCGCTAGCTTTGTTTCCGGCAATTAGATTTTTAATAAATTCTTCCGGTTTGATAGCTGCCACCTGCACATCATCTACAAGAGTTGGCGCATTGTCTTTAGCAATGGTCACAAAATCTTTAATGCTCTCAGCAGTTAACCCCTTTGCCTTTGCGCTAATTACCATGGCATGAACAGTTGGGTTATCCTCAGTATCTAAAGCATCCAAAGCACTAATACGTGCTTTTTCTGTTTCTAAGGCCTGTCCAGCAGCACTGTCCTCAATCTGTTTGCAAAGATCTGGGCAATCTTTTTTTAATTCGTCTACAGTTTTGTACATCTTTACATCCTCCTTGTTTTTTAACTTGTTTTCAATTTCTTTATGAACTTTGATATGATTGCGTAAGCCTTGTAAATTCGGTATTTTATCAAATTTAAGACTATTAACTATTAAAGCACTCCCATTTAGCGCCATATCAACTATTTCTTCACCTACAGAATCAGCAAAGCCATATTTTACCGCTTCATCTGCAGTTAGCCATGTCTCTTCATCCATTAGCTTGGCCACCGTATTTTTATCACATTTATCTTCCGTCTTAGTAAGATAAGCATTTATAATACTGCCTTTGACGGTACTAAGTACCGCACCAAGCTTCTGTAAATCTGCAGCATTATAATAACCACAAAGCGCAGTTAACGGATTATGAATCATAACCATGGCATTAGACGGAACAGTAACTATCTCCCCGGCCATCATGACAATAGTAGCTGCTGATGCCGCCAAACCATCAACCATTACAGTGACTTTCCCCTTATACGTTTTAAGCATGTTGTATATCGCTTGAGCGGCAAAGACATCACCACCCATAGAATTAATACGTACCAATACATCTTTACCATTAAGTGCCTCTAAGTCAGACTTGAAATCCCTTGGCGTAATCTCATCACCCCACCACGTGGAATTAGATATTTCACCATAGAGCAAAAGCTCTGCCTGCTCTGCAGCCTCATTAACTATTTTCCAAAATTTCATTTTTGTTTTTCCCCCTTTCCATTTGGAATTGTAAGACCATAGTATTCTGCCAAAGCTTTTTCCCTGGCAAGCTCTTCCATATTGTCCTCATACTGCGTGCCAGTCATTTCTAAGCTTTCTTTTTCACGTGTACTAAGCATTAGGTTGATACGTTTTTCTGCTCCCTGAGCCTCTTTCACAGGGTCCAAAACACCTATAACCGGTCCATACCAAAGAGCCTTGCAATATGCCTTGCGCTTTAAAGGATCATCAAAAAAACCAGGTGCTTCTACTCGGCCAAGGAACACAGCTTCTGCCAGCCACGCTTCATATATCGGTTGGCAAAAATCTCTTGTATACCATTCGCGGCGCATAGAAAAAGCCGACCATGCCTGCAATAATGCAGCACGTGCGGCTGAATAAGAAGCTTGAAAATGTTTCATAAGAACTTCATACGGTATTTCCAGAGCAGCTCCTACTTGTTTTAAAAGCGTATTTGTAAATACTTCGTAGCTGTCCATATTATCGGTAGAGCTTACTGTCTTTACATCATAACCGGGAGGCAACTTATTTAGCGTTCCTGCCCCAAGTTTAAATCTGTTTAAATCTAAATCTATACCTTCTTTTCCCTCTTCTTCGCTGTAAGTATTCCCTAGCGGAAAACCCATGTCATTTGAGCCTGGCTCTTGCGTAAAGAATAAGCTCAAAAATGAGCGAATTATAGCCGTAGTAAGCTCCGCATCAGTATACCTTGATACTTGTTTGAGTGTAGCCATAACAGGTGCTAGAAATGGAATACCGCGGTATTGTTCAGGTCGTTCAATATGTGCTGTTTGTAATACGTTTGCTATGTCAGTATCTTCATTTTTAGCTAATACCCTTACCCACTTCGGGGTATCTATGGTATTGGTCATATCATAAAGATACCTATTGCAAATCCAGTAAGCAATAACAGCTCCATCCGAATCTATTTCTACTCCGCTAACAATCCTGTTTCCGTTCTTTGGATTATGTGTCACAACGCTGTAACTTGGCTGAATAAAAGCACTACTATCAGGATTATTTATTCTATCTGCTTCGATAAGCTGAATACGCAAATGATATGGGTTTAGCGTTGTTGCTTGGCGATATTTAAGCAACGCGAAAGCATCACCATTCGTCATATAGCCTATAAAATTAATATCCTGAATATCATAAAAATTATTTTGCCTATATAAATCACAGCTTTTGCTATCAGCCCATAACTCAAATTCCTTTGCAGTCTTTCGTTCCCAAGCCGTAGCTTCATCAGCATTCATACCAAATATTTCTCTTGCTATACGTGGTCTTGCTTTAAGTCCTGCGCCAATAATGTTGGTACGTGAAGTATTAATAGCACTGTTAGCTACAGCATTACCCATCTGCAAATCACGTGCACGACTATGCAAATCATACAAGTGTACATCAATGTCAGAAGTTGGAGACGATGCCATAGGGTTCCAACCCATCATGCTACCACTTTGATGATTAGCTGCATGTTCGCCATAACCGGTATTTAGAATTCTACGTATAACCTTGGCCGCTGAAGTCTTAGGTATCTGATGCTCTGTTGGTTGTCTTGCTTTATTGCTCCACCCTGCTCTCCTCATACTCATTTATCTAACCCCTTCTCTACCTGTCTATCAAAATAACCCTGCGACTATTCCCATTACTACTGTTAAAATTACCGTTTGCCAGCTTTGATTCCAAATCTTTAATAACAGCTTGAATCTTATCCAAATCAGCACGCTTATTAGAGCGAGAACCGATTTTATATTCCTGAGAAATCATGGCTTTTTCACGTGCCACATAAGCAGCATTAAGTTGTTTTTCAAGTTCTGCTTTATCCATCATTTCCTCCTAAACTATAGTTTGCGTTATACCTCCATAACTTTGATGCCTGTCCGGTTTTTTATTAATAGATTCTGCTTTTCTATTTGCATATGAGTCATCAATAACGCTTTGTAGCCGTTCCCAATTAGGGTTAATACTTTGCTGTGCCGCCAAATTGTAAACGCTTAAATCAAGAGGCTCATTGCGCTTATCAGGTGCTATATTTACCCATCTTGTGACTAGTCTGCCTCGCTCAATGCGTGGTACTTTTTTCTCTGCTATTAGTCCCTTAAAATAAACATCGTCAAACCCTTTTGGAGTTTCACCTACAACATCTTTGGGATAATGGAAATATTTAGGACCTTTTTCGTCAATGGCCAGCCTATCCATAATTTGTTGCTTGCCTGAATCTACACCTAACAACATCAAGAAAACATTGTATTCTTTAGCCTTACCCGGTTTATAGATTAATGGAATACCATCACCCGGCATGCCTTTAATTGCAAAACGTTGCTTTCTTGCATTTTTATAGCAATATTCATAAACATTTTTTGTATAATGACCGCCTGAATCTATAAATGTCCTGCTTATTAAAAGCTTACGGCCATTAGCATGTTGATAGGCTTTGTCCAAAACAAAATCGAGTTCATCCCAGGTACGCTTTTCGTCCGGAACTCCCATAATTATGCCCTTCTTAATACCCCAACATTCTTCACCAAATCCCCAACCATTGACCTGATATTCAAGTCTATTATCTTGCACGTCAACTGCCGCCGTTAATAGCAAAACACCCTGGGGACATTCTGCTTCGTAGTCCTCTCTGCGCTGTAGAAAAATGTTTTCGTCTGCAAATTCACCTTTTGGTTCATATACTTCACCAAAGCGTGTATTAACAACAACCTTCTCCATTTCCGGATCACCTTTGGCTTCAAGATATTCTTGTACCACGGTTTTCCACGGTATCCACGGAGAAGAAAAAGCATTAACAAAAAAACTCCGTACGCCATTTTTTATGGCATCAGGAGCTTTAGCAACATATTTTTGTGGTTGGTTTCTCATGGTTTGTTCATCGTAACCAAAACCACAATGCGGGCAATGGTATAAGATGCTTTTGATAGTAATTAAGCGCGAACCATCATTTTTTTTACTTTCTTCGTAATCAATTTGTAGATTTGCGTATTTAATCAAAGAAAATTCGTGACAATTAGGGCATTCGTGCTGCCACTCTTCCATTGTCCCAGAATTATATTCAGCTTCTATACGGCTTGTCCCGACTAATGTCGGTGTCGAAAATAATCCTACGCAATAGTTCCAAAATGTTGTAGTTCTTTTTGATGCTAAAGCTACAGGATCACCTTCTGTCCCTGCTGATTTACAGAATCTATCAACCTCATCACATAGAAGGATTCTAATTGGTCTTGATGCTAAACCTGTCGGACTATTTGCTCCGCACATAATAAGTCTTCCACCTGGAAAAAGTTTAGACAGTATAGTATTATCGCTATCTTTGGACTTAACATCATGAAACATTCTTTTTAACACTTTTGTATCGCGCAACATGGGTGCAATTCTACTTTTAGAATAATCTTGTGCCATGTCTATTGTCGGCTGAACAAGCATAATAGGGCAAGGATCTATGTGAGCAAAACGACCCAAGACGTTGTTTAACATATCGGACTTACCTGTTTGACTGGCAAGCTTTGATACAACCTTGTGAATAGCTGGCGTAGTAAAAGAATCCATTATTTCCCGTTGGTACGGTGCCCTATCAGTATGCCACTTTCCCGGTTCTGCCGCTGATTCACTGCTTAGTACTCTATACTTATCAGCCCACTCAGAAACGCTAATTTTAACAATTGGCTGCAGACATTTTTTTATAATGTTTTTGAACAGGTCGTAGGTCAATTTTATGTCAGTCTGGACTAACATATTCTTCATCCTCTATCTCAGTATCAAAAAGCTTGGGATTGTACTCAGACATTTCAGCAAGTAATTTTTCTACTGCAATCGTCAATATTTCATAGACCTGTTCTTGATTCTTGCCCACTAATGATTGCGATAATTGGGTAGGAAAACCTTGAAACTTTGTCCGGAGGTTTATAAGCATTTCACTCATTACCAGTTTTACGTCTTCAGCCCCATGTATTTGACCTAGCTTTTTAGCTAATTCAATTTCCGCAAGCTCTCTTTTTACTTTTTCATGCTGTGCTTTTTCTTGCCAATAATCCACCTGTCCTTCCGGTCCCGAAGTTGCACTTTCACCTTGCTTTTTTAAATAATTAATATAATTCAATACATTCCCTGCAACCTCATATTTACTAGCTTTGTCTCTTTCCAAAACATTTTCATTAGCCAGTTGGATTATTCGTGGACGAGTCAAGCCAAAGCTTTTAGCCAATCCATCAGAAGTTGTTTTTATTTGAGTCAAATCTGCAAAAATCTTTGTTGCCATTCTTGTCCACCTCCTGTAAGTAAATATCAGAATTTTTTTATGCAAATTTAGAACGTTTTCGGGGTTCGAAAGACCCTCGGCCTGTTCTTTTCCCCGGAAGTACCTTTTCCTACCATATACGCGCGCGAGGACTAATGTGTAAATACTCACGCCACGTTTTTCACAATATAAAAGGCACGTAGAGTTAATCTGCGTGCCCCAAGGGGAAGGTAACGTGTGTAGTTTGTACTGCCTAATTCTGACACTAGTATTTTAGCACGAGAAAACAGCAAAAAAGTACCGCACTTTTTGCTATTACTTTTTCCTATGTTTTTTTATGTCTATTAATCCACTTGATACTGCACACATAGCCGCATCATTTATAAATTCATCTCTCCACCGATAGTAGGTGTTTTTACTAATCCCCATAATAACCATGATTGTTAAAGGGTTCTTATGCTGAACATACCGCAGTTTCATACATTTACCAACCAATTGATTTTCATAAAGGTTATAGACTTTGTCAATTAATCTAAGCCACCCTTCAGGATTTTGGACATACTCCTCCCCTCGTGGTGGCGTTATTATTAAAACGCTTTTCAAAGCAGTAGCATGTTTAATAGCTCTTTGTGCTGTTGGGTCACTTACAACGGCATGCCCGCATCCTCCTGTTGTAACCCCATGTGCATCCTGTAATTCTCTTGCTTCCTTTACTGCAACTCGCAACACATCTGCATAAAACAAATAATGATTAATGTCACTTAGTGTTCGTTCGTCTAGTGCTTCCATTTTCACGTTCCCTTCTTTTTCCCGTATTTATTTTTAATAATCTGTAGTATTGATAATATGAGCCGTCATATTCGCTTACGCATGTAACCATGCTGTTTCTGATCATGATATAGCCTTTTGGAATACGTGGAGTTTTAAGCCAAAAGGTAGCTTTAATCTTTTTCTTTTTTGGTACCGGAATTATTAAATTCGTACTTTGATTCCAACGCTTATGAAAAACTGCTTTTGCAGGATCGTTAAATGTTTTTTTAGTATGCTTTAAAATATAGTCTGCCAGCCGGATGTAATCTCCACTTAACTCTAACTGCGTCATTCTTATGAATCCATAACTCCAGCAACCAGTTATTTCTTTTATATTAATATCGCCATTGATTACAAGATGCATATGCGGTGTCGTGTCATACCCTACTGCATAAACATATTTCATTTGTTTTCCCTGTTTTTGAAATCTACGGCGCACCCTCTTTAAAAAATTTTCAACGTCTTTTCTAAATCTTTCTGGAGTATTAGGTCTTAGTTCTTCCTGATAAGTTAGACTCAATGACCAATCATTAGAATTAAAATTGTTATTTAAAAGTCTCGTTAACTTTCTTGCAGCGTATTTATAATTCAGCTCTTTTATTTCATCACTGCTTTTATTTGTTTTAGGTTGTCTATGCTTAGCAGGTTGTATAAATAAACTTCTTGAGTTTTCTATTTCTATTACATTACCTGTTATATATTTTTTCTGTTTATAGTGCATGATGTCCCCCAAGATAATATATCTAATCAAGTCATACGAGGCAGCACGCCTCGTTAATGAGCCTGTAATTTCATTTAGTTTTTAACTTACAAATATATAATGAAGGAAAACGTTTTTATTCCCTCTGCAAAACAACGTCAAACGCAGAGTGATACTCCACGCTTGACGATTTTATAATATTTCCCTAAAATCAATATTCTGAAATTTATTTAATAGTAATTTACGTTTAATACGATAAACCGCATTCTTCTCTGTTGCTTCCGACTTTACGTCAATATAATAAATATGATTATTTTTATCTGTTACTTTAAAATCTGCTATATAACAAATCTCTTTATACTTGATACCTGCATGTTCAAAACTTTCTTGTAAAACAAACTTAGGCTGCAGCTCTATAGCTTTTATGTCTCCTGACTGCTGCATAGATATCAACCGCAGGTATTCTTGGCCTTCTCGCTTGCTATCGAATTTATGCCGGCATAACATACTTACTTCAGCACCATACTTATTTTTTGTCCCAAGCGATACTGTTTTAGGCGGTATATTTTCACCTGTTAGCCTAGATAAATCTTTTGACTTCAAGCATCCTTTTGCCGCCAATCTTATTAAATCAGCATCGTCATACTCTGCCCACCTAGTCAAAACGGTATCTCCTCTTCATACGCTACTGTTTTTCCAAAACTATCCATAATGCTTTTGGCAGCAGGTTGCTCATGTCCACCAATAGTCCCTGCTGTATTTTTACGCTCAATGAATTCAATGCTATTCGCAATTACTTCAGTTACATAGCGTTTATTACCATCTTTAGCTATGTAATTGCGTATCTGCAGCCGTCCCTCAATCAGTAATCTTTGTCCCTTTGATACATTATTTCCACACACTTCAGCAACTTTGCCCCATACTACTATATTGATAAAATCCACTTCTCTTGTACCGCTTTGACTAACATATGGTCTATCTACAGCTAATGTAAAAGTACAAACCGTTTTCTCACTTGGTGTTATACTTATTTCCGAGTTATGAGTTAACCGGCCTAAAAGAATAATCTTGTTCATGTTTTCACGCTTCCTATTAGTTTTCTTTGGCTATAATTCATTGCTTTTAAAAGTAGAGTATTCTTTACCACAATATGGGCAAAATTTTGTTCTTAACTTGGTAGGAAACTCTTTGCCACAATACAAGCACCTTTGTGACTTTTCTATTATTTTGTCAAAAACAAAACTTTTAACAAGCTCTACTACCTTTTCTGCATCCTCTTCTTTTGTAGGAAAACCACATGAGAATTTTTCTAAAGGACAAACATCGCAGTTTTCTAGCAATGGTTCAAATTCTTTACATATCTTTTGTACTTTCTTTATGTAATCAACAGCATCCATTTCGTTAACACCTCTTTTTAACTATTTTTGTTAATATCATCATACAAACTTTACTGGTATCCCTTCGGCATAAGCGTACGCAACTTCTGCGCAACATCCTTTGCTATCTTCCCAATCTCTAGACCCTACTAATATTTCGTCACAAATTTTTAATAATGCTAGGCAGTAGGACAAGCCTTTGCTATAGTTGCCATCGTTATATGGCATAAAGGCCAGTGCATGAAGTGGTGACACATAACAAATTCCCGGGTTCATCTTATGCAATGCATTTAGTTTTTCTGCCGCCAATTGTACGTTTTTTGCTTTTCCCCCATATGGGTGTGAAAAATATATTGTTTTCATATTTTCATTCCTCTTCTTTTAATATTTCCTCAATCCCTTGCATGACATAATCAGGGCAAGGCTGCGCCATCCCATTACCCAGAGCTTTATATCTTGCGGTATCACTGCCGTTGTCTGTCCACCCATCCTGTAACCCCTGCAGCCTTTCACACTCTAATGGTGTAAGCCGGCGAACTTTATAGTTCACAATAATAGCTTGTTGGTCGTGCATACAACTTAATGTGCCTATCTTTTTATGTAGTTTAATTTGGTCAGCTTGTCCATTTCCTATCCCATATACCACTAAATTCTCGCTTCCACCCCCGAGATTACCCCCACTAGCTCTTAGCGTACATGCAACTTTATCATCGACATATTGGCTAAAACTTATAGATGGATATGCTACTGCATGCCGGTCATTTGCTGTTAGTGTAGGCATTGGATCTCCTGCCTTCCCAATACCCAACCCGTTACCTCCTCCATCATTGTTTCTATCTTTACCCCCGCCTTGATAGCGTGTTGCTTTATCGTTTATAGGAATAGGGCATCCCAATATCACAATCGCTTCATTTTTTGCTGTACTAAGAGTTGGTGATTGTTCTTCCATATAACCTATACCATAGGCTTTTGCACTATTTCTTGGTTTAAATCCTGCGACTCTTAATATTAGAGGTACTTGATTTCCACCAGTTCCCATTCGCGCATTAAGTGTTGGCACGATATTACCTTTTACTTCTCGTATTACTTCTTTTGCATGTGTCATATCGCAAATAACTATACCGATTTTATTAGTTGTTCTTATTGGTGGTGTTTTTTCATCAATAACAGGATTAGAGTTTTTTATACTTGCATTTGTATCAAATCCTATTACCGCTTTTTTGGTACTTAAATCTATTCCACAGCTTGTATTTCCAGTGCTATTTTCAACATTGGTGGCAAGTCCTTCCCTCTCGCCGCAGCCCTCCGCAAAATACCTTGACACGCTTTCGGGCTTAAATAATATTTCTCCGGCACATCGTCCTCCAAAATCTGCGACAAGAAAGATTCTCTTTCTACGTTGGGGTACTCCCCAATATTGGGCATCCAAGACTCTCCAAGCAACTTCACACTTGTTGCTTCTGACCATTCCTGCCGTTGCCCATCGCTTAGATCGAGGCATTGGAATTTTGGCCTCTGTGATTTCTTCAAGCACGGTTCTAAAATCCATTCCTTTGTTAGAACTGAAAGCACCCGGCACATTTTCCCAAATTGCAAACCTTGGGTATTTCCCTCCACTGGATAATCGCATTTCTCGAATAATTCTAACTGCCTCATTAAATAATCCGCTTCTTGCACCTTCTAAACCACCTCTTTTACCTGCTATTGATAAATCTTGGCAAGGTGATCCAAAGGTTATGATGTCTACAGCCTCTATTTTCGTGCCATCTATCTTTGTAATATCACCGAGCTGCACCATGTTAGGGAAATGTCTCTCGGTAACCTGTGATGGAAAGTTTTCTATTTCACTAGACCAAACAGGATTAAACCCACATTTCACTGCCGCCAATGGCCACCCGCCTATTCCGTCAAATAAGCTCCCTATTTTTATCATATTTTGATTCTTCCTTTTTTACTTCGTATGGATAAAAAGTTCCATGAGTATCTTTCGATTTAAGAGAAGCTATGTCACGAAGCCTTCTATAAACTGTGTTGTCGCTAACCCCTGCAGCATTTGCTATCTGCTGGTAAGTAGCTCCAGCTGCTTTTTGTTCTGCCCATTTTGGAACTTCTAAATCATAGTTAATCTTTTTCAGTCTATGCTTAGGCAAGAATCCATTAATATTGCCTGTATAAAAAAGCCTTTCAGCTTGTGCCATTTCTAGTTGCATAGGATGCAGAATACAAATGGCTAAAAAATACCATCCCATTTAATCAGCTCCCTGGTCCTTATCATGTATTACCTTAAATTCAAGTTCCGTTTGTGCCTGTTTGTTTTGGTGTGCATAGGCAAACGCTTCCTGCTTCATTACTTCTATCTGCGTCTTTTCTTCAAACGTTAAATCGGCATCCCAATAGGTCGGCGTAACCATTTTTATTTCGCCGCCAAAATCAGGGACTTTGAATATAAAATTAATCTTTATTCCTGTCCCCTTTTTATCTGAGGTTGGAAATGATATTTTTTGCGGTACTATTAACTTATTCCACTCAGCATTACTTTCCACAACTTTTAATGATTGCTCACCGTCAGCTTCATAAATGTCTGGATTACAAATTAGCTTTTCAGTTAATTTATCAAATTCGCAAAACCTGCGTATCATGTCATAGACTGCTAAGCAAGCTTTTTGAAAGTCAGGATGTGGCCGTACGCTCTTTGTAACAACAGTGATAAGCGACTTGTCCAAGTCGTCTTCATAAATACGATAGTCAACCTTAATAGGTTGCTGGCAAGTGAAATAATTTACTACTATGCTCATTTTTTCGCCTCAATTCCTAAAATACAGTATCCTTGCATGAGTCCGTACTGCGGACAATCCGAAAGGATATATGTGATTTTAAATATTGCTCCATAGCCTTTATACTCATTATTTTCGTAAACCGATAAGAAAACTTCATCACCCTTTTTAAAATCACGATCAAATTTTCTTATTTCAAAGGTTTTAAATCCATTTATTACATCTTTAAAATATTTTTTATTTACTTTTAATTCATGAACTATTGGCTTACGATAAGTTCCTGCTACTATGGCTAAAGCTTTTTCATATTCGCAGTTGCACTTTTCGCCTGGATCTAAATGTGCCCCACATTTTTCGCATGTGTTATATGCCGCCACCTTAGTTCCCCCTTTAATATTTTAGTTATGATCTCTTATTTGTCTTTCTCAACTAGTTTTTTTATGATAAAATCGAATTATACTTTTCAAAATGATATAATTATCTAAAGAAAAATTTGGAAGGAGTTGTTTTTGTGGCATCAATACCCTTTAATCTTGACGAAGTCGACCTTCTTTTAGATTTAGTTTATGACTTTAGAGAAGATATCGAAGACGGCAGCATTGAATCTCCAGAGTTGCAATCTTTAACAGTTTCTACTTATGACCTCATTAGTAAACTAAACTCTGTTAAATCATCCATATTTAACGGCAATGATTTTGAGTTTTTAGACATGCTAATTGAGATGCGAAAAGGTGAGATAATGGATATTCCCATGAAAAAACGAACTGCCGAGGTTCACGATATGTTAAAAGCACTACTGTCTCTTGGCAAAAAATTGAAGCTAACAATGGATGGCCATGATAACTTATCTTCCTTCGACAAGTATCCTTACTAAATCTGACGGATGAACGAGTTGTTTTTATCTGTATATCTTTTAGCCCTATTTTTTTGCATATGTTATAAATTGGCATAAATTGACTCTCCCTTTCAGAAATTGTTTGCTCACTTTCGTCCGATGCTTTACACTTCCATTTATGCTTTTCAATACGTTGGCATTTCAAATGTATCATTAAATAAAGTTCTACGGTTTTATAACTAAAAACAAAAGGGTGATTAGTATGGGCAAAAATATTGAATTATGTGGCATATCCACGACACTTTTAGGCCTTCAAAAAAATATGGAGCAAATTCAACAAGTAAATAGTGCTGTTTCTCTTCAAAACTCCATGGGACTAGCAGAACATATGACTCAACCATTTGCTTCACTTAATTTAAATAGTGCCGTTTCTCTTCAAAACTCCATGGGACTAGCAGAGCATATGACTCAACCATTTGCTTCACTTAATTTAAATAGTGCCGTTTCTCTTCAAAACTCCATGGGACTAGCAGAGCATATGACTCAACCATTTGCTTCACTTAATTTAAATAGTGCTTTCGCTGTGCACGGAAGCTCCATAAGCTCACATTTTGAAGGTATCCAAGATATAATTAATACTATAAATAGTGCTACGGACATTTGTGCATTAAGTAGCTTTATTGGAAAAATTACTGCCACTTTTGCTCCTAATATTATTGGAGCTGAATTAGCATATTCATCACCTCTTGCCGATCAATTAGCTGAAATTTGCAAATCAACTAGACTTTCCAAAAATGCGTTCGAAGCTATTCAAGATATTGGCCTCCATCAACTTGCTTTGGAAGAATTCAAGGAATTTGTCGATAACGATGTGAAAAGTTTTAAAGAAAAACAAAAACCTATTAAACTTCAACAAATTAAAGGTAATAAACATACAAGGAAACAACTAATCGCTAAAACTAGAAAGCTAATTAAAAACAAAGAAATTCAATGCAAATTGTCTTTTTATGTAGCTATATATGGATTTCTCTGTCAATTAGATCCTTGTAAAAATTCTTTTAGCGAGTATTCAAAATATATTTACCTTGCGATAGTTTCTTTAATCGCTTGGTTCGCGCAACAAAAGAATGATGCCGATGAAAACTAAAGGCATAATCGTGAGTATTATTGACTTAAATAAACCTGCTCCTTTGCTTAAATTCGAATAAATGCCATTAATTACAGTCCAGACTATTGTTATTTCACAAACTATCCTTCTAAAAGTTTTCCATCTACTTTTCACTTTCTCTCCCCTTCCCAATTAGTATAAAAATAAATGCTATACTTGCCTCGTTCTTATATAAGCTTTTAGCTTATGTCTAGACCATCAGATCACCACTGGTGGTTTATTTTTTATCTTCAATACGGTAATCTTATCCCCCGGCTGTAATGGCCTATTTGCCTTTAAGACTATTTTGTTTTCCGGCAAGTCCTTTAGCTCTTCTAGGTATTCCAACATGTATACGTCTCCACAATACCTGCTCGCAATCCCCCACACTGTATCTCCCACATGAACTGTTACTACTTCCTTATTGGTATACATAGTTTTAGGTTGCTGCATACACCCCATAAGCATCACTGCTATAGAAGCAAGTATTATTAATTCTCTACCGCATTTCGAACGCTGTTCTTTTGCCATTAACATCAGCCAGCCTTTCTTTAGCTTGAAACCCTCTAGCCTCTCGCCTAGCATAAATAGCGGCAATTCTTTCATTGTGAATCGGTTCACCAATGCGTATTTTTGCCTTATCCGCAATATATTTGCGCAGTGGTTCAACAGCAATCATGGTTTTGCTGCCAACCTTAAAACTAGGGAAATTTATATCATCCTTTATCCAATCACAAAGTTGTTTCCGACCGATGCTTGTTAACTTACAGGCCTCGGCAATAGTTACTGTAATGCGTTCTGATAATGGTACATCCATCTAATTCACCTCTATCCTTTTCTCATTTTATTTTCAGCGCTTTCTCGCGTTCATGAAGGAGGTTTTTAATACGAGTATAAAAGTTTCTCTTTTGGTCTTGGTATGGACCGTTTGGCAAAAGAACTTAATAAGATTATTTTTTTGCGTTTACGCAAGTTAATTGCTAAAAAAAATATCATCTGCTTCTTGAAGAGTTAATGTCAGCACCTTTTTAGATTTTTGCACTTCTGCACGCGTGAAATCGCTTTCGCCATTCAACTTTCTATATAACGTGCTACTGTTAACTCCTAATTCAATAGCAAAACTTTCCAAGGTCATTCCTTTTTCTTTGATTTTTTCTATAAGAGCCTTTTTATTAAACATTTTCACCATACCCTTTCTTTGCGTTTTCGCAAGTTTAGAATACTACGGGTTTAATATTTTGTCAATGCGTATTCGCAAGTTATTTTATTTTTTATTGCATTTTTGCAATATCGGGGTTATAATTTGAACCAAGAGGTGTTGAAAATGACTATTTCGGATATAAAAAAACTTATAAAAAATCGTCGACTTGAACTACACTTAACATTAAAAGATGTTGCTACTGCGGTTGGCGTCAGCGAAGGCACTGTTTCACGTTGGGAAGCTGGTAATATTTCCAACATGAAAAGAAATCGAATTTCAGCATTAGCCAAAATCCTTGAAATTTCACCCGCCTTAATTATGGGTTGGAGTGAAGAAGAAAGTAAGTCGTACTACAACAACCCTGAAACGGCCAAGCTTGCACAAGAGCTTTATGATAACCCTGACCGCCGTGTACTATTGGACGCAACTCGTGATCTAAGACCTGAAGATGTAAAAGCTCTTACATTAATTATTAAACAAATGAAAAAAAAGGACGGTTCTAATTAAAATGCCCCCTATTCCTAATACTATAGTTTGCCCGCTACCACCAAAGGTTCGTGGTTTCTGCCATGAAAATGAAGACGGTAGTATCGACATAATACTAAATTCCAGACTAACTTATGAATCAAATTTAAAGACCTGTTTACATGAACTAAAACATATTAAAGATTTTGTATGTAAGGAAGATTGTGATGTTCCTGAGTTGGAAGAACTCAGACATAAATAATTTTAATTGGTTTTAAAAGAATAAAATAAAAGTACAGGAAAGGAAAGGATGAGCCGTATGATTTGTAAAAAATGTGGAGAGGAAATTGCCGAAAAAAGTATTTTTTGCCCAAATTGCGGAGAGAAACAAGGCGAGAAACAAAAAATAAATTCCGTGTCGGTAGAAAAGCCGCCACCAACCAAGCAGGAAAAAATTACAATAATTAAAGGATTACTGGTGCTTGCCTTTTTAGTTATTATTACTGCATTTCTTGTAACTACTTTTAGTGGAAAACCTGCTCGACACCCGACGACGGCTAAAGGTCCCAATCCTGTTTACGACACCATGGTTATAGACCAATTTGCCAAAGTAACCGCTTCCGGAAATTACATTAATCTTGGTGGGAATATAAAAAACGCATCAAATGACCGTTCATTGAAATTTATCTCATTACGCTATGAAGCCCTTGACAAAAACGGTAAGGTTATTGACAGTCAGACAATCCCCATTACAGATGAAATAAAACCCCAGGAACGCAAAATATTTTCAAGCATGGCGAAATATAATCCGCAAATGACTAATTTCAGAATCATTGTAAACGCTGCTCAATATAAATAAAAAATGACCGCCCAGCGCGCCAACGCCGAACGGTCTGTGCAAAGCTAGTCCACGATTAAGGGTACAAGTCTGCCCTTTTATTATATCACATAAAAGGAGTGATTTTTATGCCAAAATTAAAGAAACGTACTGACGGCCGTGTGTGCATTACTAAGATGTTTGACGGTAAGCGCAAATTCTTTTACGGTAGCAGCGAAGCAAAAGCAAAAATCAAACTAGAAGAATTTGAATCTGAGCAAAAAGAAAAAGTATATAATTCTGATATTCTTTTTGATGAGTGGCTAGATGCTTGGCTAGATGCCATACAACATACAATTTCAGTATCAACATACATTAACTATATAATAATAGTTAATAAACACCTGCGCGAACTCGGCACCTATACTATTGCACAGATGTCAGCCCCACTACTGCGTGACTTTATCAATCGCAAACTAGAAAGTGGTCTATCCGCTAGAACCGTAGAATATATATATACCCTACTTAAAGCTTCTTTAAAACTTGCTGTTAACGATGATTTGCTAGTTAAAAACCCCATGGACAAAATAAAAAAGCCTAAAAAAGAAAGAACCCATGAAATTGTTGCCCTTACGTCTGAAGAAGTCAAAAGACTATTAGCATCAGTTGACGATGAAGAAGATTACAATATCTTTTATGTCGCCTTGTCTACCGGAGTGCGAAGATCAGAATTACTGGGCCTTTATTTACCGCCAAAAAACAGTAGTGCTAAGACTATTACCATAGACCGTACTGTTATAAGAGAAGGAACTAAAGTTGTACTATCACCTACAACAAAAAACAAATCAAGTAAACGCAGTATAGCAATAGATGATATTCTGTTAGCACGGATAAAGAAACAACGTATTTTGGTTTTAAAGCGAAAAATGACCAGTCCTAACTATATTGATAACGATTTGCTTTTTCCTGGTCCTAACGGCGAACCTCGTAATCCTGATTACCTTTCTAGGTTAGCACAGAAGTACAAAATAAAAGCAAACCTTCCTGATGGGTTCACCTTTCATTCACTCCGGCATACTCACGCAACTTTACTATTAAAAGCCGGTGTCCATTTTAAGATTGTACAAGAACGCCTAGGTCATTCTTCATTCCAACAGACCATGGATACCTATTCACATGTAACCTCTGATTTAGACACAATGGCTGCTAAAAAAATATCGGAAATTTTATGATGTAGTCAAAGTGTTGTCAAATGACGCTTGATTTTATGTTGTCAAAAAAATAAGAGCACCCGAAAGGGTGCTCTAGACTTTGTGGTGCCGAAGGCCGGACTCGAACCGGCACGCTTGTAGGCGCTTGATTTTGAGTCAAGTGCGTCTGCCAATTCCGCCACTTCGGCATGATGGGAATTGTTCGTGCGAACAATAGATATGATACCATTCATAGGTTATATTGTCAAGATATTTCAGCTATCTTTAGACATTTTATAGTGATAATCTTTTTTCCAAAAATCTGGCCAATAAAATTCCAAAAAAAGCGGTTAGTAACTGTGGCCAGCTCATAGCAATTAGGATAAATTTTGCCATGGGTGTATTTACAGCAAAAATATTAAATAGCACTACCGCGCCCAGATACATTGCCGAGGTCTTTGCTATGGGTGCAATTAGCAAAATAGGCTTAACCCACCACTTATTACATAAAATAACCAAGATAAAGTTACCTATAAACACAATGGGAATCAAAAATACTAGGGGCAGCTGCCCCTGCAAAAACGCTATAATGGGCAAGGCAAGACACATTGCTACAGCCGTAAATAAGCCTGTAAAGCGTGCCGCTAGTACAAGCGCAGCATTTACTACTGTACCAATAAGCAAAGTCGTAATAAGCGTTGGTAACGGCAATATTAGGCGCAATTGCTGCACTATTACGGCCAATGACAAAAGCAGCGCGCCTCTTACTAACATTTTCACTCTATTTTCCATGTTTTACCTATTTCTTAGGACATTCTTTGACAATAAAATTTTTGAATGTTACAAACGCCCTTTTTCTATCTTGAACAAACGTTCTCCATGTCCCTTTTCCCGCAATTTTGCAATATTGACTTGGACTGTCGCGACCGTTGCAACATGTAATGAGAAACTTGTCTTGACGGCTTCAAGAACGGTCGTTTTTCGGTAGCATCGGTTTCGAAAAACTCTGCGAAAAACACGCCCTATGATTTCTATATGTCTTCGACATCTTCCTTTAGATTACCAACAATTCCTACTCCTAATAAACCCTGAGTATGGACGATTATTAGATTAAGTAATTATGATACGGCAGTCCTAACATTTCTTGCGAATCAAGGCCTATACCCTATCGTTCAATAATCTTTTCCGAACATGCCACCTAAAACGAAACCCCCGACTCTTCACAAAAATCATCCTGGCGTAAATACTTCACCAAAGGAACAGTGGGTTCTAACTGGGCATTTTAAACAACGATTATTTGTTCAACCGCGACATTGTTTTTTTTTAAGTTCGACGGAAAGTTTTTTAC
>JGI20225J20221_1000500_pt2 | contig 76541 bp, 58 predicted proteins | sample BioMet4_FD_20221 | JGI IMG/M metagenome (IMG submission 20221) | reverse complement strand
CCGCCAGTTCAAGCGGCACATTGCCGCTATGATCTCATCTTGCGTGACCGATGCCAAGCTTACCCCCTTGGGGAAGTATTGGCGTAGAAGGCCATTGGAGTATTGCGGCATGCCGATTTGGTTACGCATCACCCAATAGAGCCTCAAGCTCTTCGCGAGTATTCCCTGAATTGGTGGGGCTAAGCACGCCTTGGCTCAGAGCACGCTTTTTATCGAGCAGTCTGTGTAGATTGCAGTCAAAGCTTTGATCGCCGTAGGTAGGATGGATGGCCAGTGGATAGTACAGAAACACGGGTTTCTTTTGGCCGATTCTGTACACGCGGTCAGTGCACTGGTCTTCAACCGCAGGATTCCACCAGCGCGTTAGATGTATGACATGGTTGGCAGCGGTAAGGTTTAGTCCCACCCCCCCAGCTTTAGGTGAGAGCAACAACACGTCAAATCCATCAGGCCCATTTTGGAACTTATTAACAATTCCTTGTCGTTGCGTGGCCTGTACTCCTCCGTTGATGCATGGAACAGAAAGAGAATATCGATCGCTCAGGAGTGTGGCAAGCCGTGCTTGAGTGTCGAGATATTCCACGAACACCAGTGCTTTTTCACAGCGTGCCTGTATTTCGTCCAAGATCGTCATGAGGCGAGCAATGCGCGCTGAGCATTTCAGCATCTTTTGGGGTGAATCCGTTGGATCAAGCGGTGGATGCAATGATATTTGACGCATGCGCTGAATGGCTTCAAGCACCGCTCCCATTGCTCCCATGCGGAGTTTTTCCTTGGCGTTAGCCAGGGCTGCGTCATATATTTGCGCTTGCGATGGTGGCATGATGTCTTCGTAAGGCGGACGGATCGTTTTTTCTGGTCGTTCGTTCCAATGCGTATCTTTCAACCTACGCAGAATCACAGGAGGCGTGGCGCACTCCAGTTCTTCCTTAATTTTTTGCAGGAAGGTTTCCTTGTCGTAGGTTTCTTCCGACTCTTCGTGCTGACCTGCACTGTTGCCGCAGTTTGTATTGGGGCACTGTATTTCTTCTGGGTACGGGCCAAAAGTCGGCTTTCCTCCCCTCTCGATAGCTTCATAGTTTTCAACAAAGCGTAGCAGCTTGTGTTTGCGGGTGGGCTGTACTCTGTCCACAATGCTCACAAGGTCGCGCAAGCTGTTTTCTACGGGGGTCCCCGTCAGTGCAAGGCAAAATTCTGTCTTTATGGACTTTGCCATTTCAGAAACTAATGCCCCAGGATTCTTTATTTTTTGCGCTTCATCAAAAACAAGCAGAGAGTACGGCCCGACGAAAACTTCTATTTTGTCACGCATGGTTTCATAAGTCGTAATGGCCCACGGACGCTGCATCAGAGCTTCGCGTGCTGCGGCTCTACTAATAAAAGATGTAAAAAACGAACCATAGGCTTCGAGGGGATCACCCAGCGCACCAGCAAAAAATTTTTCAGCCTCTTCCTGCCAGTTTTTAATCAAGGCAGTGGGCGCAACTATGAGTATGGGGTGACGATCTGCATGCCCTGTTTCCATTTGTTTAAAAAGCCACCACATGAAGGAAAGAGTTTGAAGCGTTTTACCAAGCCCCATATCGTCAGCCAGCAGGGCACCTGAACTTCCCGCACGCCAATGTGCTTGCAGCCAATCAATACCAGCCTGCTGGTGACGATGCGGACGCACGCCAGCAGCATACTCAACAGTGCCATCCCACGCTGGCCGCGTTGGCACAGCCGATGCCTCATCAACGTCAGTTACCATCGGCGCAATGCGAAGAGCTTCTACTTTCTCTTGTTTCTCTTCTTCCCAAAAAATTCGTGCTGTTGTTTTAAGCTGTTCAAGCAGCTCAAAGGTCACAGTAACCGTGTCTCCGCACAAAGATACAAGCAGCTCATTGCTTTCCAAAGCACCAGCGACATCAGCGATGAATTGTCGCAATTCTGGCACAGATACCTGATATGGCTGGCCAGCAACAACAATTTGCACAGTGTCCGGCAATGTATCCGGCAGCCATTTTTGCCCGCTAGAGCTTGTGGGGAAGACATTCTTCGCTTCCCATATGCAGAGTCCCTTTACGCGCTCCTCTAGAAAAAGAGGTGTTTCCACAAAGATGCTGTCTATGATTTCATCTGACAGATCGCCCGCCAGACGCTCTTTCAAAAATTCATAAGGATTATTGATGAAGTCTATTTTTTCTTGAATGCTTGAACGGTTAACGCCCTTCACTACGCTCAACCCGGCCTGCATTTCCTTGGGCAGTGAAATGAAGTTTCCGCTTCCCAGTGAGTATTGGGTTCGCAGGGGTTGCTGCTCAAAAATTTTTACAAAATTAGCGTGTCCTGAGGCGGGAGAATCTCGTTTTCAAGGGTGCTGCCATCTTCATTCTCGTGCGTTGGTACTTCTGCTAGCAGGCGGGGTGTGATACGCAGGTCACCACGGATAGATTGAATACTGACAGTAAAGTGGTATGCTCTGGCAATTTTGTACGAACGTAACGCCTTATTTTCAATGACTTCATCCGGGTCAGCTACCAAATCAAGCAGTTCTGCCCACCACGATGTTCTGTCCTGCGGATCCGTCAAAGGTGCCAGCTTGTAGGCATCAATTTTTGTAACGACGCTGTAATTGGGGTCGAGCAGGCAGTACTCCTTGCCCTCGGCCTTGACCATTATTCCAGTTCGAGTAAACGAGACGGGGTGGGATAGGGCGTGGAAAGCATACTCCACAGCAAACTTGCTTCCCATTGTGAGGCTTCCCCGTGGGTGGATGCGCACATGAAAGGGAAGGGCTGGGGGCAATGCCAAGGCTGCCAATTCCCACGGCTGGCACTTTGCCATATATCGATTGGGGATTGTGACGGCATCCTCTGTCAGTGTGCCCCATCCTTTATTGCAAAGCTGCTCAAGCATATTGTAGGAAAATAGCACACCGGTTCTATTGCGCACTTCATATGAGCTCCATGCACCAACGGGGAGCAAATTTTCACCTCGCGCAACAGAGAATTGCACATGCTCATCTGTAAATTTGTAACACAGTTGGCAAGGTTTCATACACTATCTAATTCCAGTTTGTTGATAAATATATTGCGTTATGTTCAATTGCCAGTTTCCAGTATGCCTCACAGCCATACCCGATGGGGGACGTAGTTCTGGGCCACTATATCCATCAAGATAAAAATCCGGCACTGATTCGTCATTTTCATCACAAAGACGACATGCGCCGCTATGACTCCATTCAATAATGATTAGCGAGTCAATCTGCATAAGTAGTACCGATTGATTTGCCATCGCCCCGGTCAAATCTGCAAAGCTGTTACGCGGCAAGGTGGTCTGTTTTGCTGCAACGCGAGCTTCCTTGCCAAGAATTACCCATGCCTTGCGAATGACACCAAGAGAAAGATAGCGCGACCAAAATCTCTGGCGTTCCTGCCATGCTGGTTCTGCGGTATCTCGTAGAATGCTGAAAAAGTCCTGAAGTTGTGCCGCCACAAGCCAGCGTTCCATGACAGCCAGCGCAGCGGTGGCAGCACCATGCCACAGGCGGTTGTCTACACGCGGATCTTTGAAATGACGCAACAGGAAATCGCGAATGGGCCCTTTATAAATTTCTTCTGTAGGCGTTTTGTTTACAAACGGCAGTAGCAGGGCATTAATGGTTGAGCTTTTGGGGAATAAATGCCGAACAGATTCTTCCCGTTCATACTGCGCGATAAAATTTTGTAGCAGTACGATGTTGTCCGGAGATGCAAGCGCGCGTGACAAAAGGCTCTGGGCAAACTCTGCTCCATGACTGACAAATTGACTGGCAAACAGTTCCTCTGAAAATAACCGTCGGACGCACGCCTCTCGCAAACCTTGTGTCAGCAGATCACTGGCAAACAGATCAGGACCATCTGCCGACAGAAGTGCATAATCTTGGCAAGCTTTGTATACATTTTGTACTTTGATGCGTGTAGATGCCGCTAGCGCGCTGTCTACACGGTGGCAAAGCCACGCAAAGCTGGGGCTACGCATGGGGTATTTTTGCATCAGCACATACCAAAGCAAAATGAGTACGCGCCCCTGCCGCAGTGGGGACAGACTCTCCAGCCATTGAAAATACTGCACAAGAAAATTTGCCGCATCAGCAAGATTCTGTTCCCCGTAATAGAATACCCAAGGTGCCTGCTTCAGTGTCCTAATCGGGAGAGAGGTGAGAGGTCGGCCTTGAAGATGGCAATCCCAGATGCTGTCGTATAATTCCTGTAACGACAGGGGGCTGGGGGCCACACGTTGCACTGTACCAACGCTTTGGGCAAGCACCTGGCATAGGGCAGGAAGCTTGGCAGGCTGTGGTGGCATTGCCAGTGTCAGTGATTCTGGCCTCCAATATCGCAAACAATCCCGCAGCGACATTATTGTTTACTTCCTTGCGCATCGGTTGGCCTTGGTGCTGCCAGAACAAAGCGCAGATCAATCCGTCGGTTGGCCTGTCTGCCTTCATCAGATGTATTTTCCCTTACCCCACGTGTTTCACCGTATGCACTCACACCAAAAAAATGCTCCCCGTTGGCATTTCGCAATGTCTCTAAAAGAGGCTGCTTTTGCATGAGAAAGCGAAAGGTTACTAAACTTCTTGCAGCAGAAAGCTGCCAGTTGTCCATGTACTGCGCTGTACGTATGGGTACGTTGTCGGTGTGGCCTTCCACCAGCACGGCCTCTAATCTGCCGGGGGTAAATTTTTTTGATGCGCAAATTTCAGAGGGCTCGTCTTTTGTGCCGCTGTAGCAAGGCAAGTGTTGGGCCAAAATAGCCCCAAGCAGTTGAAGGCTTTCTTCTCCACCAGGGGCGAAGTTGGCTTGCCCAGAGGGGAAAAGTATTTTTTCAGGGACATGCAGCAAGCCTTTGTCCACATCAATCTCTACCTTCAAGCCTTTTTGCATCAGGTCTTGTTTTACATCTTCTAATAAGCTTTGACGTATAGACCGCGCATCTGTCAGTTCCCGCTGAATATTTCTAAGAGCAATAATTTCCTTCTTGCTGTCCTCTTCTTTTTGCGCGGCACCAGTGGTTGCCTCGTGCAAATTAATGACAAAGGCCATGAGAGTGATGATAAATATGAATAGCAATGTGGCCATCAAATCACTAACAGAGGCAAGATATCCTTGTTCATCAGAACGACTTTCATTTTTATGCAGGGGATACTGTCGCTGTGACATGTGCTACCTCGCAATTAGCCACGCGCTTTTTCTTCGGTGGAAGCGTTTGTAGTTTCCATATCTTCCCGCATTTCCTGCCATTCTTCCACGGTTTCTTTGAGCCCACTGACCACACCATACAGTTGGGTTGCTGCCCGTTCCAGATGGTCATCCAGACCGGCGATGTAATCTTTTGTTGATTTGCTGTATGCCCCCAACCCCTCTGTCAGGGTAACAAACGTATTCTGCAGCGCCGTGTCTATGTTTTCAAATCTTTCTGCATACCGTTTCCATAATTGCTCTAACGAGTATTGCTGATTTTTAACCATTTCATAGTGTTCATGCGCTGAAGACATGTGCTTATCCAATGATTCTTCCATGTGCTTTTTCTGTGCATCTAGGGCGACTAGGGAATCCTTCCAAGCATTTAAGAATATTTCTGAGTGCTCTTTGATATTTTGCATTTGTTGCTCAAAACGCACATCATGCTGTGATTTTTCATCCATGATGACAGAATGGCATGATTTAAATTCTTCTATGGCAGAAGCTGTATACTCTGTTGCAGCCTGAATAGCTTTTTGTGTCTGCGCTGTAGCTTCTTCAAAAACGGAAGTGCTGCTTTCAATGCGTTGGATACATGAGTGCAACGAGCTATGAACATTGACAAGCTGTTGCAATGTGTCGTTCATTGCCTTGCTCGCTTCCAGTCCCCGCCCTTGGGATTCTTTATATTCTTCCAGCAAGGGCACCAACGTAGCGTGCATCTCAGCAAAAGCCGCGCTGAAGGCATCCATTTCCTTTCCCGCAGCAGAATGAATTTTGTCTGCCAATTCTTTTGTCAGGTTCGAGATAACTTCTTGTGACTCTGTTGCCCTCTCAGAGCGGAGTGAACAGAGTTCACTAACCATTTTTTCCATCACAGGCCGCATCTCTTTGGAAAACATGCCATTTATTGCTTCGCTGATATTTTGTCCAACATGATCTACGAAATCCTGCATTAGATCGCGTTGCTCTTCCTGTAAGGCAAGCTGTTGCCTACTCATGTCTTCGGAAGTAATCAGATGCACGCGCTCATCAAGAGCATTAACAAAGTCGCCAAGGTGTTTTTGTAAGTCGCGGACTGTACTTTTTTCTCTAACTGAAAAGACTAATGAGCAAAAAAGCCCCACAATAGATGTCCAAAAAGCGAGGCCCGCGCCGGATAGAAGCTGATTGAGTGCAGTACGCAATTTTTCGGTGTTATCAGCGTCAAAGCCACCGCTCAACCCCGCACTTGCAAGGTAAATACCTCCGGCAAGACCGATAAATGTCCCCAAAATACCCAGCCCTGTTAGATAGTTAGGGCTGGCAATATAAATTGCCGCACTATAGTTGGGAAGAATTATGGTGTCTTCATTGAAAAAAAACGCTGCGGAATGTGAGTTACGCACTGGAGTGTTATTGTCGTTGCTATGAACCAGTGATTCTGTGAATTCAGACCAGTGATGCTTGAAAATAGAATTCTGACAAATGGCATCGTTGATGCTAGAAAAATTATATTTAAAAATAATCTCTTTGTACCGTTTTCCTACACTGGGGAACTCATTCACATTTTGAGAATCAAGCCCTGCTGCAGGTGAGCCATTCTCATCTAGAGATTCCAGTTTAACGTCTCGCGTAGCATCATTGCATGCCTGTACGATTCGTTTTCCTTCTAGANATTTTCGGCGATATAAATAACTAAATATTAATACCGTGCCTAGGCAATACATAAATGTAAAGTACTGGTTTTGTGTAAGCTGAGCCGCATAGTGCGCAATCTCGCTTAATAAATCACAAATTTCCACATCTTCCCCCAAGAATAGATAGTGTCATGAAACCTTGATAGCAATCGAGCAATGGAATTGAATTTTCTAGATAGTCACTCTAACCAAGCCAATTCCCCAAATACCAAATAGACCATTGGTAGAGTGGCCAGATTTTTCACAAAACCTCACCAGCTAAAAAACTTTAACTTTTTCCACAACACGCTTCACGGTTGTATCCAAAGGAAATCAACTTCCATCCCCATGAGGCTCTCACTGTCAAATTTCCCATTAAGTTACGGCTGACGAAGTGAAAGAATGTCGCAATGATACTAGCTTTCCGCAGATTCTCAAATATCTAAAAAGAGACATTTGCATCAACGTCTTCAAATTTCGTACAGTTTTCAGAATTCGATAGATTCTGGGCACTTTCAAAGGAATTCAGAAGAACATCAATATCTGCACGCATGCCTTCAAGTGCCATTATCAGGCCCTGTTTATCTTCATCCGTAAGCTCAGCCTTTATCTTTGAAAACATTTTTTCGTGAGATGCATTGAGTTCCACAGCCATACTTTCAATTTTACGGATCTGCGCATTAACAAAACGATTCCCAGTTTCATTGGTGCCTTGAGAGGTGTTAGAAGGTTTACGGGGTTTACGCGATTTATTTTCAAGCATATTGCGCAGCTTACTGTAAACTTTCCGCTGGGCATCTGCATCCTTCCTCCGCGCGACCTTCAACAGACGCTCACGGGTCATATAGGGCTTTGTTCGTGCGTCATTGCGAATATCTTCTGGCAGCGATGCAATTTTTAATATTTCGCTTGTCGTGCTCTCTTTTTTACCAATTATTCCTGCAATAACACTATTTGAGCAACTCTTCTGTTTTTGCAAGGCCGCTACAGACTCAGCAAACTCAATAGCTGTCAGGTCAGATCGAAGTATGTTTTCCATCAGGGCAAGTGTTAGAAGGTCGCCTTTAACATACTTGGCTTCTATTGTTCCCTTCCCCAACTGCTTGTGAGCCCGCACACGTCTTTCTCCAGAGATGATTATCAGCTTACCCTCATGGCAGGTAAAGGTGATGTTTTGCAGGAGGCCGTTAACTTCAATGTCAGCTGCAAGGGCTTTGATCTCATCTTCGTCAAAATACTTCCTGGGCTGCTCAGGGTTAGGCATCAACTTGTTTATATCTATTGAGTATATTTTTCCGATTTCATATTCACGATCTTGAGATTCAGACATAATCCCTCCGATAATCAATGAATACAGCTTATTGTAGCAGTTCGGCCAACCGAACTGCTACTGAGTNCCGATTTCATATTCACGATCTTGAGATTCAGACATAATCCCTCCGATAATCAATGAATACAGCTTATTGTAGCAGTTCGGCCAACCGAACTGCTACTGAGTGTAGGTAAAATTTGATTCAAATCATAGTAGGTGTCAATCCTTATGGACTTGGCCTGGATCACGCGCTGAGTCGTTTTCGCAGCCAGTGCATAAAGCTTGTGCGCTCATATGCAATTTTTTTCCCCAGTCGAACTCGTATAGAGGGGCCTGTGCCCAGTGCGTCTGCATTGGACATCGTTTTGGGGGTCAGCAGCCCCCCCATACACTTTGAAGCTACATCCCGAGTGAACACCGGCGGAAGTTCTTTTTCCAAAGCATTAAAAAAACTGTCGGTACCATACATATCCATAACTCTGGAGTGGCTTATCTTCATATTAGCCTCATTGGGTTGAAAAGTATTAAATTGGGCATAATATAGGGGGCAGTGAAAATAATAATTTCACTGCCCCTGCTATGAGTGTTTTCGCACACTCGCACACTTCGCACGCGATAATTTCTGCTATTTCTGAAATAGCTCTCAGAAAACATTATCGTCCATGTCTTTACCTTCGTAGTCAATTTTTTTGCCCAAAGACTGATGAACTTCTGTTGTATCTGGATCGTCATATAGATTTTTTCTGATAATGGCGAAACCTCTAGGCCGGTTGCTGTTATCGCCCTGCCAGAATTGTTCCCGAATTTCACCGTCTTTAGTCAGTGCCAGCAGCCCCTTTTCCTTCAGATTTGCCACAAAAGACTTGTACTGATACTCCTTGCAGATTTCAGGCACAGCGTACGTACGCGGTATAAAGAAACAATCTTTTCCATCAGACGTGAGTTTCTTAATTGGATAGTCATCACCGCATTTCCCATAGAACCCATTGCGAGCTAGAGACAAAAGTTTTTCTGTGGCTTTTTCAATCTCAAAATCAACAGCGCCATTCCTGTCCCGCAGCCACCACTCAAAGCAACTTTTCATTGCTGTCATTGATTCCCCTGTTGACCAAGGAAGTATGCCGAGATCTATAGCGACTTCACCCACACCAGCCAGCAACGCAAAATGGTCGGCCACACGCTTCGCCTGGGAAGATAAGGCCGTACGGTCAAGACCATCAAGGAATTGCTCCATATGCCTATATATCTCATCACAAATTTTATCCCGATCATCTTTGAGGTGCTGAATCATAGCTCGCAAGGGGGCACCACGATATTGATTGCTGTTTTGCACCAACATGTCGGACAACCCACCAGCCGACATCCCTTTCGGGACAGTTGAAAATATGCCGCTATCAAAACCGCCGTCTGCAAGAAGGCTGATGACACGCACCTCATGCCCGGCCATGGCTTTATTTCTATAACCCTGGTCGGCACGGTCAGATATGGACACTTCACCTGAAGACAAAAATGTCAAATCCCACGTCGGCACGCGACGGCTGACCCCGGTCTTTGAGGAACGTGATTTACCTTGTCCATTGGCAAGCATATAGGCCACCTGCGCCACCACGTCAGGGTCACACTGACTGATTTCGTCAAGCAAAAGGCAATTGTCGTTATGTTGCTCTGCGATGCCTTCCAGCCCATTATCCGTTGTCCGCCATGATTTCAGCTCACCACCGGTGACAGAACCCGCTATATGAAGACTCGTAGTTTTGCCACTGGAAGAATTACCGTAGAGATGAATGCCAAAGCCAGAATGCCCCATGAACGCTAGCAGGGGGCCGGAAAGGGCCGCAACAGTCACCACCTGCAGGAGCGGATTGCCCTTGCAATATACGCCCACGTGCTTTTTCCATTCTTCAAGCGTACCTCTTTGCTCAAATAGCTTGGACGCAACTGGAAAGCGTGAGCAAAGGTATTCGCTGCAACCATCCAGCCCCCCTAAATCGAACGGCACAAATTTATTGGCTTTTTCAACCCAGCCATTCTTTTCAACGATCAATGCCCGCTGTTTAGGGGCTGCCTTGTTGAGATATTGAAGNAGCCNTTGACGNGCCTGCCTGCNTGGTTCCAGTTGCAANCCCGCNTCCGACAGCAGNNCAAGCGCTTCATCGCCAGAACCATTCAACGATGTGAAAGGAACGCGGCATTGATGCAACACNCCATCTGGATCACGGACTTCGATGATTTTTGACCATCCGCAACTTTCGGCGTCCCGAGCAGAGGCTTTTACGTCAACATAGGAACTGACCAGCTCAAAGACAGTTTTGTCAGTGGCATCAGGGTAAAACACAAGCCCCTCATCCAGCACGGCAAAGGCTCCCTCTTCAGTGGTGGCAAGTTTTCTTCGATAAATGTCCATAGGNCATTTTACCNGACAGCAACNTGAACAANGAAATACGTTTTGAANTTCCTTGCAAGTGACGGGTGGATAGCTGTAGGCATTGCGTAGCTTTTTACGTGCCCCATCCTCATTATAGCGCAGAGGATCAAGCTGGCTGTACACGTGAAATAGCTTTTGCCCTAATGCNCCACAGTGGGCCATAATTCTGGCGAGAACAAACCACTGAGGCTCTGTAACTTCACTCGCATGCTGAGCGCAAAAAGACACGAACTCGCACTCCGTTTCAATGCTTGCAATCTGGCTGCTGGCATTCCGCCTGTCTGCGGGAAGGCAAACGAACTTTTTGGCTTGTAAATAAGCTTCTTCCAGCAGAGGAGCGCACGTGATACCATCACGAATGCCTTCCCCATCAATATGCCGGTCTGACCTGACAACTTTTTCAAAAAATGCGGCATCATTGTGCATGATTTCGTCATATGTGACAGGCACCTTGTAATTGCCATCCGCCCGCTGGATATGGGGCAGCCTGATGAGCTGGCCTTTACCGCCCTTGAACCCGTTAGGGTCAATGCAAATGCCTTCTAGTGCCTGTGTATGGCTTTCTTTGAGTGCACCAATGACGGCACCGTCCCACAGTTCCTTAGTTGTGACCACGTTGAGAATTTGACTAAGCATATGCCGATAAATGGCAGGCAGTTCAATATCACCTGCTTCCGAGCCAATTAGTTCTCTAGGAACAACAACATGAAAGCCCTTTCCTCCGCTGGCGTAATAATGCAGGTCTTGGGGATTTACCCCGTACTTATTAAAAATTTGAAGAAAAGTGCGAACAGCTTCCAGGGCTTTGTCAATATCGCCAACTTTGCCCAAAGGATTGCCATTGTTGTCACGCAGCTCTTTCTTGGCGTCAAAATCTAGCACCATATCTCCATAGCGCATGGGCTGGGCTTTGCCTTTTTCAACAGGGTGGCTAAACTCAAAGATTGAGATAGCCGTATAACCATCAAGTACTGCTTCTTTGATGCCTTCTTCTGAAGCAGGGTACACGCTCCATTGGCGAGACATTTCCGCAAAATCTGCGTGCTCTTGGTCGGCATGGCCCGCGTAGACTATCCTATTTTCCTTCTGTCCAGTTGGCGTAAGTGAACAACTCAAGCTTTCCATGATAAATCCTACTGAGTATGCGTGTGATAGTCGTTCAGGGCCACAATGGTCTGCATCGGGCTATTACACATATACTAACCAGCAGAAATGTATTCTTTAATTTTTTTTGGAAATGCGTGCTTCTGTGCTGTGCGGGGTGTGCGAACTGTGCGATTAAACGGGATAAACATTTGCTTTCTGCCAGCGTCATAGTTCAACAAAATCCAATTAGAGTGATTTTCTTGGACTAACAGCAGTCACCATACCGGTGGCATACGGGGGCAAAATCTGACGATGGTTCTGTTTTATGGACAGGCGGTGACATCGATCACCGCACCCTCAAAAAGGCTTTTATTTTTTTGCTTTGGTCTTATCTTGGATTCTTTTTTGATGTTATAGGCTTTCTCCTCCTTGATAAGTAGGTTGGCAGATTAGATCCATCCATCCACAAACAGTCCCTCTTAAGAGGGACTGTTTGTGGATGGATGGATAATAAATATGCCTGCCAACCTACTTAATAAAAGAAGAGAAAGAATGCCACAGAATACAGGAAAGAAGCTATGCGGAAATAGATGAGATTGACGAAATATGGCCTGTGCCTCAAGGCGTGAGGCTGCAAATCCCAAACCTATACACCACAAAAAAGGCCGCTCAAAATGGCGACCTTTTTCTGTGAAAAATTTTCAACACTCATCTGGGCCTAATTCACTGTTCTGTTTGACATAGAAATGATAAAAGCCATTGCTATGAGTTCCCTTTAAATGGTTCAACCGAAGCTGAGGATGTCACTTCTCGCTTGCCCTTAGCAGGTGAGTTTGCCCAGAAATCAAGTTGACCAGCCTCACGCAGTTGCTTGATACGCTCTGAAAGGGTACTGCGCCCAAGAGACAACTGTTCCATCAGTGCCTTAACGATATCGCCCTGTGACTGATCTGAATGGCTTGTGATATATTCAATTATGGCCTGATCGGTATCCGGCTTGTTGGGGGCAGATATGTTGTCATACAAATTTTTCATACCTTCGCCCTCACCAGCCGGAAGGGCGTTGGTAGACGATGATATTGCCGCTTGGTCATTGAACTGGAAGGTTAACCTACCGGATTCGTTTTTGATGCTGTATCTGACCCAACACGGATCATTGAATTCAAAATTACGATTTTTTGTTACTGTTGCTTCAATTATATTTTTATTTTTCGGTCGCGACAGCTGCAACGCAGCATCCACACCGATGTCTTTCCCCATTGAGCCAAAAGCGGCATGTCCATTTTTCCCCTGATGATCAACTACGATGCCAGTTTTACCATGTCGCCTGCACCAGCTATAAAAATTATTTAATTCCTTTGTGGCAGTATAATCTGAACTCATGGCTGACGGAATAATTTTAAAGAGGCTGTCCACTATGATGATATCAGCAGCCTCAAGATCGGGTAACAAATCTATCCACCCTTCTTCCGTGTCCAGCACCAAATCCTTTTTATCTACCACGGATGAGCGGACCTGGAGTTTATTCGCAGCATCCTCCGGCAATCCAAGCGCATTGATGATTGAGCGAGCACGCATTTGCAGGCTGCGGGAGGGCATTTCCCCGTCAATTAGCAGTACACGGAATTTACGTGAAGGGCACACTCGCCCGCCAAGCGCCTTGTGCCCGTTAGCTAAACACAGTGCCAATAACAAGCCAAATAAACTCTTTCCTACACCACGCCACGCAAACAAGGTCATCTGGTCACCCAAGGAAAGTAACCCATCCAGAAGCATCTCTGGCTCGCTGTCACCACCAGACAACTCCTGCAATGATTGCCCTTTAGGTAAAATTCCCTGTGGAGGCTCCACGCCAAATTCACGGCGGCAATGTTCGGCAAAGTCAGGAAGGCTACATTCACCGTATAGTCGGCCTGCGGCAGATAGGTCTTGAACGAATGCAAATATACTATTTTCCCTCTGCCGTTTAAAGAAATAGGGAGACAATCCATATGTCTTCAATGCAGAGAACACCTTAAAAGCCTCATGGCACCCTGCAGGCGAATTATCCGGAAAGATAAGTGGCGTCATTGAACCCAAGGATGCCCAATCGCTCCCCTCAACCGCGCTATATGTCGTCAGGGGATAGAATTGTAGTATCCATGCGTGATCCCGCCTGATAGTCTCGCATACCGCTTCATTTGGACATATGATGGCATATTGAGATATAGATCTAGATCTAAACTTTATGATATCACTAAGATTATAAAGAGGGATTTTATTGGCAGGGTGAAGCAGATCAAAAACAACATTACCAGCAGAGTTACCAACACGCTGCCAGGCCGATATGGGAAGCTTAGCAACCATTCCTGAATCATCAAAGAAATACACAATACCAAAAGCTGTACCTCCATTCTCTGTGGAGTACCAATACACTCTAAATTTTTTGAATCCAAAATCTATCGGAAAGTCTTTGATGGTCTGTTGCGCATGCTGCTTGTCTCTTTCCGACATCAATACGCTGTTGTGACAAGCCTTTCTATTGAAGAGATAACGATCTTCTTTGGTCAGAGGCAACTCTATTTCTCTGATGATATTCGAACAGATATTTTCTGGAAGCCACCCACATTTCTGGCGGAAAAGTGGGCCAAGATATAATCCACACGCTGCTGGATATTCTTCTGCTTCGTAAATAATTTTTTTATCTTCACTGTTTCCATGAAGGTAATTCAACAATCTGTTTCTTATTGTAGAATATGAACCGCAGCTTTCAGGATGCAAAGAAATAGCAGTATTATCAGATAGAAAAATATCTTCTTTTTCTTGCGTTGCATTAGGATCAAGGATTTTTGCCAATCTTGCCACAAGACCGGGGTCTGTCTGAACTTTACGCCAAAATAAGTCTTGCAGAAGCGCATCATTTACAGAGCCATACAGCTTCCAGGCAGGATGACCGAATGCCTTTGGATAACGCGGAGTATATTGGAGCATGGATCCCCCAACGGCGCAGTTTCATTTGTTGTCTGAAATATTTCAACAGCTTCTACAGGCTATATAACCTAGCCTTGTCAACTGATGCAAGAAATGGAACATAGACCGTCGGCAAGGAGAAGTAACAAAGATTGTCGGGTTATGTCCGCCATGATCCATAAATAGGGTTCGGCAGACATGAGACGTGTGCCCTTGCTGGTGAAGGCGAGATGGGTTAAATAAGACATCTGGCACAGCGTATGGGTGTGCCACTCACTGGGCCACCATAACTACCCTGCTCTTTTAACTTATCAAGCAATACAGCCAGTTGGTTCTAGTCCTTCTCGCTCCGCTGCCGAGTCCCGCCCTCGGCACCATAAATAAGCAAACAAAGCATGAGGTTACAGTAACACACTGTAACCTCCTTTGTTTTTCAGAAGCTGATTTTCAAATCTCGCCAGTATGGCCAACAGGCCTCATACTGTCACACAAACCTGTGCCACAAACTGTGCCACAAAACTGTGCGAGAGAATGCTATGTCAGCGTCAATTTCACATCAGCTTCCCCCCACTCCATCCCCACGACAAGCCTCTCCGCTTAAGGCTGTTAAAGAACGCCTGCCTTCATATCTTTATTTGCGTGAAAAAACGTATTACTTTCGATTTAGGGTTCCTCAAAGGCACATATCCCGGTGTTCTTGTAAAGAAATCCGGCTATCACTTCATACCGACAGCCTTAAGGAAGCTAAACGCAAATCAGCCCTTGCGACGATCTCCATTCATAGGCTTTTTCAGGAGAAAGCGATGGTTAGCCCTGATGACATGTCAAAATTACGAGATTACATACACAACAAAACTCCTGATTTTGTGGAGCCGGTGGTCGATTATCCTACGACAGTACATGCCCTTCACTCATGGTTAAATGCCCATGGGCATGATTACACACTGAAGGAAGTTGCTGCCCCCTTAAACATGCAGTTCCCCTGCATGGCTCTACCAGAATTCTCGCAGGAACGCTTATCCATATTTTTAAAAAATAGCTCTGCCGACTGCGTACTTTCTTTTGGTGACATCAAAAAGCGCCTTGCGGGCTATTTCCGTTACGCACTAGAAAGTGATGCGCAAAACCCCGACTCACGCACTCAGTTAGAAAACAGAGAGCTGAAACAGTCTCTTTTCGATATGCATACCCCAAAAGACATGGGGATAAGCACAAAATTCTTATACATGGCCATACAGCAACAGTGCCGTGCGGCCATTGACTCCCCCCCTTTACTCTGCCTGGCAGCATCCGACTTTCTTGAGCAACTTATTTCGTTGACTCTTTTTGACCGAAAAGAAATTTCAGAGAAAAATTATCTTCAAATAGTTAATGAATACTGCAAATTTTCTGTACAATACTATGATGCTCTTCTTGCAAGGTTAAGTAGTGACTACTCAAAAGAACACCATCTGTTATCACTCCCGCATGAACAATACCCAAAGACGATAGAACCGGCATATATCGCCACGCCAACAAAAAAAGATCGCTTGGAACGAAGAAAAACTAAAACACTCTCAGTATTTTTAGATAGTTATCTGCAAACTAAAGTTTCAGATGGCAAAAAAAATGAACGTTATACTCCTGAGCTGAAAAAACATATTGAGCTTTTCATTAAAGCAATCACTGACAAGCCTATTGATATGTATATTCGTGATGATTTTCGTAACTTTCGCGAATTACTCATGAAACTTCCACCAAATTTCACAAAACGCAAAGATTTACGCGATAAAACGATACAAGAAATTGTTGGCATGCATCATGAACATACACTGCAAGAAAAAACGATAAATACATATCTTGTTGATGTTTCTGCGATGTTTAATTGGCTTGTAACAGAGGGATATTTAGAAAAAAATCTTGCCACAAAGCTTACAATAAAAGAAAAAAATTCAGAAATTGACTCTCGAGAAGCCTTTAGCCTTGATGACTTAAAGAAAATTTTCAAGAGCAGTCGTTTTGAATCATATAAAACAAGCACAACCCCCTCAAAATACTGGGTTCCATGGATAGGTTTGTATACAGGCATGCGAGTTGAGGAAATTTGTCAACTGCATTGTGCTGATGTGTATCAGATTGATGGCCTATGGGTGGTTGACATAAACAACAGGCCGGACGCCAGCGGCCTTGATGACAAAAAACTTAAAACAGCGAATGCAAGCCGTATCATTCCATTACACAACAACTTAGAAGAATTAGGCTTTCTACAATATCATGCAAAAATGAAAGAAGCCGGAGTTCGTTTGTTCCCGGATCTCAAGGCTCTTGGGGAGAGAAAACAGTATGCCAAAATCATCAGCAAAGATTTTGGCCCGTTTATTCGTCGCCTAGGCATTGAAGGAAAAAAGACATTTCATTCTTTGCGCCATACATTCAGCGACTTTTTCAAGAAAAAAATGATGCACACCCCCATATTTGAGCAAGTCTTTGGACACACGCACGAAACGCTTGCAGCGCGTCGCTATGGAAGCAGATTTACTCCGCAAGAATGCTACGACAAATTAATTTCTCTCATAAATTATGGTTTACAATAACAGTCACATAACTGCGGCCTCACAGAGGCCGAAGACAGGGCACTCTGGCTAGCCCAAGGGCGGTATACCCATGAGGCTATCATCTTTAGTTTTGCAGCTGGCTGGTCATAGGCAAAAAATTTTGCTCACTTCTAAACTGATTAATGTTAACAAAATCACCTAAAATAATTTGATTGGGGGAAAACCATGTGTGAAATAAAGCTTCCTGACAGTATTGAGCATGAAATATTTATTAAATCTGAATATTTAAAAAGGCACTTCGAAAATAATGCTGACCCTAAAATGATATCCTGGCTAGAGGAAGAATGTTTTTCGCCTCTAAAAATATTTTCAGAGGACATTCTGTGGAAAATTATTATTATTAGAGAATGCATAGTAAAGCATGAAAAGGAAAAACTTGGTGAACGATACAAAGAATCTATTCCAATCCCATTTGACCTGAAATCATTCACTCCATGGATAGACAGACTTCTTGAAATTTCTGAAAAATATAAGATTTATGCTCCAGAATTACTTTTTCCTCTAGATATGAAAGAAGCTTTAGAAGCAGTGAAAAACAACATACCTCTCCCCAAGCAACGCCCCTTTGATGACGAGCGAAGTCGTGAAGCCATATATCAAGAGTATGGTTACAGAACATACGAAAAAAGCAAACGCCTAACAATAGAACTTGATTTTTCAGATACGCATGTTTCGAGCCACCTAGCCGCACAAAGAATTTTTTTTGAAATCGCAATATTTAAACTAACTAGTGGAATCTCGTTGACAGATAGTGAAAAAATGCAGCTAGCCTCACTTGTAGCTTCTGAAAAAAGCGGAAAATTTCGTTCTTCTTCATTTTACAACAGGCTCATTGGGCTCTTTGCATGGGATATGAAAAAAGAATTTTGTTTAGGATTTAAGGAAATTCGAAAGCTGCTTACTGACATGAATCTCTACATGTACGACAAAAATTTTTGTTTGAGTGCAAAATGCAGAGACTGTGAATCTCAAGACAATTGCATTAAATCCCTTATTAATAACTATAGAATTGCCGCACATTCCATAAAATCTATGAAACTTATTCCAACTTCTTCAAAATTGGATAAAATTTACCCCAACCCTAAATCTCCATTTTTACGGCGCCACCCAATTTCTCTATTTGAATAAGTGTCTTGACGTTGAGAAGAGGACGAAGCTCACTGGATCTGTCGGCGCTCCATAACACTGCCGGATTGTGATGGTCACTGGGCTTGTCTTGGCCGCATTGATGAAGGTGGTGCGTTTCTACCACCCACCTGTGGGACTGATTCTGCATTCGGATCGCGGTAGCCAGTATTGTAACGCAGCTTACCAGAAAAAATTCCGTGCATATGGTCTAGTCTGTTCCAAGAGCAAAAAAGGAGATTGTTACGACAACGCCCAGATGGAGAGCTTTTGGGGCTTGTTAAAAAATGAGTTGGTCCATCAGAAGTGGGTTCACTTCTGTGGACTGTGGCTGCGATGCCTTAAGATCGAAGAGTAGACAAACTTAGCGCAGGAGGTCGACAGGCACAGACATAAAAAAAACCTGCGTGTGCCGCTTGTCTTTAAGGCTTCCATCGGCATAGGGACAGTTGCGAAGCTATCCACAGGCGTTGACCTCGGCAACAGGCCTTTGATCCAATAGGGTGTCCACCCTCCATGGAGTCATAGCTAGGAGCTCATCAATTGATTAAGCTTGCTGAAGGACTACGCTTTTTTGCTCCTACACTGAAAAATGATAGCTAGCTTAACACACTGAAATTGCTTGCTACAATTAAAATCAGGGGCGATTTTTCGTGGCATTTCTAAGGCAAATCTGACAGAACTCAGAGGAACTTGGCATTCAGCTTCGAGCAAATAGTCTGGAAATCCAGCGCAAATTCAACGCAAATCCAACGATTGACATTCCTAATAAGTTCCCCCGAAATACAAAGCAGTATTCCGGGGGAATGCTTGCTGGCGGTAGCCTAGAAGGTGCGCTTGTGAGCGTAGTATGTTGCCTTCCCCTGGCCTTCTCGTGTGATCACACCCATTTCGGTGAGGTTATTCAGAAGAAGGCGGGTTTTGTCAGCGCTAAACCTAGATTTATTTTGTATTTCTCCGCGCTTGGCTGAGCCTGTGTTCAGGATTTCGAGTATTACCCGCTCATCAGGAGAAAGCGCGTGTAAGATGGCTTGCGGTCGTTCGCTGAAGGATTCAGAATCTTGTTTGGTTTTCAATGGCAAAGGCTCATTGGAGTTACCTGCCTCATTATGACTATTGGGGAGTATAATTTCTTTTCCATCTGCACCTGTAGCAGCAAGATAGTCCCAATCTGAAGCTCCTAGCTTTAAATGTAGCCAAAAGGTCTTTTTTTCGAGAACTGGTGCAGCTTTGCTTGCATCGAATCGTAACCCCACGGTCAGTCCATCCTGCGCTGCTGCAAATTGAACTCTTTTAGTTTCAAGGTCGTTGTTTAGGATCTCAGCGCTACTCACAAGTCCAATAACCGTTCTGGCAAGAGTCGCGAAGATATGGCTGCCACGAATCTTAGTGCTGTGGAGCTTGCCCTCTTCATCTTCTGATTTGTGATGGACAAGTACCACGCACATGCCGTGTTTCTGAAGGGATTTTACCCAGTCAAGCACCACACGAGCCCAATTGCCATGGGCAACAGTATCCCCCATCAAGGCTGTGAGGTTGTCAAGAAATACAAATCGACACTTATGCTTTAGGAGATAATCGGTTAATCCTTCTCTGAATGCTGTATCAGTCAGCGAGAAAGTGCTACAGAATTCCGGAAGATTCGGATCGAACATAGATATGCCGAAAAAACGATGACCAAGTTCACTGACAAGTTCGTGCTGATCCAAATTGGCACAATATTCGTCATGTGGAGTTTCTGCGTCGATGTAGGCGACATTACCAGCGTCTATTCCAGTACCCGCGAAAAGGGGCCATCTGACATTGCCTTGTATGATGGCTCGGCAACACGAAAGGGCAACCTGTGTTTTCCCCGCCCCTTTCATTCCTGCGATCAGAACATAATTTTCAGGGCGCATTGTGTGATAGAGTGAAACATCCTCCAACCTTAAAGCCTTTTCAGGGGAAAGCGCTGGATCGGCTTGAGGGAGAGCAAGATTTTGCTCAGCAGAAGCCTCAGGGCTCATAGCCTTTGGCTTTTTGAAAATACCCAAACTCTGGCCCCATTCGATGAACTCCTCATAGGAAATGGCTTGCTTGATTACCTGCTGTATCAGCCACAGTGAGCGCTCCACTTCATCAAGTACCACGATGCAATTCAGCAGTTCGGCTTCAGTTTCGGAGACACTCTCTCCAGGCTTTTTCAAGTCGCCGTTAGGTGGTGTGTGAAGCAGGAATCCAGAGTATACGCGAAAGCTTTTAGCCTGTGCGCCTATAGTGTAATCCTTGTATTGCTTGATCATCTCCATGCATGCTTGATTCGGGGCGGGAACAAACACCACGTTGTGGCCGTGAAGGTAGCTCCACGGGAGCACGGAGAGGTCGCTTCCGAGGTGCGCCGTGACTATGACCGTATCAGGAGTATATCCACGAGTTGTGTCCAGCATGCGTTGAAGGGCAAGCGCGGTTCGCATGTCTTGACAAAAAATGATCGGAGCAAAAGGATACTTATCCATCAGATGCTGGTTAAAGAAATGGGCTGTTGGCTTGTATTTTCCCATGCATAATACACAGCGTCCAACTGTCGCTGGAAGGCAAAAGTCATGCCCATTTAGCCGGTAGCGGAGAATGGCACCAATGACCTGCCCGGCATTGCCATAGATATACGTTTTATCCACCAGTTCCGCACAGGCCACACCTTTAGGGAGTCCTGGCATGTGAAGTACTTCCGGTATGTCTTCTCCTGGTTGTTGAAATGTTCCAAGTGATTCGGCAGTATGTAGATCACTGGAAAGCCGCGTGAGGTTATAAAAATCCATGCCCAAAATTTTAGCCAAAGTAGCCAGAGCGTCCATTCTAGATAGGTTAAACAGAAAGCTAATCAGGCTCAACCAAAAGTATCCTGTAATGCTGCCAAAGTTTATCTTCCAGCACGGCTTGCCATTAGTGTCAACCGAAATATCGATCTGTATGTCTTTGTCCTTGATGAGCGCTATCGCCTTAATATCGTTATCTTCCTCCTCTAAAAACTTACGGGTAGCCTCACGTTCAACTAGAACTTCAAAAATAGCTTCAAGGACAGTTCTATCCTCCATTCCGTAATTATTTGATATGTTAGCGTGACCGATCGCGGCTTCACAAGAATGAAAGACGTTACGCCTTCCGTGTAGGTCAATGTTAACCTTAGATGTGGCTGAATTGTGCGATGAAGGCCACTTGGTGATAAGATGTCGGAAGTCAGATCGTGTCGTATGATTAGTTGTGCCGTGATGGTGATAGTTACATGTTGGGGTGCACGCCCACAGTGGTGGCAATGCAGAACTGGTAGTAACATCCAGCGTTGCATCTTTTACAGGTACAGGAGTATTGCGATGTTTTTCCTGCACTCCTCCAATAGTGGCAGAAGAACATTCGCCGAGGGTAATGTTCATCCCAAATTTTTTTGCAATCTTATCCAACCCAAGATGGTTATTCATGAGTTTCTCCATGTACGGGATTGGCTTTTACCAATCCCGTACCGTTAAGTTGTAGCTAGTTCACTTCAATGGTGATGACAGATATTTTTATTGGCTTACCCCCAAATCCAGCGTTGCCGATAGCTATGAGAGCGGCCTCCAAATTTTTTGTGGAACCGTTCTGGATGACAACAGGTACAACATCATCACAGCTAGAACGAGCAGGCATTTCCTTGTCATTTTGGCCATTATTCATAAGGTCTCCCAGCATGCGCCTGCCGCTCCAAGGATTAGGCAGGGTAAAAATGTATTGAAAAGTCCAGCCAACGTTGTGCCGCTTTACACAACGTGTGCGCAGCCAAAGAAGTGTCCGTTCAAAGCGCCGTTCTCTAAAATCCTCCTTTTGGTTTTCATAGCAGCACAGAGAAACAGAGAAAAAGGGGGATAAGCTTTTTTGCTTATCCCCCCAGAGCTAATCCGGAACAAATTTAAAAAGAGCACCTCTGCTATCCTATGCTACTGCAAGTTGGTAATGCGCAAAAAAATAGAAACATCGTTGGCCATGGTGACCTGAATAAGATTCATATTTTTTCATAAAATTGCACAAAATCAATAAGCGAGATAAAAACGCCCCTGTTTCGCCGTTTTTTCCTTGAAAACATTACAGCCCTAAAAACCAAAAAGTTTTTTGGGGACTTATCAGTGATTTCATCGTTTGAAGACTGAGGTGATCGCGGGAAATTGGACAGACAGGGAAGCGGGAATATCCCCGCTTCCCATAAGGTTTCTGTCTGTAGCCCCCTGCTTCTATCCTCCTTCGGGCAGTTCCAATTTTTCCGGCTCGTCTTCAATCTCTTGGTCGGCTTTCCTGTTATCCAGTTCTACGGCCACCGCAGCTGCAGTGAATACGCCGAGTATTCCTGCTAGCGCTCCGCCGATAAATACCAATGTCTTACTCATAAGGGCTCCATTTAGTTTTGATATAACGAAAGATAAGAGCAACCTCCTATCTGCCTAATCATCCATACTGTCTTTGACAATTTGCAAAACAGCTATGGCAACTGCAATCCAACCAGTATAATTCATGAAGCCTCCACTACTTTTAGCAGCGCGGGATGCGCCGTTTTTTGTTAAACACAAAGAAACTGAATAACCCCGTCCGGCACCTAGGGCTAAAATCGAGGGGGACCATCATACCGCACAACCCTTGAGCAATGCAGTCTGCAGCATTGCAAACATTGCTGGCACCAGATCAGGTAAATCGTTGACCACCCTGCTTGTGTGCGGCAGCAGATGCGTGATGTGTTCATCTCGTATGCCAAGACCATAAACTTCAAAGCCAAGTTTTTGCGCCACCCCGATGGCATTGTTTGCAGCCAACTGGTTATCTGGCATGCCATCCGTGATAACCAGAATAATCTTGCGCCGCTCTTTGAGGGGCAACATGGTTTGCAAAACCCACCACACGGCTCCAGCTAGGGGAGTCCCTCCAGAAGCCCGAAGGTCGAACATATCTGGCACTGCCTGCCCGTGCCGCATGATGGGGAATACTGAATTGGTTTCCGTGACTGCGGGAAAAGCTGTTACTGCAGGGTTCACGCCACGGATATGCCTCAGCGCCGTTGCCACAGCAAAGCATGCCCGATTGGCAAGACTAATCGGTGCGCCAGCCATGCTGCCGCTTACGTCCAGCAGGATATGGACAGCCGTATTGAGGCCCAGTTGCACAGACTCTTTTTGGAAAACACGAGCATTGCCAACCTGCAGGCGGTGTAGCGAATTGGCGTGCAGAGCCCCTCTACGCCCGATACTGCAACGCCTTTGGGTTTGTGCCTGCAGAAAGCCCTGAAGGCGAGTGCGCAGGGCAATGCTAGCCTGTAACGCTTGCAGCTTCTGCTCTGCTGGCAAGGGGGTTGCTTGTCGAGTGCCTTCTACCGCCACAGTCAGAGCGTCACTGGCGGATTCTACGCTGCTATTGGCAAGCTCACTCGCCATGATTTCGCCGAGTTGCTGGGGTAGATCCTGCGCCTCCGCATGAAATAGAGCTTTAAGTGGTAAAGCACTCAAAGCCCTTAGCGGTTGGACCGTTTCAGCTTGTTGATCGATTTGTGAAATAGAATCGTTGGTCTTCTTTGTAGGCTGCGGCATGTCGCCTTGATCGTTTTTGTCCGTACACTTGCTGGTTGCCATTGGCTGAGGCGGTTCCCACTGCCGGATGCACTGAGCGATTTGGCGAGAGTATTCGACTGCTACCTTTGTATCCGGGCAATGCATGTAGACCTTGACCAATATGGCATCCAGGGTCTCTTTCAATCCGGGGAAGTGCTGCTCCATAATGCTCGCAGCGTTTTGGCGTGCCGAGTTTACTTCTTCCACATCCCAGGCTCGCACTGTCAACAGCACATAATCCAAAACAGTAAGGGCCGGGGAATCGTCCCCGGCCCTTGGCTGTGCTTGCTCTACAAAGAATCGTCGTATCAGCCAGTTTAGGTTTCTCCGGCAGCCTGGGAAAATACCCGACAGCTTCTTTTCAACACGCCAATCTTCGAGGCAGTTGAACAAATTAAAGGTCACAGGATCAAGGTTTGCAGCTTTCAGCACGCTGAAATCTGTATGCCGAATATGGCCGGATTCATGATCCACAAACGACCTCGCCAATGCCAGCAATTCAGGTTCACAATCCATTGGCAATGAGGGCAAGTGAATTACCTTACCGTTGGTGCAGGCCTCATTGCCGCCAATGCGCACCTGCACCCCATAGCGGTCACCCAGGATGGACGCCACCAGGGGTAGGCAGTTGAGAACGTCTTTTGTGCGTATCATAGCGTCACCACAGACCCAGACTAGGTATGGCAGGATGCGGTAACGCGCTGTCAGCCACAGGGATATCAGGCAGAATGGGTTCGTCGTCATCTCCATCAGCTGCACCGTCTACCTGCATTGAGCTGCCGTCTTGCTNAGCAATAACTCCCGGACCAGCCAACAGGGCATCCAGCACAAAGGCCGGGCCGTACCCCTCAATAACTTTCTGAGCGTGCCCCACAAGAGCCACACTGTCCTTGAGCAGGCAGACCAGCCCCTGCAACAGCAGCAGGTCAGTGCCGGTGATGTTGCCCTTCTTGGGCATGCGCAGCAGTGCCGCCTGCACGATGTCTGCCACCGGGGCCACATGCGGCTCTACAAATGACAAGCCTGTGAGCTTGGTATGCAGGGTACGCAGCGGAGAGAGCGCCTTGTGGGTCACTTCCGTCTTGCCGTGGTAAACCCTGCGCCATATATCGTCAGCAGACTTGGCCACCTCATCAAACAGGGTGCCGCCCAGGCCCTGCACCTCTTCCGCCAGACCGGCTTCCAGCACAGCGGTATTGTCTGTGTGCTGCTCAAGAGGGGCTACCTTATACAGCTGCCAGCGAAAATCCATGCGGGCGCGTACATAGTCAGGCCCCACGAGGGAGTTGCGGATAATTTCGCCCCACTGATGGTGCTTTTCAATCCATGCTTGTACATTTTGGTCGTAGTCCGCCAGAAAAGCTTCCTTTTCTTTCTGGAATTCGGTGCGGATGTTAAGCAGCTCCTGCACGATTTCGCCGGCCTTTTCTTCAGGTATGGCCCAGCCGGACATGAACCGCACCCCGTGCCGATCAAGGTAGTTGAAAGCGCGAGCCTTGAGCGTGCCGAACACTTTGAGATTTTCTGGGTCGGCAATGCGCTTGGACCCCAGCGATGCCAAATCTTCAGGGGGCAGTTCTGCTCCGCCCAGGTCTTCCTGACTCATTTTGCGACGGGCAGACCACAAGCTGACGTTAAGGTTAAGGGCCAGTAAATTATCCAAAATGCGGATGTCAGAAACAAGCTGTGTCATTATAGCCTCCTATATTGCGTTGTTGGTATATGTCGCGTTGGGACCTTCAGCCTCGACCTGCTGTGGGAACATGCGCTGAGCCAGCTCGTGCAACATGGCGCGGGTTTCACGGCTTGCACGGTAGGCCAGTGCTCGGTCGAGGGCGTAGGTGATAGGCTGTACGCCTTGATGGGCCAGAGGCTTAAAGCGTACGGTCAGATCTCCCCAGCGCAGCAAACTGCGCGTGGAGAATGTTACTTCTATGGTGTTGGTCAGATTGTTTGTGGTAGCTTCGCCCATGAAGAGTTTTCGAACCTCATTGGCGTAGTCCACCATGGTGGCGCACAACGATTCGGGCAGCGATGGGAAGCGCCGGGCTAGCAGGCTTTTTTCCACATCGGCAGATGGGTAGCCCACTTCACAGATAGTGAATCGGTCCAACCATGCAAGGTTCTGCCGCTGGGTGCCCTGGTAAAGGCCAGTGTCATCGCCACCGCCATTGGTATTGGCCGTGGCAACCAGACGGAACATGGGGTGTGGCGCAATCAATTCCCCGCCGTTTTCCGCTATGCACAGGGGGGAGCCGTCCAACACGCTGTTCAGCCCTGCTGCGATCTCTGGCGAGGTCAGATCGATTTCGTTCAGCAAGATTATCGCCCCGTATCGCATGGCAAGCGCAAGCGGGCCGTATTCAAAGGTCATGGTGCCATTTTTTACTGTCAAATGACCAACCAGGTCGGCAAACTCCAGCCGCCCATGTCCGGTGACCTCAAAGACGGGATAGTTAAGCCTAGCTGCCAGCTGCTTGATGCATGTCGTTTTACCACAGCCTGTAGGTCCGAAAATGTACAGCGGTTCCTGTGCGTTGAGAAACCAGACCACAACATCGCGGCTGGACTCATGGAAAATATAGTCGTGGTCAATGGCCGGGGTATAGGCAGAGGCAGCAGCGTAGCCCTTGACCAACGTGCCGGAAGGTTTGCCGCTAAAGACCTGACCGGCATCGAGGTCGGTAGTTTTCAGGTTACTAAGTCCGTCGATCAAACTTGTGTTCATAATTGCTACTCCTTAAATGCAGAAAAAGCCCGGCTCCTTTTAAGGAAACCGGGCTCTTCGAAATATGGTATCAGTCTTTCTAGGAGATCTTTCTGTAATTACAGAAAGAATTGTCCAAAATCGTCACTTTGTCCGCCAAACCCATAGCCTTGGGCAAATTCTCAAGGCTGCGTTTGAAACGGCGGACAACATCCTGATGCGGAACACTATGCCCACCACGAGATGCGCGGGCTGCAACTCTTTTTAGCGCAAGTTCCTCTGACGCGAGGCGTATGTATACAAGCTCAACTTCATAACCCCGCTGTTTTGCCTTTTCCATCAGAGTGAAGTCAAACTTGGCCGTAAGGGTAGACTCCCGCGCAAATGAAACTCCCTCCTCCAGAAAAAGGCGAGCCATACGAGCAGCCGCCTTACCAGCGGCAATCGGGGACAGTCCTTCTGCAGCAAGTTTATCAGGGTCAATAACCAGCAGATTTTCCCGCATGGCAATTGTCCTTGAGAATGTGCTTTTTCCCGCCCCATTTGGGCCACAGATGCACAAAAGCTTTGGCATTATCCGGCCTGTTGGGCTTCGGTGATGGACGTTATTTCAGTATGTCCGTCTGGATAGCGAAGGGTATACTGCCCGTTTTCGTCCAGGTAGTTCAGCGGAACTCCTTTTTTTAGCTCAAGCTCAAGGATTATACGCTGATTTTCTATGGCCGTTTCGACCAGTTCTTCGAGTGTGAGCGACATAATTCCTCCGTTTTCACAGATTACGGGTAAGCCTGCGGGCGGTCAACGGTCTGTATCTGTGGCAAACATTTGAAAGGGGATGAAGGTCTGCTGCTAACCTGCTATAATTTTTCGTTCTACGGAAATGTTGAAAGGGGTGCCACAAAAGTTGCCGCGAATTGTAATGTCGTCATAATCTTCGCCAAGACGGATGAACAGGAAGTCTTCGTGGGGCAAGTTGTCCATGAGCTTGCCAACAAAGGCGATTTCATCAAATTCATCGTACCACCGTTCCCCCTCCCACAGAAAGCCAACAGCCCCGGGGCGTTCATCGGTTCTGTTGGGTTCATCACCAATAAGGATTTTGATTGCTGCAAAGCTATCAGGCTTGTTCCTTTCTGCCTCTGCAAGAGCAATTTTTAGCTGAACCATGCCATTTTTTGTCAGGCACAGGGCCACGTCGGAATAATACCCCATGATAATCTCCCGGAGTCTAGTTTATGGGCGAAATGCTCAATTTTTCGAAAGGTGAGCCTGTGTGCTCACAGCGGGCCAGCAAGGTATCTACGTCGAGGCCTCCCAGGTGCTCAGCGTTAAGAATCTCGGTCAACTTCTCACGCAGAGCATCCTTGTCTAACGTGGTCCGGCCTGCTGCCACTGACATGCGGAATCGGTAGTTTCCCGTGTCTACCCAATCCCGTGTGCCAGCCTGGCGGTGAACAAGCTTGAGCACAGTTTCCATCTCTTTTATTTCGCTATCTAAAGCGGTGCGCTGTTCCTTGAGGGCCGCCAGCTTTTCCAGAGCTGGTTCCCATTGGGGCATTTGCACGCCCTGCGGGAATTTGGGGCAGTCACCGTTGTGTTCGCAGTACGAGCACAACGGGTAAAAGCCCTGAGCGCAATCCACCTGTGCCAGGGTTATGTGCCCGGCGCGGAAATCTGCAAGTTCGCCCCAAAGTTGTGCCGCATGGTCAAGGGCAGTATCCAGCATGGCCTGATTGAAGCCATAGGGGCCGAATGCTTTAATCTCTTTCATGGAAAGGCAGAGCAACCACGCTTCCATACTTGCCTCGGCAGCAGTTGTGGGCAGCTGCATGCCAAGTTGGGCAAGGCAAAGTTGAGGGAATGTCATTTTCTCATGCAGAAGCGTACCGTCCTCAGCACGAAGGCTGAAGACCGGCTTGCTCCATGCTTTTGTCAGTAGGCCGATCTGCCCATGCAGTTGCAGCAGATGTGAATCGTGAGGCGAAGCAGGTAGTTTGTCTGTGCTTTTAACTTCCAGAATGCGTACGGCATTGACCGGTGGGCCCCAGACCAACACAAAATCAAGATGAGCCTTGATAGGCACGCCTTGATGCTGCCAGTTGATCTCAAGCTGGGGCAGTACATGCAGGCCCAGTGAAGCGAGAGCTTGCCCAACCCCAGATTCAAACCAGTGCCCACGCTGCAGCGTAAGCAGACGCTCCAGGCTGTTTGTGGTGGACAGCACCTTTCTGGCCAGAGCAGCCCGTGGGCATTCCCAGTGCTGGCCGATATCACTCATTCCCACATAGCTGGAGCGGTCGCCCAGATGGGCGAGTGTGTCTTTGTGGGCAACGGCTTGCAGGCCTTGCCGAATTAACGCCCGTAATCCTTCTGTGCGGTTCTGTTCCATAGTTTAGTCTCCATAAAAGCGAGAAGGCCGCCACCAGGCAGCCCTCTCACTCGGTATTTTGATTTTTGCTATGCGGCATCAACATATTTCCACCACAATTTTCTCTGCGGGTTCCAACGGAAGCCCGAACCGGCCAGTAATTCCTTTTTGGCCTGCGTGTTGCCGGTGGCAATGATACAAGGACGTCCGTCCTGAGCGGTAACTTGCTGGTAGGTGACGCCTTCCAGCGGCGGGAGATTTTCAAGGCTTGCTGGCGGATGATTTGAGGGGGTTGAAATATTATTTGCGGTTGCTTGGTCACGTTGCCGCGCTTTTTGCGATTCGGGGGTAATTACGGGCAATTTGGGCCGTGTAGACGATTTTTTGCCATTTTTAGCCCCTTCGCCATCGTCATCTTCCGTAACCATGCCCAACATGGCGGTTAGAGCGTAGCGTCGGGCGTATGTTATTGCCGATCCCATGCCCTGTGGATCGGCCTTCGGCAGAGGAACCACGGCAAGAGAGCTTTGCCATTGCCCTGATTCTGCATGCGTCAGCTTGGTAACCAGTCCTAAAAAGTTGGACTGCTCCACAGGTACAGGATACTGGCACATCCAGATGCCGTTTTCGATGAGCGCGTTGCGGCACGCGTCCATGACACTGTTGAGACTGGCGTACCAACTCTTGGTGAATGGGTTTTCTGCGTCTTTGGTGACAGGTTGCACGGTTCGCTGCACGCAGAGCAGAGCCTTTGCCAAATCGGTAATATTTTCTGATTGGTATTGGTTCATATGAACATCCTCCTTCGATCGCAAAATGATAAAGCCCCATCCGGCTTGTGGCCGAACAGGGCTATTGGTGAGTTTAGAAGCACAAATCTAGTCTATTCAAAAGAATAATATATCTATAACAATTTTTGAGATGCAAATTTATTATTACATACCAGCATCATTGATATTTCAAGATGAAGCTGCTTATTGCCTGCAAGATACATTTAAGATTACCAAGGCAATTATGAAATGCCAGTTGGATATTTTTGAGCAGATTGGTTCAATTTTGACTGAACTTCAGGAACAGGCGAGGCAGGATGCAGAGGATGATGGGAATGAGGGTGAGGATGTTTGATTATTGGAGATAGGTGGGACGAGGCATTATCCAAGCTAGTTAGCCACTATTGCACTATAGCCAACTTGCGTTTATCTTTACACTTAACAGATTTCTTTATATTTATCACAGCCTACGGAGGCTGCTTAAACGCCTCTATGAAACAATTTTAATTCAATAATTAGAGCGCACAAAGAACGAGGAGCAATAATGGCGTCACTGAATCACGCAAAAATTACCAATGCTCTGGATACCATTGTTACTAAGTGCGATAAGAGCTCTTTCTTTTTCAACTTTTTGTTAGCATACGGTACTCCCAAAACAACCATCTCCCGAATTCAAGCAGGTGATGCCCAGCGCAACCTTGCCACCATTAAAGGTGATATTGCCGTACCGCAAAAAGTGTACTTTCGGGCAGTGCAGCCTGGTAGCTCTGTTGTTGATGCCTTGGCAGAAATTCGCTCCCTGCCAGTACTCGAAAGAGGAAAAATACGTTTTGTGTTGGCCACCGATTTTGTCACCGTTGCGACCTACGACAAAAAAGTGGACGATACTGCTTTGTTTGACTTTGCCGAACTCCCACTCAATTACGATTTTTTTCTGCCACTCACGGGCAAATTTGAAAAGCCCATTGAGCATGCAGAACACCCTGCCGATGTCAAAGCCTGTGAAAAAATGGGAAGGCTGTATGACAGCATTTGCACCGCAAACAAGTACAGTAAAGACAACCTGCATACCTTGAACGTATTTCTTACCCGGCTGTTATTCTGCTTTTTTGCTGAAGATACAGGCATTTTTGCGCAAGCCAACCAAATGACTTCGGCACTTAAGGCCACCACTCAGGAAGACGGTTCAGACGTTGCCTCTTTTTTTGAGCAGCTTTTTCTTGCCCTCAGTTTTTCTGCCAATGCTCCAGAACGCACAGGCCTGCCCAACACATTTCAGAAATTCCCTTATGTAAACGGGGGGGTGTTTTTGGAGCGCATTGAGGTGCCACAGTTTAATGCCCGTGCCCGGCGCTTGCTTCTAGAGTGTGGCAGCATAGAATGGCGCGAGATTTCTCCGGTTATATTTGGTTCCATGTTTCAGGCTGTTATGGATCCGGCGCAACGTCGAAGCATGGGGGCGCACTACACCAGTGAAAAGAACATTTTTAAAGTGCTGCGCCCTTTGTTTTTAGACGACCTGCATGAAGAATTTGAACAGATACAGCAGAAAAAACAGGGAAAAAAGGTAGCCTTACAAGCCTTTCATGATAAAATTTCTTCCCTTGGCTTTCTTGACCCGGCCTGCGGATGCGGCAACTTTCTTGTGGTGGCCTTCAGGGAGCTGAAAGAGCTGGAATTGCAAGTACTGCAAGCGTTGCGGGCAGACGACCCCAAGTTTTTAATGCTAAATGTCACGCTCATTACCAAAGTAAGCATTGACCAGTTTAGCGGGATTGAAATCGAGGAATTTCCAGCGGAAGTAGCTCGCGTTTCCATGTGGCTCATGGAACATGTTATGAATGTGAAGTTCGGCAAGTCCCTGGGGGGGGTATTTCCTTCCATTCCCTTGCAACATTCTGCCACGATTGTGTGCGCTAACGCCCTTACCACCCCGTGGGAAAACGTTGTTGCGCCGAGGAATCTTCAGTTCATTTTTGGCAACCCTCCATTTGGTGGAGCAAGAATCATATCTGAACAGCAAAAGAATGATCTCATTGGTGTCTTTGCTGAAGTACATGGAGCTGGAGATTTAGATTTTGTAACGGCATGGTTTTATAAAGCAGCAAAGTTCATTAAGCAGAACCAAACGATCCAAGTTGCTTTCGTTGCCACGAATTCTATCTGCCAGGGTGTGCAAGTAGCGTTATTATGGCAACCAATTTTTAATCTGGGTATCAAAATTGATTTTGCTTACAAAACATTTAAGTGGAGTAACGATGCTAAAGGAAATGCAGCAGTTTTTTGTATTATCGTAGGATTTAGTGCAACGAGTGTCCCTACAAAAAAATATCTTTATTTGCCTTCTGAAATACAGTCTGTTGGCAGTATTAACCCATATCTCATTCCTAGTGAAGTCGTGCTCGTTACTGGAAGAAATACGCCTATTTGTGATGCCCCTGCTATTGGGATTGGCAATCAGCCCATTGAAGATGGGAATTACCTTTTTACCGAGCAAGAACTGCATGCTTTTATTCAAAAGGAGCCAGAGTCAAAGAAGTACTTTAGACCGTGGTTAGGCTCAAAAGAGTTAATAAATGGTTATAGACGATATTGCTTGTGGCTTGGATTATGCCCGGATGAAAAAATTCAACAGATGCCTGAAGTTTATAAGAGGGTATTGGCAGTCCAAAAGTATAGAGCCGCAAGTCCCCGTAGTAGCACACGAAGGCTTGCAGCTACCCCCACACGTTTTCAAGTTGAAAACATGCCACAAGCTGACTTTATCGCTATTCCAAAAGTGTCCTCTGAGCGTAGAAAATATATCCCAATTAGTATTTTTACGAGTGAGACACTTGCTTCAGATCTTGTTTTTATTACTCAAGCCAGCCCATACCACTTTGGCATCCTCACATCGGCCATGCATATGGCCTGGATGCGTACCGTGTGCGGGCGGTTAAAAAGCGATTACAGGTATTCTCGCGACCTGTGCTACAACACCTTCCCTTGGCCTTCTGCCACCGAAAAACAGCAGCAACACATCGAATGCCTTGCTCAAACGGTGCTTGATGTGCGGGAGACCTACCCGGAGCTGACCCTGGCCCAAATGTATTCGCCAGAAACCATGCCGCAACCATTGCAGGATGCCCACACAGCCCTGGATATGGCAGTGGATAGGCTCTATCAGAACAAACCATTTGCTGATGATGAGCAACGCTTACATCTTTTATTCACTTTGTATGCCAAACTGGTGAAACAGAACCCCGATGCCCAGGCTGACGATACTGACGAAGAGGAGAGCGAAGATGACTGAGCTTCTTTCCGTTCAATACGCCCAAACAGGCAAAAGTACCCAACAGAATAATATGGGGATGCGAGAAATGCAGTCCCGTGCCTACGCTGCTAAAGATGCTCAGTATTTGCTGCTTAAAGCCCCCCCTGCATCGGGCAAATCTCGCGCTCTCATGTTTCTGGCTCTAGATAAGGTGGAGCGACAAGGGCTTTCCAAGGCCATCATTGCCGTGCCAGAAATTTCCATTGGCGGTTCCTTTGCAGATACAAACTTAAGTAAATTCGGTTTTTTTGCAGACTGGCACATTGATGCCCGTTACAACCTATGTACCGCCGGGGAAGCGGGCAAAGTAGATAAACTACTGGAGTTTCTGAATGACTGTGCTGCCAAATACCTACTGTGTACCCATGCCACCTTGCGCTTTGCCTTTGAACGGATAGGAAGTGCCAGTTCCTTTGATAATACCCTGATTGCCATTGACGAGTTTCATCATACATCTGCGGAAGACGGCAACAGGCTAGGAGCAATGGTAGATAGCCTTATCCACCATTCCACAGCCCACCTTGTGGCCATGACAGGCTCCTACTTTCGCGGCGACCAAGTGCCCATCCTTTCTCCGGGAGTTGAAGCCAGGTTTACCCACGTTACCTATACCTATTATGAGCAACTAAATGGCTACACCTATTTGAAGTCACTTGGTCTTGGCTACAATTTTTACCAAGGCCGATATGTTGATGCGGTAAAAGAAGTGTTGGATTTGAATAAAAAAACCATCATTCATATTCCCAACGTCAACTCTGCTGAATCCACAGGCATGAAGCATGATGAAGTGGATGCCATTCTGGACACAATAGGCACGGTGGAAAGCAAAGATCCTGACACAGGTATTATGACCCTGAAAACCTCCACAGGCGCATTGCTTAAAGTGGCAGACCTTGTGGCAGATGATAAAACACGAGCCAATGTACTTGGTTACCTGCGCAATATTACCAAGCGCGATCAAATGGACATTATTATTGCCCTTGGTATGGCAAAGGAAGGCTTTGACTGGCCTTGGTGCGACCATGTGTTGACCATTGGTTACCGTTCTTCCCTTACAGAGGTTGTTCAAATCATTGGGCGGGCCACCAGAGATTGCGAAGGCAAGACCCATGCCCAATTTACAAACCTTATTGCCCAGCCGGATGCAGAAGATGCTGATGTAAAAGATGCTGTGAACAATATGCTCAAGGCCATTACTCTTTCTCTGCTTATGCGGGAGGTACTGGCCCCAAGCATAACCTTTCGGCCCCGTTCTACTATGCGGGAGGGAGAAGAGCTGCCCCCCACCGTTATTGTGGTGGATGACTCGGAGAATCCGGTTTCCCCTCGTGTGCGAGAGATTCTGGAATCTGGCGGGGTGGATGAAATTATTACCCGCCTTATGAACACCACCGAGGTTATTAACCCGGCAATTACCCAAAAGCTGGAGCCACAGGAAGTAACAGAAATAGAATTGCCCAAAATTATTACAGAAATATTTCCAGACCTGCCAGCAGAAGAAATTTCATTTTTGGGTGACTTGGCAAAAACAAAGCTCGTTATTTCTAGCAGTGGTGGTATTATCCTTGAGGATGGCAACGCGGAAGATGCCGGGCAAAATAATTCAGAGGACCATGAAGGCAGCACCAATAACGGGGCGCGGGCTTTTCTACGCATTGGTGAGCGTCTTATCAATGTAAGCCAGCTAGATATTGATCTTATTGAAAGTGTTAACCCGTTTCAGGGAGCCTATGAGATCCTTTCAAAGTCTGTCACTGCGCCCATGCTCAAAACTATTCAAAACTATATGACCGTGCAACGCAGCACAATGACGGAAGAGGAAGCCATTTTGCTGTGGCCCGAAATACGGAAGTTCAAGGCAGGTTTTGGCAAAGAGCCATCGCAGGATTCTTCCAGTGCCTTTGAGCGCAGACTTGCAGAAGCTCTGGCCTTTGTACGGAACAAAAAAGCGCAAAGAATGACAGAGCAAAAGGGTTAAGCCATGAAAATGCGGCGCACAATCCCCTTGCCAGCAACACTTGAGGCTATTTTAACGGAAGAGGACGACCTTGGCTTACTGGCAGACGTGCAGCCAGCGGCAACCCCAAGGCCCGCGAGAGAGTCACAGGCCGTTATAAACTTTAAGGAACTGGTAGCTTTTTATGAAGCTCATCAGCGCGAACCTGATAATGCTATTATGCAGGAGCGCGGTCTGGCTATTCGCCTTGAAGCTTACAGAAACAGGCGCGATTTACGCCAGCAAGTGTTACCATACGATACTGCTGGCCTGTTGCAAGGTAAGGCATCAGTAAAGCCTGTGCCCCCAAAAGAACCCACCACTCTTGAAGATATCCTTGCCAATGACGACATGGAGTTGCTAGGTGATGTGGATAGCACCATATTCACCCTGAACCATACAGTCAGGAGTGACGGAAAGGAAAAAGACCAGCCCGACGAAATTGCATGCCGCAAACCCTGTGAAGATTTTTACCGCTATGAAAAAATGTTTCAGGACATCCAGAAGGCTGTGCAAGAAAAAAGGGGGGTTACCGAGCGCTTTTCCCGCAAGTCTGATGCTTCTGTAGGGCAAGTTTTCATTCTGCGTGGGCTGTTGTGCTATGTTGATTCAATTATTGATGCAGAAGCGGGCGGTGGAAAGCACTATAACCCCCGATTGCGCGTGGTGTTTGCCAACGGCACAGAAACAGATTTTCTCAAGCTTTCCCTGGCACGGGCACTGTATAAAGATCCGCACAGCCGCAGGGTTGATATAGAACCCAACCTGCTTACTTCCGGAACTGCCTCCATAAAAGGGCAGCCCACAGGCTATATTTACATTCTTGCTACAGAAAGCACTGCCCCGGCCCTAGCCGCCTTAAAAGTCTCTGGCAAATTAGTCAAAATTGGTTATTCCACACAAGAAGTGCGTGAACGAATTAAGAATGCTGAAAATGACCGCACTTACCTTGAAGCCCCTGTGCGCCTACTTGCCCAAATCAACTGCTTTAACCTTAACCCGCAGAAATTTGAAAACCTTATCCATGCCTTTCTTTACCAACAGCGCATACACATATCTCTAACTGATAAAAACGGTACTACCTACCACCCTGAAGAATGGTTTGCAGTTGATAGAGATACGGCAGTTGCCATATGCGAAAAGATTGTTGACGGCACGATTACCCAGTACCGCATGGATAAAGTACAGGGTGTTATGGTAAAGAAGGGGTGAGGGGAAGGAGGCTATGCAGCTGCAACTTATAGTGCCGCCTTACTGTTCTACCCACAGAGCCAATACCTCATTTGCATCTAAAATGTGCTTTAACTCTCCATAAAGATTACCACATGTGCAATAACTTTTATTAATTCTCCGCAGACCGTCAGAATCACACAACTGCAAAGTAGCATCGCTTATATTGACAACACAAGTCCAATGATCGTGCATTCCTGTGAGACCTAAAACTGCGACATCATCATGATCTTCCATAAATTTCGACAGCCGTGTCCAAAGTCCGTTAATATTTCCTGCATCAGCTGTGACCGTCTTGGAAATCAGGTTCACACCATATTCTTCAGCAAGGTAATTTTTAAAGACACGAACAAAACCTTTAACATGGGTTATCCCCATACCACTAACCAAAGTATTTTTCAGGACATTCTTCTCGTCAAGATAGCAAATACCGAGTTCAAAAAGCTTCACTCGTCCGGCATGACCGATATTTATATTAAGGTTATTGCACGCGTTAATCACAGCATAAAGCCCGCACAAGCCGTCTAAGCCGCCTTGACGGACTGGGTCCTTCTCACTTCCCATATTCCCTCCCATACAATTGTTCGTGGTTTCAAGTTCAAAGTGCAACACCCAGTACTTGGGTATTGGCGTCCTTCCAAGCAACTCTAAGCCACCACAAAAAACAATTAATACTCTTCCGCAATCGGCAGTTTCTTCCCAATATCAACCACGACCTCATGCACATTCACATGGAACCACTGCTTAAATAACCGCAGATCCATTTTCTTGGGCCATGCTTCTTCATCAGTGTACCTGACCCTCCCCCCGAAAAGTATGCCATTGAAAAGTTAGTGTTCCTGACATAGGAGCACAAGAATGAAACGTAGCAGATTCACCGAAGAACAGATTATTGGGATCTTGCGGCAAGCCGAGGCTGGCGTTCGCGTTGTCGATCTTTGTCGTCAGAATGGCATTTCGGATGCGACCTTTTACAAATGGCGCAGCAAGTTCGGTGGGATGAACATCTCTGACGCCAAACGGTTGCGCCAGTTGGAGGAAGAGAACGCCCGGCTGAAACGACTTGTGGGCGAACAGGCACTTGATATCGTCGTCCTGAAGGACGTGATCTCAAAAAACTTTTGAAGCCCGCAGCCAACAGGGAAGCCGTGCATCACATTCAGGCTGCGCATGGCTACTCAGAGCGGCGGGCTTGCCGAGTGATTCAGTTTAATCGCTGTTCAGCCAGGCGGCCACCATCTGAGGACCGTGATCTTCTTTTGCGGACTCGGATGCTGGAACTGGCAAATGACCGGCGGCGTTTCGGTTCTCCGCGATTGCATGAATTATTGCGCCGAGAAGATCTGGTACAGAATCACAAACGGACAGAAAGGATTTACCAGGAAGAAAATCTTTCACTGCGCACCCGCAAGCGAGTGAAGCGTCCAAGCCATGCCCGTATTGTCCAGGCTGGCCCTACTAGCCCGGATGAACAATGGGCGATGGATTTTGTAAGCGACTCCCTCATGGGTGGGCGACGCATCCGGATTTTGACAATTGTCGATCTGTGGGATCGTTCAAGCCCCGCGCTCGAAGTGGATATGTCGTTGCCTGGGGTTCGAGTTGTGCGTGTTCTTGAAAGACTACGTCTTCAAGGCCGGTTGCCGCAGCGTATCAAGGTTGACAACGGGCCGGAATTTAGCGGTAAGGCCCTGGATACATGGGCTTTTGAACACGGCGTGCAGATAGAGTTCACTCGCCCGGGGAAGCCCACGGATAATGGGCACATTGAAAGTTTTAACGGAAAATTCCGGGATGAGTGTTTAAATCAAAACGTGTTTCTATCCCTGCACGATGCCCGCAGAACGGTTGAAGCCTGGCGGCAGGATTACAACCAGCAGCGACCGCACAGCTCATTGGGCTGGCTGACTCCGGAAGAGTTCCGCGAAAAGAATATAACCTGCAACCCATTGGGAACCACTAACTTACAAGTGGTATACGCAGTGGGGTAAGGTCATACCACCCCGCAAGTTCTTCTTCGAAAATTACCTTGAAATTCCTATTGATGAGCTTTTCAGGATCATCACCATCCTCTGAGGCATCCACAAGGTACACTTGCGAGTTCGACAGAATGTCTTCATCGGATATTTCTGCGGCCTTCGAATCGGTGCTTTGAACCCATTTGATAAACGGCTCTTTAGGAATAACCGTAATGGCGGCTTTGTTGATTATGTCCAGCATGAATAGGCCTCCAACTTTGAGCAGATGAACAGAACCAGTTGGTTTAAGTAGTATCAGATACGCTTACCTATGCCAATTACAGATCATTTTTTTTCATGTTAAGTACTTTGAGCATTCACAATTCATTGATGCTTTCTAGCGACATCCCTCTAAATTGCTCAAAAATTTGCGCATAATCGCCTCATCGCGATAAAATTTGAAGCAGCTTCTCGCTGTGCATTGAGGCGAATTGAATTTAAATATTGCGCATGTTCTACTACAAGAGAAACAATACTTTTATCTAAATAGAATTCTTTTGCCATTTTTGTTAGTGTATTAAGGACAGTCGCAATATCCATAGCAGGACGATAGGGTCTATGTTCGGCTAGGGCCGTAAAAACATCTGCAACCGACAGCACGCGCACAGGCAAATTTAACTTTTTGGAACTATATTTATTAGGATATCCATTTCCATCAAGCCGCTCATGATGACTTCTGACCCAATCAGATATACAAGAAAATTGCGGAATGTCACCAAGAAGATCTGCACCAACTTCAGGATGACGTTCAATTTCTACTCGCTCACTATCAGTCAACAATGTGGATTTCTCTAAAATTTTGGATGGAACAGCTAATTTTCCTATATCATGAAGCAAACCTGCTATTCGCATCTTTATCAAATCATTTTTATCGGCAAGGCCCGTTAACTTTAGAATTTCAACAGACACTTGAGAAACACCGTGAGAATGTGTAGCCGTAAATTGACTCTTTGAATCAATAACTTGAGAAAACATATCGCAGAGTGTTATTAGCTGCTTTTCAGTCAAAATGGTTTTTTTGTAGTAATCCTTGAGGCAATCTTTAATTAATTCGCGGTTTCAAGTTCAAAGTGCAACACCCAGTCCTTGGGTATTGGCGTCTTCTAAAAAAACTTCATAGGGTGTCTTAAACCCAAGGCATTTTCTAGGCCGCCAGTTCAAGCGGCACATTGCCGCTATGATCTCATCTTGCGTGACCGATGCCAAGCTTACCCCCTTGGGGAAGTATTGGCGTAGAAGGCCATTGGAGTTCTCGTTCAAGCCACGCTCCCACGAATGGTAGGGGTGCGCAAAAAATCCCTGAGCCTCGAGTGTAGCTGACACATCGGCATGGTAGCTGAACTCCTTGCCGTTATCATAGGTAATAGTCTGAACAAAGTCCTTAATGGGTGTCAAGAGTCCTTCAATGACCCGCCTTACTTCGCTGGCGCTTTTGTTGGGAGCCTTGCCAAACAGGAAAAGACGGCTTTTACGCTCTGCTAGTGTTACCAAAACGGGGCCTCCTTTACTGCCTTCAACGGTATCAGCCTCCCAGTCACCAAGGCGTGAGCGCTCGTCAACAATGGGCGGGCGTGTGTCTATGCTGATACGCCCCTTGATTTGACCTCGTCTGTCGGGTTTGCCATATCGTCGTTTGCGTTTGCGCTGGCAGCGCAAATGGCTGTGCAGCGTTCCTCCTCGTTTTTTGTCCGCCAGAATGTACTGGTAAATCCATTCATGACTGAGGGCAAAACCTTTGCGTTTGAGAACTCCAGAGATTTGCTCCGGACTGAAGTCCTGGTGCAGACACTGTTCAACATACGTCCATACCTCAAGGCCAATGCGCTTCTTCCCTTTACTGGTCTGCCTTTTCTGACTGCGCTTGTGTGCCTGCCTGTAGCGGTAGCCACGCGCCCCGGTATTTCGCGCAAGTTCGCGGCTTACAGTTGAGACGCTACGGCCTATCGCTTTGGCTATGGCCCTCAGTGACGTTCCACTTTTCACTGCCTGGCAGATGTAGTACCGTTCTTCCCTGGCAAGGTGTGCATAGCCCATACGCCCCTCAATCTTTGGTTGGATGGAGAGGCTAAAGGGCTATACCACCTTGCCTTTTCATTCAACTTTGAGGGTGTTGCACTTGCAAGTTGAATCCGCCAATCATTTAACTTTGCACTTTTACAGAAAACCCATCCGGCTCGACAATAATTTTGTTTATCACGGTCAAAAATAAAATTCTGTGTTTCAATTTTCAAAGGAATTGCACCAACATCGTGCAAGATGCTTGCAACAAGAAGGTTGACCCTCTCACTTTTTGAAAAATTACAGTCGGAAGCTAATAAATGGGCGAAGTATGCTACGCGCAGGTTATGAGAAGCCGTGATTGGCCGGACAAAGCCAAGGGCTTTTGTAAATCCTAAGAGCAAATCAAAAATTTTGACGGTATGCATCAAACAAGCCTTTTTGGTAGTTTTGCTGTCTGGACAAAACTACTTACTGATAATAATATTTTTTGTAAATATTAGCATATTTATATGTTATAATATGCAGAATTTTTTAAGAATTTAGCAAACGTTTTTTGCTCTTTAATGAGGAATTGACTGCAAACCTTGATGCCTCGGGGGGTGCAATCACATGGAAATTTTTTCTAAAACTCAGATGATTCAATCCGATTTGTCTAATTATGACTCTGAAATATTTACTTTTTCGCAAGACAATGCCGCACTTGCTTTCATGCTATTCCCCGGCGCTGAATACGATAGCGACCTCGTGAATAAGATTGGATTATTGTCAAAGGCGGAGCACACCATTTCTGTTGTAACCCAAGATGGTTTCGATTCATTTACAAGCGGCTTAGATACATCTGATATTGGAAAGACAGCTAAAGGTATTTTTTTAATCCAGACATTCAGCCATGACCTTATTGAGGACATACTTGTTTGTCATGTAGGTGACACTGAAAGCAAACCACTAGACATATTCAAGTCAATAGAACTAAATTTTTCACTAAATCACAAAGACACTATTGCATTTGCTTTCATAAATGAAAATTGCCAAGAGGCTCATGAAATCCTCTCCGCTTTTTATGCATCACGTCGATTTCCTTGTTTTTTAGTCGGTGGATTTGTAAAGGAAGTTCGTAGTTTTTCAAAGAAAGGGGCGGGATCCAGTGACGGAATGGACATTGATGCAGCCATTGTTTTTATAAAATTAAAAAATCCTTTCTACACAGCAGTCTTGCGAACTCAACATTACAAGATGCTAGAACCATCTTTTGTAGCCCTTGACGTAAGTGAAGATGGCAAACGTCTGTACACCGTTATTGATCCTAAAACTCTTGAAATCATGCCTGCCCGTGAAGCACTAAAAAAGATGTTGCCAGATTTTTCTGATGAATTAGATACTTTTCTAACTAAGTACACCCTCGGAATAAACATCAATGGGGAGTGCATCTTAAAATCTGTCAAGAAAATCTATTCACATGACAACAGTCTCAGATTTTTTTTGCAAATATCGCCAGGGGATCATTTACATCTATTCAAAGCTACAGAATTCACATCGCAAACATACAAGGATTTAAGCCGTTTTCTCGAAAGTAATGATTTTCCGGTTGCAGCAGTCATGTTTGATTGTGTTTTGCGTCCGAGGATTTCTTTTCCATCAGAGGTAGTTGATCTGCTAGAGTGTCCAACTTCGGGGTTTACTACAGCAGGTGAAATTTACGGCGTTGACTTCAACAGCTCTATGGTTGGCGTTTTTTTCTTTGAAAAGGGTAAGCACTTTTATGATGAAAGAAATGATTTATTCCCACTACTTTATGGAAGTTTTTGCGAATACTATGCACTGCAAAACATTTCTAGTCTGCATTCCGTACATTTTATTCAACAGTTTGCCCTTGGCGCTTCTTTGAACCAGCATAACTCACAAAAGATATTTCACGATAGCGCAATACATGCTACCCTGAAGAAAAGGATCATACTCCTCGAAGAATCTTTAAGAAAAGCGCAGTTTAACGCCAGGATCGACACACTTACAGGATTATATAATAGACGAATTCTTACTGATATTATACTCGAAGAATATAAAAGTGCTGTTAATCAAAAATATCCAATATCTATTCTAATGATAGATATTGATAACTTTAAGACTGTCAATGATACTTGGGGCCATGGTGAAGGGGACAGAGTACTTATCGATTTTTCAAAGTGCTTGAAAGAGTTTACCCTGAATAACGGCACGGCTATCAGAACAGGAGGTGAAGAGTTTTTAATTACACTGCCGCATGTTTCAGAAGAAAAAGGATTAGCGATGGCAAATGATTTGCGCCTAATGATCGCTCAAAAAGTTTTTGTGGGCACACCTCCGCAGCCTATTACCTGCAGCATAGGCCTTTTCACTTCTGATGCTAATGTTACAACATTTTCAGATTTTTTAAAGAAAGCAGACTTGGCACTATACGTTGCAAAAACCAATGGTAGGAATCAAGTTCGACAATATTCTTCTTGTGTACATTCTAGTTAATTAGCCTGTGAATAAAATGTTATTTTTTTTGCATAGCTGAAAGATCGAATTAAAACTACTCATACAATGTCAGTCACTAGCACAGAGACCTTCAGATCTTTGAAAAAAGATTCTGCTTTGTTAATCATCACATCAATATTGCATTAAGCAAAAGGCCGCTCACTCCTGAACGGCCTTCTGTATACACGAATATTGAGAGGGTTATCCGTGATTTTTCATTTCAACAATGAGACGCTGTAATGCCTGGGACTGCTGCGCCAATTCTGCTACAGCACTGGATGCCTGTTCCATTGCCTGGGCTGTTTCAGCAGAAATGGTGGCTACCTGTTCCACAGAATGGTTAATTTCCTCACTGGCAGCGGATTGTTGTTCACTAGCGGTTGCAATCGATTGCACCTGATCATTTACCATGTGAACAAACTCCAGAATCTGCTTGAGCGATTCGCCGGACTGAACAGATAGCTTTGCAGCTTCTTCAATCGATACACCAGCCTGTTCCACATTGTGGATATTCTTACGTGTGCCCTCCTGAATTCCTGTGATGGCTTGTCCCACTTCCTGGGTAGCTATCATGGTCTTTTCCGCAAGTTTGCGCACTTCATCGGCAACAACTGCAAATCCACGTCCAGCATCGCCAGCACGAGCAGCTTCAATGGCAGCGTTCAGAGCAAGCAAATTGGTCTGATCAGCAATATCAGCAATCACACCCATGATTTGCCCGATACCTTCAGCTTGCTTACCAAGGACATCCATATCTTCCTTGATCGCGATGGACTGAGCGTGAACAGCTTCAATGCTCTTAACAGCGTCAGTGACTATTTTAGAGCCTTCTTGGGCCTGCTGGTGAGCCTGATGAGAAACATCCGCAGCCTGTTGGGCATTACGCGCAACTTCCAGAACGGTTGCATTCATTTCTTCCATGGCGGTGGCGGTTTCGCGCACACGGCCCGACTGCTCATCTGCACCACGGCTGGACTGCTCGATCTGTGCTGAGAGTTCTTCCGATGCGGAGGATACCACCTGAACAACGCCCTCGAGTTGCTGCGCTGCATGAAGCATTCCTTCTGCCTTGGCGCGTTCAGCTTGCTCCTTAGCGGCTTGAGCTTCCTGAGTGGCGACAAGAGCCTTTTCCGACTCCTCGGCGGCAATTCGTGTCTTTTCGTTCGCTTCTTCAATCTTCTCATTAAGATTCTTGACCATCACCCGCAGGCTGTCCGCCACTTGCCCGATTTCATCCTTCTGCAAAACGTCGAGCTTTTCATCGAGTTTACCGGAGGCCACTGCATCCGAGAAAATGACTACCTTGCCGAGTGGCCTAGAAATGGAACGCGTAAGCAGGATACCAAGGATGAACGCAATGACGGGTGTAATTAAGGCGACGACCACCATATTGCGGATATTTGATCTAACTGTAGCATCCGCGCTCACTTTTTCCTGGTCCGAGCTTGACTTGTTTTGCTGTATAATCTTGCTTAACGTGTTAAATTGTATTCTGTTAATTTCAAGCCCTTCGACAGCCGTTTCTAAAGCAACATCGTACTTCGCTTTGTCACTTGTTTCTCCCTCCCATTCCTTGATCAAGTTGAAACATTTTGTATTGATTGCAGTTGCTTTTTCATCATAGCCTTTAAATTCTTTCCACAAAGAGTCTATTTCCGTAGAACGCGGCAGGGATTCAAACTTCTCAAAACCTTCGCGATACAACTTTCGTGCAGTTTCAATGTTAGCATACTGCCCTCGACGCTCTTCTGGAGAAAGATCTGGTATCAGAAGAGTTCTTTGCGCAACAATCACGTTTCGCATATTGAATCGCACTTGCGCAAGAGCCTCTATGCTATCAAGGTATATTTTTGATATGTTATCCAGTGACTGCTTCGTATCGTGAAGCCCATTATAACCAAATCCACCAACAACTCCGGCCAGCGCAGCTACAACAACAAAGGCTGCTATTAACCGAAAACCAATCTTTATGTTTCCCATATCAAGTGTCCTTATAAATTTGGTTTTGAGTTGCCTTCCCCATAACTTCATGGGAAACCCTTGTTGGAGTACAACATTAGTACAAACACCCCTCTCGTTGCAAGGTTAGTTTGTGATTTTTAAATAGCCTATTGGCAAATTTTGAATGCCTAATCTTGAAAAAAACGGTGTCCTTCTGACATGCTTTTCTCCAATGGAGACAAGCACATGAGCGTGAAATCATGGGAAGTGTCGAATGCCCTCTGGGAAATAGTAGAGCCACTGATACCGACGCCCAGGAGAGATAAAGAAAAGCAGTATCGACGCAAGGTTGGCGGAGGAAGAAAGCCCCTTGACAGCATGTTGAAAAATTCCTTCCGACGTCAGAGCCAAAAATTGACATCGCCGTCATCCTGGCCGTAATCAATTCAGAGAAAATCATGCATTCATCGGAAAATTTCTTTAAGGAGTTTGATTATGTCAGAACTCGTATGCTATTGTTTTGGCTATACATCCGAAGATATTGAGCAGGATGTTATTCAAAACGGAAAATCTACAATTTTTGAACGTATCATGAACGAAAAAAAGGCTGGTGGGTGCCAGTGTGCTGAAAAGAATCCGAAAGGTCGCTGATGTCTTTCAGACGTTCGTCAGTTGGCGGACCAAATTTTAAACAAGACAAGCATTTTACAAAATTTTAACAAATGATTTTTTTATATACGAAACTATTTATATATTGAAAAAATCTCAAAAATATAGAAGGTTGCCATGAACAAGGAGCTGTTATGGGACTTGGCAACCAGAGTGATGACCAGAGTCAGGTGTTTGTCATGTGTGCGGATTTACCGCGCTCACCTGGACACGTTTTTTATGACCGCTTGCAGTCGGTCTTGATCAAGGGCGGCTTTGACCGTTTTGTCGAGAAGCTCTGTGAGCCGTATTATGCGTCTGGTCCCGGCAGGAAATCCATTCCTCCAGGTCGATATTTCAGGATGCACTTGGTTGGCTATTTTGAAGGTATCGAGAGCGAGCGCGGGCTTGAGTGGCGGTGTTCCGACTCCTTGTCGCTGCGAAAGTTCCTACGACTCTCCCTGACCCAGAGGGTTCCGGACCACTCCAGCCTGAGCAGAATCCGCCAACGGTTGCCCCTGGAAGTCCATCAGGAAGTATTCGGCTGGGTGTTGCAGGCGTTGACCAAGTCCGGCCTGGTAGTTGGGGAGCGCCTTGGTATCGATGCTTCGACCATGGAAGCCAACGCGGCCATGCGTTCGATCGTGCGCCGGGATACAGGAGAAACGTACCAGCAGATGCTTGAGCGCATCGCCAAGGACAGCGGGATCAAGACGCCGACCCGTGAAGAGTTGGCCCGCATGGATCGCAAGCGCAAGGGCAAAAAGCTTTCGAACAAGGACTGGAAGTCGGAGAGCGACGAGGACGCGCGGATTACCAAGATGAAGGATGGCCGCACCCACCTCGCCTACAAGCCCGAACACGCCGTGGACCTGGACACCGGAGCGATTGTCTCCGCCGATATCCACAAGGCCGACCAGGGGGACACGACGACGATCGGCAAGACGCTCGAATCCGCCAGGAAGAATCTTTCCGACATCGGTTGTACGCCGATAAGCACGGCTCCGACGGAGGTCATTGCGGACAAAGGCTACCATTCTCGGGAAGTAGTGAAAGAACTGGATAGCGGAGTTTGGAAGACGAGGATCGCCGAGCCGAAGGCGAACGGGTTGTTCAACTGGAAAGGTGACCATGAGGCACGGCGGGCCGTTTACAATAACCGCGCCCGGCTGAAGTCAGCCAAAGGGCGCGAGTTGGCAAAACGACGAACGGAATTGGTCGAGCGAAGTTTTCAGCATGTGCTCGATCGTGGAGGCATGCGACGAACGCACCTTCGAGGGCAGGAAAACGTCCACAAACGATATCTCCTGTGCGTGGCCGGGTTCAATCTCGGCCTGCTGATGCGCCAGTTGATAGGTTTCGGGACCCCGAAGGGGTATTTTTACCTCAATTCAGCGCAAATTTTTGTTTTTGCTTGGGGATGGATGGTCGTTTCGATGATTTTTGTCGAGATGAGGAGCGAGACCGGCGAAGAATTCGTCGGAGCGCAGATTACCGTAGAGCGGTGTTAATCATGAATAAATCAACGGGCTGTTGAGGCACACAACGTCTTTTCCGCGATTGTTTATGTGCTGCGAACTGGGATTCAGTGGAAAGCATTGCCCAAAGATGTTATTGGGAGTCCGAGTGCAATTCATCGATATTTCAGAGAATGGGAGCAAGAAGGCTTTTTCTTGGAGCTTTGGAAGCGTGGTTTGTCCGAATTTGACGACCTACCTCATTTTTAGCATATTACCACCAATTGTATAAGCGGCCTTTTCATGCTATTAATTATCAAATTGATATAGAAGGCTCTTCCAGGTTTCCCGTGGGTAGAGCATACCAGTGATGCCAGCATGTTGGCAGAAAAGTAATTGCCATGAAGGGCAAATTTTTTTCTCGGTTTCGAGCAATTTGAAGGTGTTTTTCTTCTCTCATTCAAGGCTCCTTGTGTTTTTATAGGCAGTTGCGCCATGCAGGCTTTCGTCATGAGGAGCGAGAAGTTTGGGGCAAGAAGGTGCACCGACTTATGCTAACTTTCTAATGTTTTGGGGTTACGTCACCCACGGAAAGCATAGAAGGACCATCAAAGAGAATTGCAAAAAGTAAGGAACCCGGAGAAATGCCAAAAGAATTCTTTGTTGCGCGATAACCAATCTTTGATCAAGATGAAAAGTTGTGGGGCTTTGAACTTCTCTTTCGTAAAAACCTTACTCAAAATTATGCCGACATAAATGACCCCGAAGCTGCTAGTGTACATGTAGCCTCTTGTGGCTTTTTACAAGCAACATCAGGAATATCTAGCTCCCTAAAAATATTTTATATGAACGAGCATGCACAGAAACTGTTAAGGACAAAAGGAGAAACGCCTGAATTCGTGAATACAACGGATTTTTATGTTGATCCGGGCAGACGAAAGCATTTTTTAAGCTTAGTAACTTCCGCAGGGTTTTTGAAAGAATATGAAATTGAATTCATAGACAGTCTCGGTGTTCGTTTTTGGGGTATGGTGTCGTCAAAGCGAATTGTTTACAATAATGAGGATGCAATCCTGTCAACAATAATTGACATATCTTTGCGTAAAAAACTTGAAGAGGAATTGGTGTATAGCTCGTCGCATGACTTTCTGACTGGTGTCTTTAATAGGAGGCATTTTTCATCGGTGATGACGTCAGAAGTGGTCCGATCTAAAAGATATTCTACAAGCCTGTCTCTGGTAATGATTGATTTGGACAACTTTAAAATAGTTAATGATGTTCATGGGCATATTGTTGGCGATGAAATTCTCAAGCACTTTTGCACAATCGTACGAGAAAATTTACGGCAGACTGATACGCTAGGCAGGGTTGGTGGTGAAGAATTTGCAGTATTGTTGCCCGAAACTGATTTGATTGGTGCAGAAAAATTTGCAGAGAGGGTTCGGAGTACAGTGAGTTTGGCCGAGTTTGTATGAGAATAAAAGTATTTCTTTCAGCATCAGTAGTGGAGTAGCATCGTTGGCTGTAGATGAAGATGCTGAAAGACTGTTGAAGCGATGTGATGATGCATTGCTTGTTGCAAAAATGACTGGTAAAAACAAGGTTGTTGTTTGTAGTTCGCAAATATTGTGAAAATTACTCACAAGCCGTTTGTGCTTGTCTCGTTTTTGCTAGTTGTGTTTGGTGATAAATCTCCTTGTGCAGATTTGCGCAGGGTATTCCGCCGCTAGAGGTGTGCAAGTGCTTACTACTGTGCGAGCAAAGTTTTATTTTCTTTATATATGCATGGCGTTGTTTATGGCTGCTGTTGCAGTGGCTGTAGCTAGTTTTAGTTGGGGCAAATATTCAGAAAGACAAACACTGCTTGAAGAGTACAATGTTTTCAGGCTGTCGACTAAAGCTATTCACATGCTACAAAAAGAGCGCGGGCTCACTGTAAAAAGTCTCTTTCGCCCTACGCCGAGCAATATTAATGAACTCCAATTATGGCGTGCTGAAACTAACGCTGCCATTCTTAAGTTGTCGAATACTTCATTGTCCCGAGAAATCTCAGGAAGGCAGATCATGCTTCGCGGCTTAAGTGATTCTAATGCGATTTCTCTAGAAGATTGTTTTCTAGAGTACTCTAACATAATATACGAAATTATTGCAACTTACAGTTCGGATAAATCTTACGAGCATATTCAACATGATCATTTATTTTTGTCGTTAATGAATTTGTTGATGGCAAGGGAACACCTTGGGAAAATTCGGGCCCGAATTTCTATGTCGGCGATGAATAATTTTTTAGATGGGGAGAGTCAATTTTATGTAAAAGAAAAGTTTGGATTTTACAAGATATCGAAGGAAGAGTTTTTGAAAAGCCTTAAAGGAAAATATCCAGGTTATGTCGGCATTGTCGCAGATGACGAGAAAGTCAAAAAAACGGAAGCTGCAATTTCTTTGTATTTAGACGGTAGACAGCAAGAGTTTGATTACGATAGTTGGTTCGGAATGTCTACGGGGGCAATGGATGTGTACTATTCGGTCGAAGGTACACTTGTAGACACGTATGGTCAGTATTTGAAATACGAAAAAAGAAAAGCTCAATTAACTGGATTATTGATATTATGCGTTACAGCCCTCGTCCTTCTCGTTTCGGGGCTTTTCGTTGGGCGGTTTATTAAGTCATTTTCGGCGAGGCTCGAAAACATTGATGATAAAATGCGGTTTATTTTGAGAACCCACGATTATAAAATCGAAATTACCGACCAAGGTCATGATGAGATTTCAGGTATTTCGAATTCTCTGAATTCTCTGCTGAAGTTTACTAATCAATTGCTTGAAGAAAAAGAAAAGATGGCTTCAACGGATAGGCTCACTGGGGTTCATAACCGAACCAAGTTTGTAGATATTTTTAATTCAGAGTTTCAACGGTTTTCCCGTTACAAAACGCCTTTTAGTGTGATAATGATGGATATTGATCACTTCAAAATTGTCAATGATACATACGGTCACAATGTCGGAGATGATGTTCTAGTTGAAGTCACGTCCATGGCATCTAAAATAATCAGGGCGACAGACATATTGGTGAGATGGGGGGGGAAGAGTTTGTGGTTCTGGCCCCGTCAAGCGAGTTACATTCTGCCGTAGCACTCGCTGAGAAACTTCGGTCAGTTATAGCTGAGCATTCTTTCCCGTCCGGTTTGAAAGTAACCATGAGCTTTGGCGTTGCAGAAATTGACGAGAGTGATTCTCTCAAAACAATTATGGCTCGGGCTGATGCAGCTCTTTATGAATCGAAGCGCACTGGTAGAAATAAGGTTTGCACGTTTAGCGCGATAAAATGAATTGGTTTGCCTTAAACATATCGAGGTAAATTATCTGGCTCATCATTTTTGCAGGCGGGAAGTAAACTACGATTGTTCGTCACCAAAGCCTTTGCCAAAGGCAGCTTCGAGGAGGTTCTCCGCGTCAGCAAGGTCTTTCAGGTGCTTAATGGCCTCAGGGGGAACCGAGCAGATAAGCTTGGCGAATTCGTCCTTACTCATCTTGGCTCGTTTCCAGGGCTTAACGGTGTCGTACTGACGACGGCTGATGCCGAGGATGGCCCAAGGCTTTTCAGGGGGAGGCTTTGCGGAAGGATTGATCATCATGTGCAGGTGACGGTTACTGGTTCGCAAAAGTCACAGGAGTCTGTGAATCTGGACGTGCCACTGCCGCGTTGTCATCTCTGTGGCTGTCTAACCACTGTCTCACCAACTGCGCAACCACTGCCACCAAGCCCTGTTGGCGTCACGTTGGCAGGACCGCCACTGAAAGCCACAAAACTGTTGGCAGACGCCAAAATGTTACGTTGGCAATCGTTGGCAGGAGAGCCAAAGTCTTATAATTTCAGCATGCTGCTGGCATGGCATTCAAGAGGTCAAGAGTTCAATTCTCTTCGGCTCCACCAGATAGGTAATCAAAACCCCCGATCATTGAAAAATGGTCGGGGGTTTTTTGCGTGCTGTGGGATGTTGACCTTCCCCCCGAAAAGTATGCCATTGAAAAGTTAGTGTTCCTGACATAGGAGCACAAGAATGAAACGTAGCAGATTCACCGAAGAACAGATTATTGGGATTTTGCGGCAAGCCGATGCAGGAGTTCGCGTCGTCGATCTGTGTCGTCGCATCAAGTCGCCGCGTCGGTGACGAGTGTTTCTACACACAGGAGCTTTTCGAGAAGGAAGAGTTTACCGGGCATCTCAAGAACACCATGGAATCTGAAAAGTCTGTCTACGACAGAATTGCGTACGATTCAGCTGGCGTGGAAAAGGGATTCGCTCAAGGCTTGGAAAAGAATGAAGCAGTAAAGGTCTATGCCAAGCTTCCCGGCTGGTTTAAGGTTCCAACACCGCTTGGAACCTACAATCCAGACTGGGCTGTTCTTGTCGAGGACGAAGGTAAGGAAAAGCTCTACTTCGTCGTTGAAACCAAGGGGAGCCACTGGTGGGACGACCTACGCCACAAGGAAGGTGCAAAGATCAAGTGCGGTAAAGAGCACTTCGCCGTTCTTGCCAATAGCCAGGACAATCCAGCAAAATTCATCCAAGCCACCAAAGTCAGGGAACTGCTGGATCAGGCATAGGAAACAAGCAATGGCAATCAGTAAATTCGAACAACACCGATACGAGAAGCTTCTCCAGGACTTCTGCCAAGAACAGGGACCGCCACCGCATCTCCATGACAAGCTGAAATGGGGATATGAGGTTGATCCCAAGAAGCAGACAGTAGAGCTATTCGAGATTCGTCCTCACTTCATGGAACCATCAAAAAAGGTCCAAAGTCCTATTGCCAAAGCAAGCTATGTCAACGCTAAGAAGAATTGGAAGGTCTACTGGATGAGGGGTAATGGAAAATGGACTCTCTATGAACCATGCCCTTCTCTTCGGTCTCTTGAAGAATTTCTGAAACTGGTTCACGAGAATGCATATGGCTGCTTCTTTGGGTAGTCTGAACTAGATAGTTACTTTTGATCTAGACTTCGAAAGGTGATGAATGTATTCAATTGTACTAGTTATGAGTTGATCTGACAGTCGATTCTGTTAGATAAGCACCTCCCTACTGACACACTTGATAGAAATTCTGACATTCACAACACGCCAATCACGCACCAATCGCCCCCATGTCCGCAAGCGTTTGTATCGTTGATGCAACTTTTTAATTTGTGGCTATGTGGCTCGATAAATTTTAATATATATCGTATAGTTACAGTAATTTTCCCAGAAATTCTACCACACGCCACTTTTGGCGATCCCATTCAACGCAAGAAAGGGATAGTCGGGTTTTCACCTAACTATCCCTTTTTCTTGGGTATATGGTCGGAGCGAAAGGATTCGAACCTTCGACTTCCTGCTCCCAAAACTGGAGTGCCGCTAGATTTTTTTCTTGCCGTCTAGATACATTTTTTCGGTATTTTTAGTCAGAGGGCAACTGAAGGGGATAGTCTTGATAGGGGATGAAATGCCCTTATCGAGCTCTCTCACCCCCGAGAAATCTAGGACAGAACAAGCCAAAATCTGCGGCATATCACAATGCGTAACTTTTTTAACCTGCTCGCATCTTAGGCTGTTAGAGCTGCAACGTGCTATCCTGGCAGCTATTAACACCATAGCGACGTTTTTTTGCGTTGCTGGAGTAGCCCTTGGCAAAACATGGCACATCGAATATTTTTACTGCAGACCAAGGCAGCCAGTTTACCAGCTTTGCCTTTACACACGCCTGCTGGACAATGAAATCCGCATGTCCATGGACGACTGGGGCCGTTGGCTGAACAACGTGTTTTCTTTTCCAGACGGTTTGTCGGAACGCAGTGCAATAAGCTCTGTAAGAGGTCACATCGTGTTGATAAGCAACCCACAGGGCAAGGATATGAGCGAGGAAGAGCCCATACCGCAGGCCAGCCTTGACGTTTTGTTATGGAAGCTGGATCTTCTTGAAACTATCATCAATGAGCTGCCTAACCCGGTGTTCGCCAAAAACAGCGATACCCGGTTCTGTTTTTTTAATAAGGCATACGAATCATTTTTTTCCGTCCGGCGGGAAGAGCTGCTGAATCGTACTGTGCTGGAGCTCGACTACTTGAGTCCGGAAGAGCGGTGGCAATATCAAAAAGAAGATGCGGAAGCCATCCGGAGCGGTGGCGAGGTACATTACGAAACATCCTATCAAACAGACCGGGGCCTGTGTTCCTCCCTGTACTGGGCAAAAGGCTTCGTCACGCCAGGGTTTAAGCAAAAGGGGCTCGTGGGCGTCATTGTCGACATATCGTCACTGAAACGTCTGGAACAGGAACTGGCGCGCCGCGTGAAGGAATTAGAAGAGGTCCGCCGGGAACTACGCCAACTGAGCCTGACGGATGAACTGACGACCCTGCCGAACCGCCGTTCCTTCGAGATGCGTCTTCAGGAAGAGGTGCTCATTGCTAACCGTCACAATGTGACGATCAGCCTGTTTATGGTGGATATCGACTATTTTAAAAATATCAATGATCGCTTCGGCCATGACGCGGGCGACGCCATTCTGTGTGATTTCGCCAAGGTTTTGCGCCGCACATGCCGTGAGTCTGACACTGTCGCGCGTTTCGGCGGAGATGAATTTATCGGCCTGTTGTCGCTGGTGTGCCTGCATGATGTGCGAACTCTGGCAGAACGCATCCGCAAAACGGTTAAGGACTCCTGTGTGCTGCCTGATGGAAGGCGGCTGACGGTGAGTATCGGGATTGCAGAATTTCAGTGCGGCGAGAGCGGTGAACAGTTCAAAAAGAGAGTGGACGCAGCTTTATACCGGGCCAAGAAGAACGGCCGCGATCAGGTGTCCGAATGATGCAAGTATCGAAAAACTGAAGAAAGACGTAACAGTTGTGCGGATTGTGCGAGTACTGTGCGAGTAATACGGTTTGAAGGACCGAGAATCTCGGCCTGTCTGCGCCGTCGCACGGCGCACACGTCGCACAGTGACTTTTTTGTTGTTTGCAATCGTAGTTATTTTTTTGTTACACATCATACGTAACTTTTTGCGTCAAAAATATTTTCATCTTTTTTGAGCATCCGTAACAATTGGTACGGAACCATTGTCCCAGCCTTGATAGAACGAAATCGTCAACACAAGGAGGGCCTCATGGAACGCATTCTCAAGAACCTTGAATTTGCCACAGCTCTGCCCCTGGCAGCGCAGGTTGAATGCCAACCCGGCCAGATCGCCAGCAAGACACTTATCCAAAACGCCTCTGTGGGCATTACCCTGTTTGCCTTTGACGCCAACGAAGAAATCAGCGCCCATACCTCCACGGGTGACGCCATGGTTCTCGTTCTTGAAGGCACGGCGCAGGTTACCATCAGCGGCCAGTCACATACGGTAAAGGCGGGCGAGGTTATCATTATGCCCGCTGGTCAGCCGCATGCAGTGCGCGCGCAAGAGCGCTTCAAAATGCTGCTTACCGTTGTTTTTCCCCCCAAGGCCGCCGCGTAGGCGGATCACCGCACAGCCTCCGCCTTGCGGAGCGTAAGGAGACTTTTCATGAGCAACGCCATGTTCTGCTACCAGTGTCAGGAAACCGTAGGCAACAAAGGCTGCACCCAAGTTGGTGTGTGCGGCAAAAAGCCTGAAACCGCCGCCCTTCAGGACGTGCTGGTATATGTGACCAAGGGCCTTGCGCAGGTTGCCACTAAGCTGCGCGCCAAGGGCAAAACTGTGGGGCACGACATTGACCGCATGGTAGTAGCCAACCTTTTCTGCACCATCACCAATGCCAACTTTGACGATGACAATCTCGCCCAGCGAGTTCGCAATACCTGTGCCGCCAAGAAAGCCCTGATTGGCGAACTTGGTTCGACCGACGGCCTCGCCGATGCCGCCCTGTGGGAAGCTGTGGACAAGGACGCCATGCTTGCCAAGGCCGCCACGGTGGGCGTGCTTGCCACCAGCGACGATGACGTGCGCTCACTGCGCTGGCTCATCACCTTTGGCCTCAAGGGCATGGCCGCCTACGCCAAGCACGCCGACGTGCTGGGCAAACATGATCCCGAAGTGGACGGATTCCTTCAGGAAGCGCTGGCCAAGACCCTGGACGACAGCCTCTCCGTTGCCGACCTTGTGGGCCTGACCCTCGAAACCGGCAACAAGGGTGTGAGCGTTATGGCTCTGCTCGACGCCGCCAACACCAGCACCTACGGCAACCCCGAAATCACCAAGGTCAACATTGGCGTGGGCACAAACCCCGGCATCCTGATTTCTGGCCACGACCTGCGCGACTTGCAGATGCTGCTTGAACAGACCGAAGGCAAGGGCGTTGACGTGTACACCCACTCTGAAATGCTGCCCGCCCACTACTACCCCGCCTTCAAGAAGTTCAGCCACTTCAAGGGCAACTATGGCAACGCATGGTGGAAGCAGAAGGAAGAATTTGATACCTTCAACGGCCCCATCCTGCTGACCACCAACTGCCTTGTGCCTCCCAAGGACAGCTATAAAGACCGCGTGTACACCACGGGCGTTGTGGGCTTCCCCGGTTGCAAGCACATTCCTGGTGAAATCGGCGAGCACAAGGACTTTTCGGCCATCATCGCCCATGCCAAATCCTGCCCCGCTCCTACCGAAATTGAAACGGGCGAAATCGTGGGCGGCTTTGCGCACAATCAGGTGCTGGCCCTGGCCGACAAGGTTGTCGACGCCGTCAAGTCTGGCGCCATCAAAAAGTTTGTGGTCATGGCCGGTTGCGATGGCCGCATGAAGAGCCGCTCGTACTACACCGAATTTGCCGAAGGTCTGCCCAAGGATACGGTTATCCTCACAGCAGGTTGTGCCAAGTACCGCTACAACAAGCTGCCCCTGGGCGACATTGGCGGCATCCCCCGCGTGCTCGACGCCGGTCAGTGCAACGACTCATACTCCCTGGCCGTTGTGGCCCTGAAGCTCAAAGAAGTGTTTGGCCTGGCTGACATCAACGATCTGCCCATCGTGTACAACATTGCATGGTACGAGCAGAAGGCCGTTATCGTGCTGCTGGCCTTGCTGGCTCTGGGCGTAAAGAACATCCACGTTGGCCCCACGCTGCCCGCTTTCCTTTCGCCCAATGTGGCCAAGGTGCTGGTGGAACAGTTCGGCATTGGCGGTATCACCACCCCGCAGGACGACCTTAAGGCCTTTTTTGGCTAAGCCAGTTAGCTGAATGGCAGGAGCACGCCAGCGTGCTGCCCGCGCAAGATATAAGCGGCGTACCCACATGCGGGGTGCGCCGTTTTTTGCGAAAGTCAAAAAAACAGGTGTGCGTGCTGTGCGAGCTGTGCGGCGTCTCTATGGCCGAGTTTTCAGGCATTATAGAGACGCCGCTGTAGTCTTTGACGCACACGACGCACAGAATTTATAAGCTAAGACTTGAGCTGTCACTTTTTGACACCTCATCCCAACGCGCAGGAATAAAAGCAATTCCACGCTTATTCTTTCCCCCAATACTATGTGTCTCCCTCACCTTCCCTGATGCATCACAAACCACCCAGCCTTTGGCTTTTAATACTCCCAACAGACATTTGCGGTTCACGCCCCTTGCTATTTCATCAACTCTAGGAGTCAGCATAATAAACAGCTCTTCCCCACCATCTTTTATGCGGTAGCCCCACATGTTAGGTTGACTTAAATTGTTATCCACGAAACTTGCATGCCGATCCCATCGTACATACTGAGACTGATTGAGAGCAAAATGATCCTGAATGCGTTTAAGCACCTTGGCCATTTCCAAGTCGCCAGAACCCCCACGTTGCTCCAACCAAATCTTGAACCATCGCTGGGCGGATGCATAGGCTTCTCCTTTACTAAAGGGAAGGATGCCCCACTCAATTGCTGCTTCACCTGCAGTAGCAATAAGTCCAAACTTACGGGCGACCCGCCTAACTTGCCCAGAAGCATCAGAGGATACGTTTAACGAAACGAATTCATCTATTTTTTTAAGCAAGATCTCTTGGTTCTGCTCACTTCCTTCACAATACTTGGCTATAAATGCTCTTAAAGCCGTTCCGTAACTATTATTACACACATCTGCAAGGGCGACACTTAATGATGCCGGATCAGCATGCTCATGCAGATTAGCAAACATGTTTTCACCTGTGCCTCCGTCGATTGGCAAATCAATAATTCTCACTGCCTGTCCTGCCATGGCGCGCTGCTTGCCTGACTCTTCAATTTTGTCATTGATTGTAAGCTCACCCGTGGAAAGAAAATTTAATCTCCAGGTCAAGGGATCACGTAGTGAGGCATCAGCACGCATACGAGACCTTCCTTGACCGTTGGGAAGCATATAAGCCACTTGGCTGACGACTTCTGCCGTTGCCTGACCGACCTCATCAAGAACCAACAGATTGTCATTATGCATGGCCGCCGTGTGTTCAAGAGCATTGTGAGTACTACGCCACTGGCGCAAATACCCACGATTTCCACCCCCACCGCACACGCTACCTGCAACAAGGGCTAGCGTTGTTTTACCGGTCGACGATGCCCCATAGATATGCAGCCCCCCACCTTCCATGTCACATGGACGAAGGAGCGGTCCCGTCAAGGCATAACTGGTTGCTAACACTAACAAAGAATTGCCCGCGCATAGCTTACCTATGCGCTCCTGCCATAATTGTAGATCCCCACTAATGTTGTGCAGAGTACCTGTGGTTTCCCGCAGCCCCCAAAGCACCGGTATGGCTGAAGCTCTCGTCAAAACATTCAAACGGGATTACGTCTTCTGCAACGATCGATCGGATGCCGAAACTGTGATGACGCAGCTTTCCGGTTGGTTTGAAGACTATAATGAAAATGCCCCACATAAGGCCCTGCGGATGCTCTCACCCCGTGAGTTTATCCGTTCATTGCAAAACTTGGAGTGTCCGGTTTAGCGGGGGCAACTCCACCCGCAACGATGTTGGGCTGATATCCAAATTCAAAGGGACGTTCAATCCTAAGAGGCATCTGTCTGTGGACAAAACGCACATCGCCGTGGCCAGGAACTCAGTAATACTTGAGGTTGGCACGACAAATTGTGGCGCAATCCCGGCTTTTCGTTGCCAGACCTCCCTCCGCCACATCTCCTTTTTGCCCAGTCTACAAATATATCCATCGTCGCCAGCCTCCAAGATGATATAAAAAACCAGCCACTGCACGTAGTTATGATAAAAATGAGATCTAAATCGCACGTAAAAGCTCTGCGATGAATAACTCCTGACGCGCCGTGAAACTCGCTGCCTTGACACGAATTACGGCATTAAGTTAGTAAGCACTTACCAACTTAATGGAGGGGCAATGGGCATTAGAAAAAGCAGTACGGCCAGAAAATCCGAAATTGTTGCCGCAACGCTGTCATTGGTTGCCGAACTGGGGCCGGGGGGTGTGAGCACCCAGGCTGTGGCCGACCGTGTTGGCATTACCCAGGCTGGTGTGTTTCGTCATTTTTCCACAAAGCAGGATCTTTGGCTTGCGGTGGCTGAGTGGCTGATAACAGAAGCAAAAAAACGTTGGGAAGAAGCCTGTAAAACAGAAGTAAGCGCTTTTGAAAAAATAAAAAAAGTCATTGGCGCGCATTTAGAGTTTGTTCAACATACACCAGCGCTGCATTCCCTCATATTCTCACGCGAGTTGCATGCACAAAATGATTTATTGCGTCAGGCTTTTAACTCGATGGCCTCCGACTTTAATAATTTATTGGCCGAACTATCCAGACAAGCTCAGATAGATCGCGATTTGTCTTGCGTGTTTACCCCACAGGAAATAGCCAGTCTCCTTTTAACCTTGGCATCAGGTCTTGCCACGCGGTGGTCGCTCGGCGGCCGCACTTTTGACCTTGCAACAGAAAGCCGTCGGCTTCTGGAAATTTTGCTACATGGCATGCACGGGGCATGCTGACAGGCAAAGGAATAATTCATGCCCAAATTTAACAGAATGATTCTATCAACGGCATTTATTGGCATAATTGCCGTTGTCGTGCCGAGTTACATGTATTTTCACCCCGTTGCTGTCCAGGTCATTGAACCGATTCCAGAGGCGCAAATTCAGGTATTTGGCCTTGGAACGGTGGAGGCGAAAGTCAAATCAAACGTGGGGTTCAAGGTAAACGGGATTCTGCGTGAATTAAAGGCTGACCACGGCGATGTTGTAAAGAAGGGCCAGGTTCTGGCTGTTCTGGACAACGTGGAACAAGAAAATCAGGTGGCCAAGGCTTTGGCAAACCTGGAAAAGGCCAGAGCCAACCTAAATATTGCGAAGGCCAATTTTCAAAAATCGCGCATTAACCTTGCGTTGAAGCAGCAACAAAGCAATCGCCGCCATATGTTGAAACAACAAAACGCGGTCACAGTTGAAGAAGTTGAGGTATCGCTTGCCACAACCAAAACAGCTGAAGCCGAAGTGGATTTGGCTGGAGCTGAGGTTGCAGCAGCCGCCGCAAGTTTAAGGGATGCAGAGGTTCAAGTCAGTTTATCAAAGGAAGTGCTGTCTCAGCATTTTCTAACGGCACCGTATGACGCCATGATCATAAGCCGTCACGCTGAAATGGGCACAATGCTGCAAACCGGGGAACCAGCTTTCACGCTGGTGGATCCCTGCTCGGTATGGGTTCGCGCCTTTGTCGACGAGGCAAAGGCTGGACATATAGAGGTTGGTCAGCCGGCTGAGGTTCGCCTACGGTCCCTTCCTGGGCAGCGATTTGTCGGCAGGGTCGCGCGGGTGGATCTGGAAAGTGACAGAATAGGCGAAGAACGGCGTATTTACGTGACCTGGGGGAATTGCCCGCGTGATTTTCACCTGGGCGAGCAGGCCGAGGTGGTCATTTCAACTGATCTTTTGAATGACGTGGTGCTGGTTCCGGAAACCCAGATTTCTGAGCGGAATGGTAACAGTGGAGAGGTTTGGACGTTGGAGAACGGCACACTCCATCTGCGCCGATTGAGCTTTGGGCAAGGCACGCTTGAAGGCTCTCTGCCGGTGATCCAGGGATTGCCCGAAGCAAGCCAGGTAGTTGCTACTCCGTCGCCCAGCTTACGGCAAGGCCGTAGAGCGGTAATACTGCCACGGAGCATTCCATGAATCTGGCGGCGCATGATATCCGGCACAATTTGGGGAGATTCTCGCTGACGTGCCTGGGGCTCAGCCTGCTTTTGGGTCTTGTGCTATCGATGGTCGGCATTTATCGCGGCCTGGTTGAAGAAGCGTTGTCTTTGTCCAGAGCGCCTGAGGCCGATCTGTGGGTAGTGGAGGCTGGAAAAAAAGGTCCTTTCGCTGAATCGTCAAGAATACCTGGTGATACCAGGGAAATAATTGCCAGCCTGTCTACGGTGGCCGCATCAGGCTCTATAACCTATCAATCAGTTGAAACTACGCACAACGAAAAAAAGATCAGGCTTTACATGGTGGGATATGAGCCAGGGAGACCAGGAGAACCCGCGAATACAATCGCGGGGCGTTTTATAACCCGTGGTCACTATGAAATGTTGGCTGACATCAAGAGCGGGCTAAGTTTGGGCGAAGAGGTTCGCTTGGGGCGAAACACGTTTGTTGTGGTGGGGTTGACCCAAAACCAGGTTTCTTCGGGCGGTGACCCTGTGGCCTATATTACGTTGCAGGACGCGCAACGCCTGCAATTTGAACTGGAGCCCCCGGTTGCGCGGCGGGAAGCCGAGCGTGGCACCGCGCCAGCCAGCAGGGATATCATCAACGCGGTGGTTGTTAAAGTTGCGACAGGAGCAAATCCAGAGAGGGTCGTGCAGTCCGTTAGCCGCTGGAAACATCTCACGGGGTTAAGCCAGTCAATTCAGGAGGATATCTTGATAAAATCGGTGGTCGACAAATCTCGCCGCCAGATCGGGCTTTTCACTGTCGTGTTGCTTGCCGTTTCTTCCGTCATCATTTCACTTCTTATTTATACCATGACCATGGATAAAAGGCGCGAGATAGCCACGCTCAAATTGATTGGCGCTCCAGACAGCATCATTGTTGGGCTTATTGTTCAGGAAGCTGTAGCCATGGCTGTGATCGGTTTTTCCTTGGGAGCCTTGCTTATCAGGCTTACCAAGAACTATTTTCCCCGGCAGGTAATCCTTATGCCAGAGGACGGATTGTCTTTGGCCTGCGCAGTGCTGATTTTATGTGTGCTTGCCAGTGGCATGGGTGTGCGCCTTGCGCTGAAAATTGAGCCTGCCGTAGCTTTGGGAGGATAGAATATGTCCAACCACAGAATGCCGCTGGTCAACATTCAGAACCTTTCAAAATCATTTGGGCAGGGCGATGCGCAAGTTGACGCCCTAAAGCAAATTTCGTTGCAGGTGTATCCGGGTGAGGTTGTTGGATTGCTTGGCCCGAGCGGTTCCGGCAAAAGTACCCTGCTCAATATCATTGGGTGCATCCTGGAGCCAAGCAGCGGGCGCATGGAACTCGATGGACAGCTTGTTTATGACGGGGGATGGCGGCAGAAGGATTTACGCCGTCTGCGGTTGGACAGCATTGGTTTTATATTCCAGTTTCACAATCTGCTGCCTTTTTTAAATGCCGCTGAAAACATTGCCATTGTTTTAGAACTTGCCAAAGTTTCACCAGATGCAGCCCGCCAACGCGCGATGGATTTGTTAAAATATCTGCAGGTTGAGCACAGAAGTGAAACGGCGCCGTCACGGCTTTCTGGCGGAGAAGCCCAGCGGGTCGCCATTGCCCGGGCATTGGCCAACAAGCCCCGAATTATTCTCGCTGACGAACCCACCGCTGCCCTAGATTCAGAACGCGCTGGCGTTGTGATGGATTTGTTTCGCAAAGTAGCCGCAGAGCAAAACGCCACGGTATTGGTTGTAACCCACGATGAAAAAATTTTTGATCGTTTTGATCAAACATTTTACCTCCGGGACGGCAAACTGGTGCAGGATGACTGAGGCGGCTCTGTTGCCCATCCGTATTCGGAGCGAAGAGGCATTTTGCAAGCCCCAGCTGTAGCACGAGAGCACTGGTTTTTTTGCAGGGTCAAGGAAGCGCATACCCCGCACTTTTGGGCATGACAGTTTGATACATGCCGAACATATCGCGTTGCAGCACCTTGCTGCAGGTCGGATAAAGACCATTACCGTAAACTGCTCTTTGAAACCAAACTGATGGAGCGAACGTCCGGTTTTATACTGCTCTTTTAGTTTTTGAAAAAATGTCTGGGATTCATAAATAGAATTTGAGAGAAAAATGTTGTAGCATGGCTTATGTTCAAAATCTCCTTGAGGCGCGATGCTTTTTGCAACTTTTTTGTATCATAACTATTCGAAATTCTGACGATAGTTATATATCCATAGCCGGGAAGCATTAATATCAATCACTCAGAGCATGTATTACCGCTGGAGAAACCCATTTTTGGACAATGCCGCCCAGATTTTCGAAACAGCCACGACAAACCGTCGGGAAGAACGTCTTGCGGCAGAGGTAAGCCACCGGTATGTGAAAACAGGTCTATGTGCACTTCTTTACGTTCGTGAAAAAGTAGGAGCACACGCCCGGCAGTTTTTGCAAAATACCGCGCAATAGCTGGCGCAGGGCGTTCCCCTTGGTGTGAAAACACTCCAACCAGTTAATTTCTTGGAGGCGTACCATGAACATCACAGCCGACATGAAGGTCAGCGACATTGCACTGGCCGACACACGATTGCGTGAAGCTTTAGAGACCATGGGCATAGATACCTGCTGCGGCGGGCAAAAGCCCTTGCGGGATGCCGCACTTGCCATCGCCCACCCTGTGGAAAATGTTGTGCAGGAGCTGCACAAGGCTCTGGAACGCCCCCTGCCCCTGCGCGCACCACAAAAAGACTGGCGCGCCGTTCTCCCCTGCGAATTGTGTCGCCACATTGTGGATACGCACCATGCCTACCTGTACAGCACTCTCCCCCATCTTCAGGAGCTCTTGGACAAGGTACGCAAGGCCCATGCCGAGCGGCACGGTGCCATGCTGACCGAAGTAGCCCGCAGCTTTGAGCCCCTGCGCCAGGAGCTGCTGGGGCATCTGCCCAAAGAGGAAAACATTCTCTTCCCCCTTATTTGCGCACTGAAACAACAGACCGCTGGCGGCCCCCCCGCCCAATCGCACTGCGGCTCGGTGCGTAATCCCATAGGCCAGATGATTTATGAACACGAAGGGGCGGGTAGGTTGCTGGAGGCCCTGCGCAAGACCACACAGAACTACGCAGTGCTGCCGGACTTCTGCACCTCATTCAGGGCCCTGTACGATGGTCTGCAACAACTTGAAGCTGATCTTCACGAGCATATCTTTCTGGAAAACAACATTCTTTTTCCCAAGGCGATAAGTTTGGAGGAACAGGTACGGACAACATAACTGTACCGCAGTACCTGCGTGAAGATGGCGTATGATAAGACAGGAAAATTGCTAATCTTCACGTGCCCTTCACCTTTGAGCGACTGCGCGGAAGGAGACGAACGTGGTCATGCTGGCTCTGGCGTCCATGGGCGTGCTTCAGCCAACATCATCATGTTCATATCGTCGCACTGTTTTCGCATCCCTTTGCAGATTTTTTATGCAAGTTACTTAAGTTATAGTGTTTTGTCTGGAAGTGATGGGTATTGGGCGTTGCTCACTCTTCACCGCAACCGTGCAGCAGGCTATGCTATATCCCTTCGATTTCTTTATGCCCACGCTGCTGCGCTCGTTATTCACCACGCCTGTATGCCCCACGCATGGCTACTGCACTATGTGGCGCTACTGAGCCTCGTGCTCTCTGCCGTCTAATTTTTGCAGTGCATTTTGCATGATGGGGTAGGAATACGCAAAAGGCTTCTCGTCCGCTCCCCCTGAGTTTTATATATCTGGCAACACTGCCATTGGTGGCGCGGCTCTTTCAAAGTAAACAGGTTAGCCTGTAACTGGCATTGAAGGAGTATCTATGAGTTTTGCCCTCAAACGCATCTACGACCAACCCTTGGCCGCAGACGGCCTGCGCATTCTGGTGGACCGCATCTGGCCGCGCGGCATGACAAAGGAAGAAGCCCGTGTGGAGCTCTGGCTCAAGGAAATTGCCCCCTCTACGGAGCTGCGCAAATGGTTTGCCCACGACCCTGCAAAATGGACGACATTTCGAGAGCGCTACTTCGTGGAGTTGAGCCATGCCCCGGATGCGGTAGCGCAGCTGCGCACGTTGGCGGAGCATCAGTTGGTGACACTGCTACACTCCGCAAAGGACGACAAGCATAACAACGCCGTGGCTCTACTGGAATATATATGCCGACACGCCGGGTAATCTTGCCCGCACTTTACGGTTTTTGTGAGCGTAATCATCGCTGCACAACCGCCAACATGTTCAATAGTCAGCACCACTGACACATAGTGGAAAGCCCATTGCGCTAACGCCGCCGTCTGCGCATCCCAAGGAGCATATATGAGACACTCCGGAAGACAAGCGCTGCGCCAGTTCGGTCTGCGGCTGCGTGAACTGGGGCAGAATCTCTTGCACCGCAAGGATTATGCCGAGCGTATGGGTGGTCGCCAGTGGGAAGACTATTATCGCCGCCGCTGGCAATACGACAAGGTGGTGCGCTCCACGCATGGGGTTAACTGCACCGGATCCTGCTCTTTTGATGTCTTTGTCAAGGACGGGGTTATTGTGTGGGAAGCGCAAAAAACCGACTACCCCTCGGCCCATCCCGACTTCCCCGACTACGAACCTCGCGGCTGCCCGCGTGGCGTTTCCGCATCGTGGTATGTGTACAGTCCCCTGCGCGTGCGACATCCGCTCATCCGGGCCGACCTGTTGCAACGCTGGCGTACGGCTCTTGCCGCCACGGGACCTGTCTCTGATCCCGTTTTGGCATGGGCCCGCCTCATGGACGATACCGCCGCCCGAGCCCAAAGCCATGCCCGGCGGGGCAAGGGCGGTTTTGTGCGCGTATCGTGGGAAGAGGCGGAAACCATGATAGCCGCCGCGCTGGTGCATACCATCAAGAAATACGGCCCTGACCGCGTTTTCGGTTTTACCCCCCTGCCCGCCATGTCCATGGTGGGTTTTGCCTCTGGGGCGCGCTTCTTCAATCTGCTGGGTGGCAGCATGATCAGCTTTTATGACTGGTATTGCGATCTGCCCCCTGCCTCCCCGCAAATCTGGGGCGACCAAACCGACGTACCCGAAAGCGCCGACTGGTACAATGCGGGCTATATCATTGCATGGGGTTCCAATATTCCTCTGACGCGCACGCCGGATGCACATTTTTATGTGGAAGCCCGCTATCGCGGGACCAAGATCGCCGCAGTGTCGCCCGACTATGCCGACTACGCAAAATTTGCAGACCACTGGCTGCCTGCCAAGGCGGGTACTGACGCGGCCCTGGCGCTTGCCATGGCCCGCGTGGTTCTCAATGAATGCTATCTTGCCCGCCGCGTGCCCGCATTTGAGGACTACGCGCTGCAATTCACAGACCTGCCCTGTCTGGTGCTGCTGGAAGAGCAGGACGGCGCGCTTCTGGCAGGGCGCTTTGTACGTGCCGATGATGTTGGACGACAGGGCAACAATCCCCAGTGGAAAACTGTTGTTTATGACCAGAACCGTAAGGCTCCCGCCGTACCCAATGGCAGCATCGGCACGCGTTATGGCGAGCAAGGCACATGGAATCTACGTTTACAGGATTGTGAAGACGGCAAAGAGCTGGCCCCGGTGCTGAGCCTTGCCGAACCTTTTGTGGGAAATTCGGACTTTACTCCCGTGAGGGCCACGGTGCATTTCCCTCGCTTTGACGCCGAAAGCCCCGCCCTGCGATCCATGGATATACCCTGCGCCAGAATGAAAATAATGGGGCGGGAACGGCTGGTGACCACGGTCTTTGATCTGCTGACGGCAGACCTTGGCCTGTCCCGCTATGCAGATCAAAAAGATGATGTGTACGCCTCGCCGGAATGGCAGACGCCCATCACCGGCGTGCCTGCGGAGCAGGCCGTACGCGTTGCGCTGGAATTTGCCCGCAATGCCGAGCAAACCGGCGGCAAATCCATGATTATCATGGGCGCGGGCATCAACCACTGGTATAACAACGACCTGACCTATCGCGCCATTCTGGCGCTCACTACCCTGTGCGGCTGCCAGGGCGTAAATGGCGGCGGCTGGGCCCACTATGTGGGGCAAGAAAAGGTACGCCCCCTGTCGGGCTGGACCACCGTGTCCATGGCTTCGGACTGGATAGAACCACCGCGTCTGCAAAATGGCACGTCTTTCTATTATTTTGCCACTGACGCATGGCGTTACGAGCTGCTGGACATGAAGGCTATGTGCCCGCCAGCCCTAAATAATGGCCTGTCCAATTCCCTGCCAGCCCATCCGGCGGACTGCAATGCCAAGGCTGTGCGCATGGGCTGGCTGCCCTTCTACCCACAATTTAACGAAAACCCGCTGGAGGTTTGCCACAAGGCCCAAGAAGCTGGAGCCACGACACCAGATGACACGATCCACCATGCAGTTCAGCGCCTCAAGGACGGTTGACTTGCCAACGTCATTTCTTCCAACAAATGCAGTCAACTCACCGAAATCAATAATTGTTTCATCTTTATACCCGCGAAAGTTTGTAATTTTCACCTGCGAGATTTTCATATAGGCAATTTCCTTGCTCTGGAGCTTTGTTTTTCGTGATTGTGAAGGAATAACACTGGCTGAAGGGGGTACTGTTGGCTTGGCCGTCCTATCTTGTCATACGGACCCTATCTCAAGCCCCACGCCTTCTGGAGCCGGGGCCGTGTCGCCTCCCGCAGGCGCTTTAGCCCCAACTTTCGGGCCATGAGTACCACAGGGTCTTCGCCTTCCTGGGTTTCGATGCTGCGGGCAAGGCATACCAATATCGGCATGGCAATTTCATCCACAACGCAAGGCCCATCGACCTGACGTGGGCAGAAGCTGTCGCATGTTTCCGGAGACTGCCCAGTATCCCAGAAGAAAATCCCTACATCTTCGGTGGAATGTGAATACAACCCATGGGCAATGCGTTCCACGGCGGCTTGTATGCGATTGCCGGTTCGTTTGAAACCCAATTGTCGTGCAACTTCTCTGGCCAGCGCATTCGTATGAACGGGAGATTGGGCTGAGACAATAGCACGAATGATGCTCTCCATACGCGCACTGTCCATTTCCCCGTCTTCATGCTCTGGGGTGTGTAGCATAGCTGCAGGCATAAGCAGGGCATCGGAAGCAGATTTGTCGCTGGAATTTGTTTGTAAAATTTCTGAAGGCAATTGAAGAGACGTTACTGGTATTTTTTCAGCGTGCTGTTCCACCTTGGGAGCAGCACACATATTCTTCTCAATATTTGAAGCAGAAGCCTTCCGCGCTGCTTGCTCATGGCGCAACGCTTCCTGGCGTTCCCTCTCCTGCCGTCTGGCCACCAGAAGGCTCTTCAATTCGTTGTTCAGACGCTCCAGAGCGGCATTACGCTGCATCCACCAATCTGTTGACCAGATGCGTACTATCTCCCAGCCTAGGCCCCGTAGCACACTTTCGCGCAACCGATCACGGTCACGGGCCGTAGCAGAGCTGTGATAGGTGGCTCCGTCACACTCCACCCCAGCCAAGTAGGCCCCCGGTGCATCAGGATCAACGATGCCAAGATCAACTCGGAATGCTGAAACGCCCACCTGAGGATGCACTTCCCATCCGTTGGCTTCCAGGGCCTGCGCAACAGCCTCTTCAAAGGGAGACTCAAATTCACCCGTGGAATGTTGAGTTGCGCCTGCCAATGCCTGAATGCCCTTTTCTGTAAATTCAAGGAACAGGCGCAAATCCCGAACTCCCTGAGCGCGGGTCTGTTGCAGAGAAATTTGCTCTGCCCGCATGGAACAGAATACCCGCAGTCCGACTCTAGCTCGAGTGATGGCCACATTGAGGCGGCGCTCCCCACCATCCTTGTTCAGGGCACCGAAGTTCATACTCAAATGCCCGGCCTGATCCGGAGCAAAGCATATGGAAAAATACATGATGTCGCGCTCATCACCCTGAATGTTTTCCAGATTCTTGACTATGACAGGTTCTTCCCTGTCTGCCGCAAAAAATGGTTCCAGACTGGGGTCGCCACGGCGGGCCGCGTCCAACAAGTCTTCAATGAGTTGCTGCTGTTGGGTGTTGAAGGTGACGATCCCCACACTCCAACCACACTCCCGACATTCAGGGCTACGCAAAAGAGCCACAACATCGGCCACTAGAGCACGGGCCTCAATGGGGTTTGTACGCGATGCGCCGCGCTCGTACACACCGTCCACCGTATGCAATGTGATAGAGGTATCTTCCGTGCAGGCTGAAGGGAATGTTACCAGTTTTCCACCATAGTAGCGATGATTGGCAAAGACTATGAGCTTTTCATGGCGACTGCGATAATGCCAACGCAAGGGCAATGACGGTAAGCCGGTTGAAAGACACTCGTCCAGAATGCTTTCCATGTCGCCGTCAATATCTGTGGCCTCGTCCACATCCTCTTCATCCGCTCGCTGGAAAAAGTTAGTGGGGGGCAATTGTTTGGGATCACCCACAACAATGACACGCTTACCTCGCGTCATAGCACCGATGGCATCCCATACAGGAATTTGTGAGGCTTCATCGAAAATAATTACGTCAAATTGGGCCTGCCCGGCTTGAAGGTACTGGGCAATGGACAGCGGACTCATGAGAAAGCACGGAGTTAATCGTGGAAGCAATGTTGGCAGGCTGGATACCAATTTACGCAACGGCATGTGGCGCTTCTTTTTTTGCAGTTCCCTCTGTAACACATGCCATTCATTGGCCGCACCCTCTGCAAATAACGGATTAGCCCGCAAGGTGGCCGCAATCTGCTCGGCGCACAAGTCACGAAGCTTTTCGTCAAGCTCTCGAAAAGTATGCAAGGCGTGTTCATGCTCTGACAACACAAAGGTTTTGAGCGTGTCCAGAGACTCCACAACGCACATAATCCACCAACGGGCGTAATTCACTCGCAGGGCCAGGGAGCATTCATTTGGCTCAATAAGACCGTCATACAGCGCTGAGACGAGAGGTTGCAGACCATGCTGTGCGGCTTCACGACATGCACGAAGCCAGGCGCACCATTCGTTGATATTGTCGCCAAGGGCGAGCAGCTCACGGCAAAATGCCATGAAGTCCGGCAATGTCTTATCTAAGAAGATGTCTGGCTTGCCAATTAGCTCCGTCAACCGCTGATGACTTTCCGAGCATACCTGCATGGCGGCAGCCCAGTTTGCAAGCGCCACCCACGCTACAGCATTGTCCTGTTGGGCCGTGTTGGCAGTGTCGAGCAAAGAGCGCAGCCCGGCGTGCAAGGCACTGACAGCTTCCGGCCGGTGCGCGAGCTGGGCAAGACACGGTGCAAGAGCATCGGCAAAGTCCAACACCCTATGCACCGCCGCCAATTGTGTGGCGTAACCAACCCACATCCCATTAGTCTGTGACGACAGGGATGCACACTCTGCTATGCGTTCCCGCAGCGCACGCAGTTGAGTAAGAAGAAGGGCATCGCTGTCCGGCGTAGTGGAAAGGGCCAACAATGCGGCCTTTCGCTCTCCCTGATCCAGAACATATTCTCCGCCAGGCTGATGCAGGGCCGTGACGCACTGCTCTGGCAGCAAGATTCCCTGATGCAGGGAGACGAGCATGCCTCTTAGTCCGAACTTTTCAGCAGTGTTACACAGTTGTCGCCAGCCGCACCAGCCACGAAAATGCTGTTGTAGGGCCAGAAGTGAGGCAAATAGCGCATTGTTTTGGTGGGGAGAGGCATTAGCAAAACTGGTCGGAGCCTGCAGCAAACCACGAATGCGGGCTACCCGTTCCGTATACTCAGTAGTGGTAGCAGCCCATTCTGCAAGGATATGTCGGGCGCTGCCGGTCGGACCGAGCAGACTGTTGGCTGGACCGAGCAAGTTCTGCAAAGCCTGATTCAGCGAGGTAAACTCAACGGGGCTAATGCGAAGCGCCACCAGTGCTCCCCGAAGAGTATCCGCAAAGTTAAGAGCCCCGCTCAGTTCTGTGATATCTGTGTCGAATACTGCCCATACCCCTTGTGTCTGCGTTGCCAGGGTTTCAGTATGTTCAAGCTTTTTGCGCAACGGCACAAGGGAAAGCAAGACAGGCAGATCGTTTTCATAGTCCGGTTCCTGAGCGTTGCATACGGAACCCAACGCTTTTCTGACGCGCTTGATAAGTTGGGTGTTTTTCGGCCACCATGCAGTTTTGCTCTCCTGCCATTGCTTTTGAAGCTCCACCAGGTCAATCGCAAAGACTTCATCGGTGTAGGGTGCAGAAAGGTCTGCGAATATTGTGTTGTACTCATCCAAAAGAGATAATGCTTCACGAAGCACAGCAAGCATTCTGTCCGCATCCGTGGCTAGCACCCAGTTCCATCGGTGGTTCCATGCCTCAGGCAAGACCCGAGCCATTACAACCCATTGAGCCAAGGTATGCGCGTCATTTCCCAGGTCTCCAAGTCCAAGCAACCGAGCAAGGTCTGCCCCTGAGCGCTCAATAGCCTCAGCACCTTGCTGAGCAAGTTGCAAAGCCTCGACAACCTCGTACTCCCACTGTGGTGTCCATTGATTGTTATTCACAAATCGTAATGGACTCTGAGCATGTTGCAAGGCGGCATTGCCATAATTTTGTAACTTTTCGGCTAGTTCCAGAAGCACTGCATACTGTTGCCTGCACTCAGCGCTAAGTTGAGCTTCGGCAGTTTGATAGTCTTGCAAGGCCGTTACAGCATCACGCACGGCAAGCACAATGCTTGTCGCCTGATGATCCAGAATCCAGGTGCAATCTATCCCACCGATGGTTGGCAGCATATCAGCCAGTGTTTTCCAATGCGCTATGTGCTGTATGGTGCCCTGTATGGAGAGAATGCCCAGCGCAGCCGTAGCCGCAGCTTCGTTACTTTCCAGTGTGAGAGCGTCTTTGAGCGCCTGCGAAACAGCATCTATGAGTTTCTTTTGCCACAGCGGGGACCAATCATCTTGTTCAATAACCCGCAACGCGGTGCTGGCGTGTCGCAACGCCTGCTCCGCATGCACTTTCAATTTGTCCGCCTGAACAAACAGGTCTGCGTAGGCTTGCCTGTCATGAACTTCCGGCCCTTCCCACTGAAGAGGAATTTCAGGCATATGAGCACTACCGACAATGGTCCCCATGGCTATGAATGGGGTCAGGCCATTGCGATATATCTGGTGCAAATTCCGCACATAGGCATTGAGGGTATCACGTGTACGACAAAGACGGGTAGCCAACTGTGCCCATTCTGATTGTTCGCGCGTGGAGTGCCGATCCGTTGCGGCCGCAAGTTGCGCCAGCACGGTTGCTTTGTTGGCTTTGTTGGAATGCATTTCCAGACAAAAATCGCCCAAGCCAATTTTTTTAAGGCGGCGATAGACGACATTGAGTGCAGCCGTTTTTTCCGCAACAAAGAGGACTGTCTTTTTTTCCGACAGGCACTGCGCAATCATATTGGCAATGGTCTGGCTTTTTCCTGTACCTGGCGGGCCGATGAGCACAAAATCCTTACCCTTGGCTGCGCTGAATATGGCAGCCATTTGCGAGGAGTCTGCCAACAGGGGGCAATGAATATCCTGGGGGAGTAATGTGGTATCTAGGCTTTTCGCCGTAACGAATGGCGGATCATCAGGATAGGCTCCCGGTCGAGCCAACAGGTGTTCCACCACATGGTTTTGGCGCAAAAGATGTGCATGGTCGCATAAATCTTTCCACATCAAATACTTGGCAAAAGAAAAAGAACCCAATGCCACGGTGGGAGAAACCTCCCAACCCGGTATATCTTTGATTGCGGTTTGCACAGTGCGCCAGATGCCGCTTACATCCAGGCCGTGGCCATCTGTCGGCAATTCTGTGGCGAAGCTGTCGAGGCTTGTGAGGCCGTAATCTTTACGCAGCATTTCCAGCAGGGTGAGATTGAAGCGGGGTTCGTCATCTCCCTGAATCAGAGTAAAGCCGCTGCGCACACTGCCCCGTTCCAGGCGTACGGGCAAGAGAAGCAGTGGGGCTTTCACAGGGGCAGAACGGCCACGCGCCCTCCATGTCAAAAAACCCATGACCAAGTATAGTGTATTTGCTCCTCCCTCTTCCAGAGCCGCACGGGAAGTGCGGTATAAGTTGATCAGACGGCCTTCTAGGTCTTTGGCCTCAAGAGGGGCAAGCAATGTCTTTTTAGTGAGAAGGTCAGCAGCCAACTCTTGTAAAAGAGCCTGCTGTTGTTCTGGGCCTTTGGCAGAGGCTTCCAAAAGTTGTGATGCAACGCGTGGCAAACCCGCATCCAGGCGAAAACGTTCACCATCTGACAACATATCTTCCAGTTGCCCGGGATCACGAGTGACAATCTCCACGAAGCGTTTCGCAGCGCGAAAATTCAACAGGCTATTACGAAGAGAAAGATCAAGCAGTTTGCGCTGCCAAAGTTCCAGACGCCCTACGGGCGTAGCTGGAGGCTCATGCTTTGTGGTGGGGCTAACAGCTTCATCGTCCAAAATATCCAGCGGCACATCCAATGTTAGTGCGCGTTCCGCGCTGTTGACAGTGTGCATGGTAGGTTGGCCGTTATTTGCAGCGTCACCGTTAGCCATGGCTAGTGGAGTGATGTGCTGTGCCCGAGCACGGCAAAGGTCCAATGCGCACAGGAAGTCAGCACTGGCCTCTTCTCGCACGTTATGCTCACCCCGCTGGCAGGCATCCTGAAAACTGACGGGATTTTCAGACAAATTAAGCAATGTCGTTTCAAAAACAAGCAGCTCTTTCAGTCCAACCCTCTTACGAAGTGCCGTCACATCGTCGGTAAGCATGGCGGCAAACATGTCATCAATAAGCCAACATCCCACAAAGGCATGCCCTTTGGTAAATATCAACAAAGGATGTAGGCCGCACTGCTCCATACAGGCCGCAAAAAGCAAGCTAGTATCCAGGCACGTTCCCAATTTCGCTTCAATGACCTGCGAAGGGCTGCGCACCTTTTGCCCTCGATCCTCAAAGCCTGCGGGCGGCAACACGTACCCTATACCTTGTGCATACAGGGTATTCCAGAGTGCCGCCAACTGCCGCCATACAGAAGCTTTGGTGCCATCATATCCTGTAAACGCCTGATTTGGCGCACCGGCACGCAGGAGTTGACTTGCCTGCCCCAAAAGGCTGTCAACCGCCGGGTCATTAGGCTGAACAAAAGCGGCTATGCTTTCAGGATAATCCGTCAAGCCACCCCATTGATTACGGGCCAGCACTTCCACAGGATGCAGAGATTCTGCCAGTATTTTTTCGCCATGAGCAAGGCGAATTGTCAGCATGCCTTTTTCCGATTCGACAAGTCGAGCCAGTTGCCCGTGTTCAATAGTAAGGTCAAGCGTATCAATCGTATATGATGCACGTTCATGAATGTCTGGCAATGAGCAGGAAAACGGTTTGAAAAACTGCGGCAATGCACTGACATCTAAGCGTACATTCTCCAAAGAAAAATCCCCATCATTATTGATGATTACATCTCGAACGACAGGGAATCCATTTTGCTGCAGGGCAAAGGAAACTTTTTGGCTTGAATCAGCTCGCAAGGAGATCAATACATTGCCTTCCTGAAATGGAGAGTCGTTTGTCATGGTGTTCCCAGCGATTTGTTAAAGCCCTGATGTGGTTGTGCAGCCGTGGCATCCGTCGTGTGAACGCAGTAAAATAAGATAGTGCTACTGCTTAGAATGAACAAATGATGCTAGCATCCTTGCCAGTCGTCGGAGAATTTGTGGTGCCAGAACCTGCGAAATCGCAATGCCTCACAAATGTGATAAATTTATGCAAAGCAAGTGGAAAATGCAAACAATCTGTAGGCAGTTTAGATAAGTTGAGCTAGTTTCGACTTGATCTGACAGGTGCCCCTTGAAGGAAAGGGGAATCTCCGTTTTGATGGAAGTGTAAACGTCCAATCAAACAGGCACGATGCCCACGGAAATTCCCATGAAATTTCTGCTATTGTGTCTTTTCAGCATGCAAATAAAAATGCCCGCATACTACGCCGGTAGCTACGGGCATTTGTTACCTATAAAAGCGGATTTTAGGTGGCCTCTAGTATATCCCCTAGCAACGATTTTCACCATGCTTTTCCTCTGCACCTGACCTTGCCCCCTACGCTCGTGCTCTTCAAAAGCTCTTTTGCCCTCTAATCATGTTGGGCTCGCAATCTTTCAAGGGCTTGCCCTGCTGGCAAAGGAAAAACTGCGCGCATTCGGCTCACGTTCAAGAATCCACTTCTGCCTGTATTCCTTATAGGCGTTATTCGTGAGTTTCCTCGTTTAATCTCCAAAAAGGTTGAGGGTGGAAGGATCTATATCAAATAGAGGTGGTTGTGAAGTTGCCAGCTCAATCGCTTGGTGACGTTGTAGTGCCTCTTGGGAATTGAGGGATGGAATACGGCTCATCCCAAAATTTCTGAGGCCATCGTTATATGCGCCTTTGTCTTTGACTTTTGCCAAATAGGTCACTTGGTTTATAACTTCCTGTAATTTTGCCATATAGTCTTCGCTAGTACTTCTTAGCATAATACCATTATCGTGAGCCGTGCCGTATTTACTCTTGGTACAGTGATCAATCAGACCTCTTGCTGGCTCCCCGATGGTATTACCCCATAGCCTTTCAACGGTATTCATAACCCCATAAGGATTCTGGACAATCTTTCCGTTTAATAGAAGACAGCAATGGTAATGAGGATGTTGGCTGTTGCCTTGCTCCCTCACCCAAAGACTAAACGGGTCATAGTTTCCTAATCTCTTATAATATTGTATAACTTTTCTCATACACTTTGAAATATCTTCATTCTTTACATCGTTGCCATATGACACTGGGTATCTGACATCAAACCTCACGACAAGTGTTCTTTTATGCGTGTCTGTGTAGTAGTTAAACATATTTTCAATAGCTCCCAAGATCGGCATATCGTAATCATAATTTTCTGGAACCATTTGAGAAATTGATTTAGACATATTAACCTTCCTTTTTTGTTTCTTACATGAGATTCATATACACACCATCAATCTACTGATTGCTGCTCTACTTTTGATACAACAAAGGCATGCAATACTTGTAGTATATGTATTACAATATACCCCCAAGTGTTAAATTTATGAACCCCTGCTTTCTCGGGCGTGAGTAATTTTGATGAGTCGAGGAATCAGGGTGTTTGACTATAGTATGGATGAATCAATTAATTTTTAAGATTGGCAATGCTTGACAGAGAATTCATATGTACATAAATTTGTACAAACTGGAGACAAGCTATGCCCGAAGCCATAACTTATTCTGACGCAAGGCAAAATCTTGCTGCTACGATGGATCGAGTGTGTGATGCACATGAACCTGTAATTATCACACGCCAAAAATCACAATCCGTGGTAATGATTTCGCTAGAGGACTATTCTGGGCTCATGGAAACCGCACACCTGTTGAGATCACCAGCCAATGCCCAGAGATTACGTGATTCTTTAGCGAGTTGTTCTTCTGTGGAGCAGCATGACTTGGTGGATTGATCATGCTATTAACATGGACGCCCCAAGCTTGGGATGACTACTGTTACTGGCAACAGGTGGACAGGAAAAAGCTGAAGCGCATTAACGAGCTTATCCGCGATGCGATGCGCTCACCCTCGGACGGGCTGGGGAAGCCAGAAGCGTTACGCTTTGACTTAACAGGATGCTGGTCACGGCGTATCGACCATGAGCATCGGCTGGTTTACAAGGTAGATTCAGAAAGGAACACGCTGATAATCGTGCAGTGCCGGTATCACTACTAAGCGCATTTTTGGGCCACGGTTCTGGTCCTAAAAACTTGACTAGGGTGTGCCACAAAGTTATACACAAAGTGCGAGTGAGAAAAAATATTCTTCAAAAATAGCAGATATTTACTGCATGCTTTGTTTTGTACGTGCCAAATCCCGCCCTCGGCACCAAGAAAAGATAAAGGATTACAACAGCTTGTTGTAATCCTTTTTTTGTTTGCCCATAGCTTGAAATGCGCCTTTCAGGACTTTTGCCCCTTCCACCTCGGTCACAAGCGAGTCGATTTATGGCGCAGTCTTCTTTGGTCCATCATCTCCGTTCCGGCAAGCGCCCAGCTTCATTTACCTAAATTGACCTTACGCCGCTGCGTATACCACCTGTAAATTAGTGGTTCCCATTGGGGCACAGGAATATCCGTCTCGCGGAATTCTTCCGGCGTCAGCCAGTCCAATGAGCGGTGCGGTTGGCATGCAAAAAATTATCTTCAAACTCGCCGTTACTTCAGGCCCGTACAAGGTAAAATAACATGGTAATTCCCCGTTCCACTGAAGGTCTGCTCACTCATTGAGCAGTATTTCAGCCATATTATCCAATTTGTCTTTTACACATTGCCAGTCAGGCAACAGAGATTCCAGCAAAGCATAAAAGGCTTTTCCGTGATTATACTCCCGCAGGTGGCAGATTTCATGCAGCAGCACATAGTCAACGCAACGAGCAGGAGCTTTGATAAGGTGCGGGTTCAGCAGCAGAAGGCCCGCAGGGGAACAGCTACCCCACTGTTTTTGCATGGATTGCAGGCGAAAGGCAGGGATGCTGTCAAGCCATGCAACATTCTGTTGCAGTGCCACAAGG